>ENA-OWPI01001000-OWPI01001000.1-marine-metagenome-genome-assembly--contig:-NODE-1000-length-34075-cov-4.596212_pt1 | contig 34075 bp, 53 predicted proteins | sample MGYA00238138_ERZ651775 | MGnify/ENA primary metagenome ERZ651775 (study PRJEB26906, sample SAMN06265043) | marine metagenome | isolation source: Helgoland LTER site | place: Germany:Helgoland, sampling...
TTAACAAATTCTTCGTAATTCATTTCGTTCATAGTTTTTAATTTTAGTTTATGTCTGCAATTTTAAATAGAATATTTTACTCTACCTAATTTTTTTATAACTTTTTAATTTTATCCTTATAAATTACTTTCATTTTAATAAGCTCAGGAATAGAATACTTTTGTTGTATATGTGCTTTAACCTCTAAGCTATGGAATTCTACCTCTCCTATTCTTAAAGGCAACCTCTTTGTATATTCTATTAAGTTACCGTGTTTCCATTGGTTACAATGAACGCATTGCCCATGTATGTTATCTGTATTAAATCTTAACTCTGGATAAGAACCGCAGGAGTAATAATGTCCTGCGTCATACTTTCCTATTAATGGAGTTCCACAGCTTATACATCCTTTGTCCTTATCTCTTAAGCGAACGTATTTGTTTACTATTACCTGAAGCTCTTTAACATGGTCGCTATAAGTTTTTAGCTTTTCTTTTAAAACTTTCTTTTCTTGTTTCCACTCTTTGGCTTTTACTTTGTTTTTCCATTCTAAAATACAGCTAGGTTCTAAGCAAACTTTCTGGAGAAAGTACTTAGGCTCAAATTTATCTTTGCAAATTTTACAGCGTGGCATTAAAATAATAGTTCTTTAATTGGTAATAATATTCCTTTTGAGGTGTTCGAATCTCCTCCGTTAATATCTCTCTTTGTGTTTATGTATCTCCTGCAAATAGTTTTTAGCTCAGTAGTTTTAACTATAACTATCTTTTCATTTGACAATATAAAAGCGTAAAAGTCTGCTTCACTTTTAGATATTCCTGAAGGTTTACCTCGTGAGTAATACTCTATAAATATGTTACCAGTCTTATGAGCTTGTAAATCTGTTTTAACTTCTATCTTTTTTGACTGTAATATATTGCCTAGATACTTCTCCCCTACTTGCCCTACTTCTAAGTCATATTTAAAATCATTATTATACTTCATCTAGTTGCCCTATTACGTGCTGTATAAACTTCTCCATTTTATTACTATACCATTCTGCAAACTGCTCCTTTGTAGGGTCGCTCCCTTTCTTTTGCTTACATAAAATATAAAGCGCATTTCTTAGTCTTTCGGCTTTGCTTTTACCTGATGGTTTGTCTAGTACAACCTTATCAATTTGGTTTATTTCGTCTGTGCTTAGTCCTTCGCTATCTTTGTAGTATAGTATTCCGTTTGAGTCTAGTAGCTTATCTACTTCCATTAATTCTGTACTGGACTGCTCTAGGCTTGTAATAAATGAAATTTTTAAGCTCTTGTCTTTTCGTCTAGTCACTCCATCTAAGGAGCATTGTTTTAGTAGTTTCATGTTGTTTTGTTTTTATGTAGTTCTATGTATTCAGTAATATTGTTTGTTCTTTGGTCTGCTAAATTAGCTCTAGTCCTTAACTTACTGTTTTCTACAGACAATTTATATATCTGAGAATCTTTGTTTTTTAATTCTTTACTATACATTATGCTTAAGTCATACAGTTTGTTAATCTGTTCTAAGGCACTTTTAAGCGTGTTTAAGGTACTTTTAGCATCTTCCGATAGGGTAAGACCCTTTAAGGCATCTTCTTTGCTTAGAGGCTGTTTATATGCTCCGTTCTTTTCTAGTACCCTTTCAATAAGGATGTTTAATTCTAGTTTTGTAGTTAGTTGTTCTAGTGTCATAATTAAAATAGTTTGCTTTGTTCTACTTTGTTTTGTGTTATAATTCCTCTAGCTGTGTTTAAAACGTGTAACCCTAAATCTGAATTAACAGCGTTTCTATCTACTAGCTTTTTATCGTGTGCGTGTTTACCAGTACCTACATACTGCTTCATCATTGTACCTACATCTCCTTTAGGCTGCTCTATTAATTGTATGTTAAAGTTACTCCAAAGGTAATGCCTGCCAATTTTAGTGGGTTTAATCAATGGCTCATAATATCCTATAACATTCTCTACGCAAAATTTACCTTTACAAAATTGATTAAGAAATATTATTTGTTGATATAAACTCATGTCGGGGTATCTGCTGCGCTTTCTTATTTCATTAGTAAAGTAATTTGTCTTACTATGTGTTTGGCAAGGAGGACTACTCCATATAAAATCAAATTCTCTATAGTGGTCTAATAGGTATTCGTGGGCATCTGCTACAATCAAATTATCGTTAGGGTATAACTCTTTATACTGTGCTGCTATCTTTGGCTCATATTCTACAGATGTAACTTCTACATCTTCCCACAGCTTTCTATTACCTCCTATTCCTGCGTATAAATTAAGTACTTTCATAATTATTTTCTTTTAATTAAAATTATTTCATAACACCAAAAATGAAAACTAACAAAATCATTAAATATTATTATTGTTGGGATTATTATTTTAGCTGCTACTTTGTTTACTTTCATATTTTAAATTCTTCTTCTTCCATGTAACCGTTTAACCAATCTTCGTCTTTTGTTGGCTTAGGTTCTATGGTGTGGTTAATATCAAATGCTTTATTTGGTTTTAATTCTGTTTGTTTTGGCTCTATTACTGGCATATCACTTAATGGGTTTTTAGCATTAGGCGGTAATATACTATAATCTTTTTGACGAATGTAACAATTAAAACTTAAACCTCCTTTATCCATGTGAAATATTACAGGCGATTCCATAAAGGTTGGCGTTCCTCCAGTTTCTACTTCTTTAATTTTGCGTACGTGTACCTCTGTTTTCATCCATTCGCTTTCATGCTGAGTCAATCTGTGAATTATAATCATGTCCGATGCACGATTTACCCACTTACCGCCACCCTCAATATCACTCGCCATTAAAGGCATGGGATGAGATGCAAAATCATGTCCTTTGTGGTATGTCTTTCTTAACGCTTCTGTATTACCATGAGCAAGTAAGTAAATAGTTTTATTGTGCATTTGACAAAACATTCTAAACTCAGAAGCTACTGCATAATCTCGCTCGTGGCTATTGCCTTTTATATCTTCGCAGGTTGCTAAACTATTGTAAGGGTCTATTACCAAAGCATCAAAGTACTCGCAATCTTCTAAAGCTGCTTTAAACACATCGCGAAAGTTCATAAACCTTTTATTGATTCTGTAGAACTGTTCAAAGTCTATAAATTTAAAGTGTTCACCTACCCAGTTAAAGTGGTATTCATACTGCTGCTCGTCAAGTTCTTTTAGTTGTTTACCTGCATGGAGTTGAATTAAATCTCTTTTTATTCCTCCTGTGCTATTCTCTGCGCTAAATATTAAAAACTTTTTACCATGCTTTACAGCTAAACAAAGATAATAATACAGTATAAATTTAGTCTTTCCTACGTTGGCGTGTCCTGCCATTACATTGAATGTACCTTGCTTGTAGCGCAGATGTGAATCCAGGGGGCAGCCTATTTCTAAACCTAGTTTAAAACTTCCATCCCTAATAGAATCTAAATATTGTTTACCTGAATTGTTTTCTAAAATCATGCTAGGTAGTCTTTAGGGTGTATAACTATTTTTTCTTTTTGCTTTGGGTATTCTTTAGCGAGCCATTTCTTAGCAGTAAGATATAAAGATGTATAACTTTTATTCTTAGCGTAGTTTTCTATAGCGTCTAGAATATAATCTATTTGTTTTTTTGTGTATTCCTTGTCTAGTTTTCTTACATCCTCAACAGTTATACTTAAGTGTTTAAAACTGCGATACACTAACTTCTTTTCTTTCTTTACATTCTTGTTAGTTGTTATTCGTTTGTTATCCGTTTGTTGCTCGTCTGTTAATTTGCTTGTTACTACTTGGTATTCTTTGTACTTAACTATTTGTATTATAGTGCCTTGCGAGGTTGAAACGCTTGTTATTTCGTTTGTTAATTTTAGCTTGTTTATTGCTGTCCTTATTTTTTGTGTGCTAAGACTTAGCTCTTTTGCTAGTTTATCGTATCCAGTCATTACCTGACCTTCTTTAATTTCTACTCCTCTGTAGCTTCTAGTCTTATGGTTAGCTTTTAAAAGCAAGTGTAGAAATAACCTTAGTGTATTTGGTTCGTCGTACCACTCCCATTCTAGAATCTGTCTGTGTATTTTAATCCATCCGTTACTCATTTTTTTCTGCATAAAAAAAGACCTATAGGTTTGTTGATGCAGCAACTCCCCTATAAGCCTTAGATATTAGTATTATATGAATAGTAGTTACTTCTGCATTTAACCACTATATACCTATTGTAATATTTTTATTTAGTTGTACAAATATAAGCTATTTTATTTTAAATAAATAAAGATATTCTCACAACAATCAAGAGAATACTATCCATAATGTTAAGAGCTAAATTTAATAAAAGCACTGATTGTTTCTTAATAGGTTACGCTCTTCATCTGCTACTCTATCTCCTTATGTTTCTCGAAAAACAGAGACAGTCATTTCATACTTCACAGCATTGCGACACTTTATTTATTTTAACTTATATCCATTACTTAAAAATAATTGTATTACTTTCCTAAAAGGGTAAGTCATCCTCTGTCTCAGCTTGTACAGTTTCTTTCTCTGGAGCCTGTACATCGTCTTTTGTGCATCTCCAACTCTGTAGAGTCGTGTAGTATTTGCCTTTCCACTCATTTGTATTAACATTAAATTTTACGCTTACCTTATTACCTACTACGTTATACTTTTTAAACTGCTCTACCTTCTCCTGAGAGAATACTTCAAAAGCATATAAGTTGTTGTACGTTTGGTCTGTTTCTACTAAGTAGGTTAGCTTTTGCCATGGCGTGCCATCCTTACCAGTTCCTGTTACTGTTTCTCCTATTTTGGTTAGAGTTCCCTTTATTTCTAAATCCATAATTTATTAATTTTAAATTGGTTACAAATATAACTATTTTAATTCATTTAATTGCTTTAACTTTCTGTGATTTACTAAATATATAAGATTTCTTTCCTGTTGGTTTAAATCATTCCAATTATATTTTGGTAAGTCTGTACCATAATCCATTTCGTTAGTTGAAAATACTGGCTTATTGTCATCGGTTTTTGTATCCCTTGCATTTAGTAATTCGGTTGCATCTTTTTGGTCTATTTTAAATTTTAACTTATACCGATAACCTCGAATAGTTTTTAAACAAAAGCCATAATCTTTATTAATCTCAGTATTTGAAAACCCACGATGAAATAATGTATAACAAATTTCTCTTATATTTCCTTCGTTATGGTCTTTTAGTTTTATTTTATTCATTAGTCCAAAGATATGCTTGTTTATATTCTCGGTTCTTTATTAGTATTAGATTTCTATTAAAGTGGTTCTCTAGCCAAACTCCATGTATATTATACCAGTCGATTGCTTCCTGTTCTGTCATAAAGCCTCCGCTATAGTTCTCTAATTCATTTTCAGAATTATATACCTTATATTCATAGGGTTTAAAGTTTCTTAGTTTCTTTCTCATTAACTTAGTATTAGTTGCTTGTTTAAAATAGAATCTCTGTACTCAATATAGAACTTTCCGCATTCTATAACTCTATCAATTATATCTCTTTCCTTATCTCTGTCTCTTTCAAAACTAATTGTAGTAACTCTTAAGAATGGGTCGTGTTTATCTACTTTGTGTATCTCCCAATTATCCCAGTCTTTTAATAAGTAGTCTGGAGTTGAAACCATGCAGTAGGCTAGCTCTGCTTTAGGCTTATTGTATAGCATCATATAGCCTCTTAGCTGCCATTCATAATCTTTGTTATTTACATCGTCAGGAGATGCAGGAAACGTCTCTAAACTCCACGAGCTTTTAATATCTATTATTTTATCCTCTGCGTTTATATCACATTCGCCAGTTATAAACTCATTAGATAGCCTTTCTGTATTCTTTAGGTATAAAGTACTATGCACTTCATTATAAAGGTCTATACTCGTATCTTCTAAGTCTATTCCTTTAGTCAAGTATTTACTATCTATTGTGGACTTGTATCCAAATAAGTCCTCTTTTACAAGTTCCTTAATATAGGTTTTGCAAGTTGCTGACAATACCTCTGTCTTTTTACGTGGGTTTGTCATAATCTTACCTAGTGCGCTGCTTCTTATTTTCATAGTTCAGAGTTTTTAATAAATTTATCTTGTTCTTCTTTTGGCAAGTACATAGGTCTAAACCAAGCCATAGGGCAGTTCTCATCTATCCATTCTAATACTGTTGGTTTAACAATACCATTATACACCATTACCCAAACTATAGCAGGGTAATCATTAGGGTCGCCTTTAAAACCATCGTAGCCTATTGCGTCAGATTGTTCTTTTAAAGCCTTCATTAATTTAGGCATAATGTCTAAAACATCTTCCTCAATTAATACTGCTAAATCTAATGTGCCTCCGCAATACTGAGCTAACCATTTAATGTGTAGTTCTATCTTGTTCATAGTTCAGAGTTTTTAGTATAAAAGTTTTCTAATTCAAATTTATGGTTTCTTTCCATTAATTCTATTCGTTCATCTAAAGCAGCTATAATACGTTTATAAGTATCTATTGTACTTTCTAATACTATTATTCTTTTGTCTGCTGTTTCCAGTTCGTTTCTTAATATCTTTTCCATAGTTCTTATTTTAATTCGTTATATCGTTTAATTTGTGCCTCTGTTATTATGTACTTAGCTTTTAAATCTTTGCCCTCTGTACCTTTTAGCTTTTCAGCTTGTGCATCTGTAGCTGTAAACTTTCTTTTAGTTGGTTGTGGTGCTTCTGTATCTGCGTCCTTAGTATCGTCTATTAAAAACAAACCGTTAAGAGCATACTTTCTAGCATAACTGGAGGAGCTACCGAAAGACTGCGCTATATCCATTCCTTTCTTATTTGGGTTTATTCCTGCCTGAGCAGATACGGACACGTCTTGTCCTTTCTCGTTTTGTATAGTTGCTATTGCTTCTACAAATACCAATCCTCCGACCTCTAGTATATTGTCGGATATATACAAAGTACATTTATTCTTTTTTAAGAGTGGTTTAAGAGCCTCTAAGACATCTTCACAGTTTCTATACTTGTACTTACCAAAACTATTGTATTGGCTCTTAGGTGCTTTTAATTCGCTTTGAATGTTTAGTAGTTCTTTCATTTGTTTAAGTTTTTATGTTTGTTAATTAATTTCTGTTCTGTTGCTTCCTGCTCTGTAGCGTGGTGTGAAATGTCTTTAATTGTATAAGTACCGTTATCCCAAAAGTCAGTAGTAAATACTTCGTAAAGGTCTTTATTTACTTTTTGCATCTCGCAAAGTGAATGTGTTAGTTTTCTTTTCATTAGTTAAATTTTAATTGTTTAGCCATTAATAAAGCGCCTACCAATATATAAGCGTATTCGTGTCCTTCTCGCTTGTACTTATCTTTGAAGGTTTTAATCATTGCCTCAATAGATTCACATTGAGATTCTGTTTTTAGCGTTGCAATACTTTTGCAAATTTTGTTAAATGATGTTTCCATAGTTTTATAGTTTTTAGAAATAAAAAAAGGCACTAAATTAATAGCACCTATAGGTTTTGTTATTGTTTTACTTGTGTTACTGTGTAGTAATCTACCCCATCATAAATATTATAGCTTTCAACTTCCTTGAGGTCTTTAGCATCTTCAAAAGATAAATTATAATGTAGTGTTTCGCTTCTGCGACCAGTAGCCATAGCATATTCACTTTCAAAAACAACTACCACATTCCATAAATCTGCTGCCTGTTTTGGAGCTTTAAACCAATCTTGCTTTATTAGCCAACTTTGATATGACTTTGGAGTTAAATAAAAGTCTTGACCTTTGTACTTTCCGAATTTTAAAATTGAATTTTTCATAGTGTTATAGTTTAAAAGTTTTCAACAATATTAAATATAACTTTTCATATAAAAAAATTTTGGAGGTAGTTTTTTTAATTAGTCACAAAAAAAAGAGCTAACAACTAATTGTTAACTCTCTTTCCAAACTAAACTAAACTACGAATGTGCAAATATAATACTATTTTTTTAGTTACTGTTTTTTATACTTATTTCTTTTGCACGTTCTAGTATATAACTATCTACTTCTAGGTCTGCTTTGGTGTACATTCGCACCATCTCCTCAAAGCTGTACATTATATCATGGGGGTCTGGAATAGGAAAGTAAGTACTATACTCTATTTCGTTATCCGATAGTTCTATCCTTGTCATTAAAAATAATGTGTTATATGTGAAACTCTACCCATGTCTTTAGAATGTAGAAAACCCTCTACAGCTACCATATTACTATAGCCACTTTCTGCGTGCCAAAGGTCAGCACTACTAGGCGAACGTAAATAAGTTACATTGCAGCCTGTAAAATCCTTTCCACTTTTAAACTGTGTTTTGTCTTGATGGTGTACATGATGCAAATAAGCATATCTAAACTTAGTATCTGCCCACATCTGAGGCTGCTCGTTAGCCATTTGTAAAGGTAGGTTTGACATTTTGCCTTTGTGCCCATGTTCAAACTCTAGCATTGAATTGTGAAACTGGTAATACTTTCTGTACTTTGGGCTTATGTCGAATGTGATATTTTTACTCTTTCTAAACCATGCAGACAATACAGAAGCTAAAAGACAACCGCTCATTTCATCATGGTTACTAGGGCAATGTATTATATCTACATCCGCAACTTGCATACATAACTCTATACATTCAATATAACAGTCCTTTGCAATGTTAAAAGCCTTGTACCAATTTACATCTGTATCTTGTGGAGTATGTTTGCTCGTGGATTTTGTGAGGTTATCCGTATTAAGTACATCGTTTCCAATTACGAATACAACCTTTTCAATATTAAAACCACTAGCTTTTTGTATAAGTCCTTTAGTTCCTTCTATTGCTCTTTCTACTGCTATCTTACTATTATAGTCTGCTCCTGTTAAGTGAGCTTCTGCGTACTTGTTTATATGTAGGTCGGCTATATCTATTACCAACAAATGCCCATCCTTTGACTTTCTCCGTTTTATTGTTGGATACTTAGGAGAGTATTGCTCAAGCTCTTTAATTAAGTCCTCTGCAAACTTGTTTTTTTCTTCTGTCTTAAAGTTTGGGTTTTTAAAGAATAGACTACTCTTATCAGTCTTGAGCCATCCATACTTAACATCGTCGGGGTTTATCCCTGCTGCTATGCTTTCCTCTTTTATCCTCCGATAGTTTTGGATAAGGTCAAACTCGTCATCTTTAAGTCTTAGTCTTGTAGTGTTTCTATGCTGCATAATCTAGTTTTAAATTTGCGTAAATATACAAAATACTATCTAACATAATTTCTGCGTAGAATTACAAAGAACAAAGCAGCTAACAAGACTATTAAAATAATCATAAAGCGATTGTCCTTTTCAATTACTTTGACCTTATCTACTGGAACTAATACCTCGCGAACTATTGTATCCCCCCTACATTCGACCTCGTGGTATATCTCTTGTCGTAGAGTGTCATAAAAGTACCTTAGAAACACTTTTTCATTGTTTATTATAGTAACAGAATCTTGCTTTATAATAGTCGCTGTAGTGTCGTGTATGTAGCTCTCTACTATTACGGTATCTACTACCTTTATAGTATCCTTAATTACTAAGCCATGTTTATAAGCATAGTTCTCTGCTCTCTTTACTTTTCTATTAAGTCTATTTTGTGGATTGCAGGAGATTAAGAATATACAAAGTATTAGTATTCTCATTTCTTAGTTAAGCCTATTAGCGAGTCATTAGACCTTAACAATAATAAACCTAGTGCAGCGACTGCACCCGCTTCTGTTTCGTTGTGTTCTTTACTAATGTATAAACATATAGCAATACTTAAAATAGTTAATCCCATTAAAGTTGTAACAATACCAGTTTTGAATAATCGTTTCATTTTGTTTTTTTTAGTTATTAATCTATTTGAAAATGTGCGCCATCCTTTCCCCAAAGGTCTTGACCCCAATTAAGGATAATGCCATAGTCTAAGGCTACTTCTTGTAAATGTCTAGCAATAGGCTCTAAGTATTTTAAATCCCACGAGGCCTGCTTTTCTACATAAGCATAGATGTCGAATGCACGCCCAGTCATATGCATACTTTTAAGAGTCCAAGTGATACGGCTTTTGTCAGGTCTACCTTCTAAATTAGTTATGCCTTTATCTATTAACTGCTCAGTAGTTCGACCTCTAGCATAAAGCTCCTCTTGTCTGCGAAAGGTTCTAAAGCCTCCATCTCTAGGGATGCCAAAATCATAAGGCGAGTGTTTAATACCCTCCTCTAAAATAGTTATAAGAATAGGAGATACATACTCTAATCTATCTAAACTTCTTGAGCTAAATCTATACATTGTTTTTTATTAAAATGTCCAACTTTCCGTTAATAGTGCTTATCCCTATTTTAACCTCGCTAAGTTCTTTGTTAATAGTGTCTAGCTCTGTTTTGTTTTTCTCCTCGCTTTTCTCCATTCTAGTATGAATACCTGAGAACTTTTTAAACATTACCGATTCGTTTTTTTCTATGTCTTTCTGCATCTGTCTTATTTTTTCCTCTTGGCTTTTGTCTGACATTACCATCTTCCAGTAAAAGCCTAAAGCACTTGCAACCCCTACTACTATATAGATTACATCTTTTAAAATAAAAGTAGCTTCCATCCCCTCCATTTGTCTGTCTTGTTTTATGCTTCTATATCTTCACTCCATGCTGTGGTCGCCATTAATTCTAGTGCTTCGCTATGTGTATAAATTCCAACTGGAATAACTGCACCGCTTTCTATAAATGTAGGCTCGTATCCTTCCTGCCATTTTATCACAAATTGAGTATTGTCTAAACTTTTGCGAACTGTAGATACTGAACTTTCTCCTACTTGAGCAAAGTCTATTAATCCTATGTCTGAAAGGTTAATTACTGCGTAAATTTTTGTATTCATTTTTTTATCTTTTTAAGGTGTGTCCTCTAATCTGTCTCCAGAATCCATATTAAAACTTAAAGCATTGCCTGTACTATTTGGTGCTTCTCCTATTCTATCTAAAAAGTTCATGTTTACAGAAGCTCCATCGTTGCTTCCAACTTCATCTGGGATAGTCCAGTCTGTTAATAAAGTGGCATTTTCTCCCATCTTCCAATGTGCTACTGCTCCACTTGGTAGTATTGTAGGTTCTCCACCGTTGTAGATGTCTATTGGATTAATTGTATTAGTATCCCAAGCAGCTACCTCGTCTATATTACCCATAAATGTAAGCGCTCCTGTAGGTTTAGCTGCTATTGTGTCAAATCTTGTATTGGTTACTGCTCCAAATCCAGTCTTAGTCTGCATAGATACCCCATTTAAAAACAACTCTACAGAATCTCCGCTTCTAACCCAACAAATGTGAATCCAATTTGTTGTATCATTTAAGGTATTTGCGATTGGAAAAGCGTTAAATGTAGAGTCGAATGTACCTACCTTGAAAATAAGTGTATTACTAGCTGAAATGTATGACGTAAGGTCAAAAGAATAAGTATCTTCTCCTAAAAGCATCTCGGTAGTAGATACTCTACCTCTTTTTATCCACATTGAAATAGTAGAGTCTGTGCCTAAATTTAAAGATGTACCAACATCAATATAGTCATTTATTCCATCTAGCTGAAAAGTGTAATTTGAAACTTTATCTTTGTTGGAATTATTAGGTATTAACCATTGTGGAGATTTGTAAGAACCGTTATCTCCCATTCTGTACCAAGCTATTGGGCTAAGGTCTGAAAGGTCTGTAGGTTTTCCGCTTCCATCCCAAACATCTGTAATATCAATAGCAGTATCAAAAACACTAACCTCATCAATACTCCCATTAGCGTAGCTTGAGTCTAATTTCCCTATGTAAACGGGAGCAGTAGTATTACCCATAGCTACATAAGTTCCACCGCTTACAGATGAGTCGTCAACCCTTACACCATCAACATATATCTTTATTCCATCCTGAGCATTACTTCCACCAACTCCATTGTATGTAGCTGCTACGTGATACCATTGTCCTGTATTTAATACCGTATTATAAACTCTAGCTCTATAAATGAAATTACTTGTACTATTAAATATAAAGAGCTGTAATTTGCCTGAGCCACTAGTTGCGAATTGATACTCTGATGTCGCGCCTAAAGACTTATTAAATATTCTAAATCCAGATGTGCTATCCATTTTAATCCAAGCAGAAATACTAAAAGGAGAATCTGTTGCACCATCGCCAAAGCTAAAGTCGTCGCTATCTCCTAAATTAAGGTAGTCATTTATTCCATCAAAATCTAGTGAATAAGTATTAATGAAAGGTGCGCCACCTCCTGCGCCTACTACTAGACCGCTATTGTATCTATATCCGTAACCGTACATAAACCTACTTTAAGATAGCTACAACGCTACCACTAGTTAAAGTTATTGCACTAAAGTAATCGCCTTTTTGAGGTGTTATTAATACTCCTGCTTTTACTCCTGTAGCGGGTACTGTGATGTAGCTAGATAGTACATCTGTAGCTGTATCTCCATTTACTTCTATTCTAGCTATTACCGTATCTTCTGCTACGTAGTAACTATCTGAATGAGTTGTATTCTCTACTGTGTCGTTTATTACTACGACTCCGTTTATGGCTATTAGTTCTCCTGAGTTTGTCATTTTATTTATTTATTAATTTTGTGGTATTTGGCATTCATCGTATTGTAATGGTTGTTTAAGTTGCATGGACATTGTCCACCCTGTTAATGTGTCGTCGAATCTCTCTGTAAAGCTGCTTATACTTCCAGTCTTTTCTATCTTTACAAATTTCCAATTATCTGTATAGAGCTTTTCAAAGTAGGCAATAGTATCTAAAAGAATTAGTAGTGTATCGCTTTTAACTTCTGTTTCTACCGTTCCTTCATTAGCCTTATCCATTACTAAGATATTAAAACCGTTAGTAATAAAGCCATCGCCAATACTTGCAGGGCTATCCTGAACAAATAAAAGCGGGTAGTTAAAGTCCTTTAATAAAGAATCGTGCTGTACAATTTCCCAGAGGTCGCCATTACCGAATTCGTTTATCTGCCTGTGGGCCGTTGCAAAGTCCTCGAACTGTTTTATTATTTGGTTGTACGTTATTTTCATTTCTAAACTTTCTTAGCTTCTTATCAACTATACTAAACTTTTTTACTTTATTCTTAGCCATATCTTAATCACAACAATCTCTTAAATAATCAAAGCCTCCCCTGCTCTTTTCATTACCTAAAAACAACCCACCAGTAAAAGCAGAGTTGCTAGGAAAGATGTCATCTGTATCTGAGTTACTTGTATATAAAGGAAACAATGTGTGGTTAGCAATAAGATAACGAACTATATCCTCTGCAAACATCTCCGCTTTATCTCGCCATCTATTCAATAAATGGTTTAAGTCATCAAAAGAGGTAGCTTGGCTATTCTCAGATGTCTGCTGCACTACTCCTTTATTCCTGTACTTGTATGCTAGTATTGGTGTCATCTCAAATACTAAGTATTTAAGTAAGCAAGGTGCGATGTAAGTATTAACTAATATAAGGTCATTTCCTGCTAGTGTTCCTGCTGCTGCTTTAGTTATTATATCATTAAATAAATCAGTACCTAGAATCGGTTTAATGTATTCACGTTGAGCAGTCCAGAGCGCGTCTACTATTAGTCTTTCGTCTACATTGTCATCTAGGATACTATTATCCTTTATGTAGTCCATGTCTATTAATAAAGTTCTAGCCATTTTGTTTCTCTTTTACTTCCCTTCTTATTGCTTTTGCTCTTTTACTATGTGGTCGCATTATAATAAATTCTATATCTTCTTTTAATTCGTCAGCTACTTTAACCGCTAAGTCCTTTTTAAATTTTAACCGTTGGTAACTACTAAGCATCTGTCTTAAGTCTTACAGTACGTGCAGACCATACATGCCTACAGTAGTTAGTTCTAGTTTTTGTTACTGGGTTATTATACCAACCTCCACGATGAGCAAATACGTTAGAGCCTTGTTTATTATTCATTGCTAAAATATCTTTAAGCTCATAGCTTCTATTCTCTTTCATTAACTTTCTACAAAAATCTCTACTACGCGCTCCTCTTAATGAAGGTGCATCGTGTCTTAATTTGTATTTGTAAACTGTAATTAACTCAGATGTTTCGCGCTCCCCTTCGTCTGTTACTTTTATTTGTGTCTTTTGTAAATCTAGTAAACCGTTTTTAACTAGTCTATCTATCCTTTCTTGCACTTCGCTCGGAGTTTCTCCTACTTGCTGCCCTATCTCCTCTACTGTTACTTTAGGAGTAGCTTTAACGATGTCTATTATTTGGCTGTCTATACTTCCTATGTCTGCAAAGTCGAAAGGGTTATAGTCTAGTTCCTTTTCGCTTATTACTTCTAGCTCATCTTCTGCATATCCAAACTCTGACAAATCAAATTTAAACTCCTCATCTTCGCTAAATACTTGCTCTGTTTTCTTTTCTAAAGGCTTTTCTAGTGGTTTGTATCCTGCAAGCTCTCTTATCTCGTCTGTAGTTAATACAGAAACTATAGTACTCTCTGATAACTGCACTTTAATAGGTGCTATCTTTTCAATCATTAGACCGCTAGGCATACCCAACAAAACAACAAAGTCATTAAATAACTTTTCGTACATGATTTGGTTAGGCTCAATATAAGAACTATTCATTGCTTCAATAGCCACCCTTAACTCGTCTGCGTTATTACTAAAGCCTGTGTCTACTGTTTTAATGAATACAGAAGCATCCACTCCATGCGCTGTGAATATCTCGTCTTGTATCTGTTGGTTAAGATTAATAAACTTATCGTCTTGTCCGTTTGGATTAGTAGATATTATTTCAACGCCTTTATCCTTTCCATCGTCAAAGATAATAACTGGCTCGCCTGCATTATTGCTACCATGATGTTTATTCTTAATCTGCTTTTTTATGTATGCTTGAGCTTCTTGAGTAGGTTGACCGTTGTGAAAGTTCCAGATAGTCCCTCCACTATATCCATGCTTTGTATTGTTTAACACATAGTTAGCTACTTCGTAATCTGCAGCAATGTAAGGAACTCCTGCTACATAATTTGGCAAGGGGTACTCTTTTAAGTTTGGTCTATAGCTCTTATAATAACAAATGTATCTTTCTCCTTTAATTGCAGAACCATCAAAAGGAAATGATGTTAAGGTTTCAAAGTCCTCGTTTGAGGTTGGCTTTCTACTTGCCCAATCTGAGGTATAATAATAAGTATCCTCCTCTACTCCTACGCGAATGTCTCCAAAGTCAATATGGTTTATTATAAGTCCTTTGCCATCTTTAGTAACTATTACTTCTAAAGCATAACCGCCAAAAAGCTCGTTATCTTTTACTATCTTTTTAGTAAGCTCAAAAAGTGAATCGTTCCCTACGTGATTAATAAAGTTTTCTAGCTTTACTTTGTCCTCTAGTGTTCTTACTGTTTGGTCGACTTTCCAACCTCTACCGCTTATGTAATTAGTCTTTCCGTTAACAATAGAGTTATGTTTACCTGACGTATTGTAAAGCTCTACTAGGTAATTAGGGTATAAATTCTTGTAAGGTGCTTCTGTACCATATACGATATAGTCTTTACCTCGTTCCTCTTTAAATACTGGAGGCTTATTAGCTTCAAAATTAAAGATTAAAATATTTTCTTTGTTCATCATGTTACTTGATGTGTTTTGTAGGTTACATCTATGTCGTGCTGATTATAGGTAGTACTTGCACGTTCTAAATCCATTAGTCCACTTTCTACTAAGCCAGTTGCTAAGGTCGGGTCTAAGTTAGTTGCTGAGGTTTGCTCGTAAACAAAATATTCGTATTGACCACCTGCTCCTAGTATAAGCTCTCCTGCTAATGGTAGGTCTGTTCCTTCTGTAAATACAAACTCATTGTATCTATCTTTATATAAGCTAGTGTCTGCCATTATACAATAGTAGCTAACTTTCTCGGTTACATTTCTAAACTGAAATAAATAAACGGGAGAAGATAATGTACTCTTTTCCTTTAGTGTTAAAGTTAGGTTGCTTGTCGTATTTTCGTTTATTAAAATCGGCATTATTCAGAATCTTTTTGTTCCTTCTTTTCCTTCTTTTTTTTCTCAACTTTGAAAACATCTAATCCCAATTTTTTGTATTTAGCAAACTCATTTTTATCGTTTACTATGGTAACGTGTCCGACTACTTTATGGTGGACAGAACCGCCTCTTTTATATTCATCTTTTAACTCCATATTATCTATTGTAAAAAAAATTAATAGTTGTATAAAATAAATGCCTTTAATAAAAATATTTTAATAAACCTAATTTTTAACTAATTATTTTTAGCTCTACAGCCTAATAGAAATAGGCTTTTAACGAACTATTTTTTTTAATACTAGCATACTAGCGAAAGGCGAAAGTGCCTTAAAACGCTTTAAAATGGCTTATAGCTATTATTGACAAAACCTAATTTTTTTGTAAGTATTTTATTTTTAAGCATAAAAAAAGGGTAACAAATTAATGCTACCCTCCTTTAATTAGTTGTTTAAAACTATGCGATTGTTAACCCTGCAATTACTGTAGAATCTACTTCTAGCATTCGCTTAGCTTCCTTAGATGTGATGCTATACGTGTATCCGTTGTGGTCTCCAAATGCTGCGCCAGTTACTGCTGTTCCTGTTAATTTATCAGCAGCGTAGTAAGCTCCGACTGTCCAATACTTTTCGTTCATGTCTTTGACAATCACGAATAACTGAGCTTGGTCTAAAAGCGTTAACTCCTCGTTTTCCGATGCTGTTAAATTCTTAGTATTAAAGTCTAAAACTGAATCGTAGAAATTTGTTCCATTCTCTAAAGAACCTGTGTGAGTTTCTATTAAAGAACCGTTTTCTTTTTCTAGAGAATAACGGTAAAAGTTAGTAGCTCCTGCTTGAGTCAATGCTGTAATTACTCCTGATGCTACTGTGTCTATTGTTATATCTCCAAAGTTAGCGATTAAAATTTCAGAGATTCCGCCCGTACTGTTTCTGCAGTCTATTGCTCTACCTTGTGTTAATGCACATGCCATAATTTATATTTTTTTTAGTGTTTATAAAAAAAGGGGTAAGGTATTTTACCCACCCCTCTCTTAGTTAATTGTTAAAGTACTACTAAGGTACTAATGTAAATTCTACTACTTCGTCTACGAATCTTACTTGTACTCCTCTTTTGAAAGTAACGTCGAAGAAAATGTTTTTCTCAGTAACTGGGTCTAAACGCACTTTCATTTGGTCTTCTTCTTGGTCTCCATCGCACCCTATTACTACGTTAGAGTTTCTAGTTAAAATCATTCTCTCTGTTCCTGCTGCTCCTGGTAGTCCTACTGTGCTTCTTAAAGCTACGTTTGTTCCGTAAAGGTTAACTTGCTCGCCATCTCCAGAGTAGTGGAATAAGTTAGCGTTTTTCAATGCTACTACATACTTCTTATAAACTGATGTAGGTACGAATAATGAAAGGTCATCTGCTTCAGAGATATTGTCAGGGATGCTTTCCCACATTCCGTCTAATATGTCTAGTACGTTAGAGCTAGAGATTCCAGTCGCTACTGTTACTGCTCCTGTGTTACCATCTACTGCTGCTCCTGCATCTACAATTTTCAAAAGACCGTCATAGTAAGACAAGTTGTTCACACCACTTAATGTGTCTCCTTGAAAGTCAGAGATAGTAAGTTGATTCTTCATAGCATTCATCTTCTTCTCCATGTATACTGCCTCAATCTCAGAAGGCATTTCTTCTTCTCCTGCTGCTCCTTTCTTTACTAGAACTTGCGCCCAGTATCCGTTTAAGTCTTTAATACATAAATCTTCCGATACTGCGATTGCTCCTACTGTGATAGTACGTTGAGTTAATGCTGTAGTGTCTGCTCCTGTTCTAGTACAAGAGTCAGAACCGAAAACTACATCTGTAGATAAAAACTGTAAGTTAGAGCTTCCTTTAATTCCTGTTTGAATGTCAGCTACTTCTGCTAATCCTCCTGTTGCTTGCATCTGTGCAATCAATGGAAAGTCTTGGTCCTCGATGTATGCTGATAATGTTCCTAAGCTAAATGCCATAATTATTCTTTTTTAATGTTTATTTATTTACTGTAAAAATTGATTTTTTCTTTGGAGAAATAACTCCACTTCTTTTCTTTTTGATTGGTGCTACGCTAGATTCTGTAGCTAACTCCTCTACTGCTGAGAATAACGCTTTCTCTTTTGTGTCTGCTTCTGCTTTGTATTTAGCAAATTCTGCTTTAACAGTTTCTAACTCCTCAGTAAGTTTTGCGAATTGCTCGTTGAATACTGTTTCTGTAGATTCGATAATCTTTCTAATTTTTGCTTCTGTTACAGTTTCAGCTTTTGGAGTTGCTTCTGTTTCCATTGCTTCCTCTTCCTCTGCTTCTACTTCTTTGATGTCAGAAATAGCACCTTCTGAAATAGTTACTACAGTTCCATCTGCTAGTGGATAATCTCCGTTAGGCATTGGAGCTACTTCGCCCTCTACTTCAACAGTAACTACTGCACCAACTTCTAAAGCAGGGTCTATGTTTACCATTGTTCCATCTGCTAATTCAGCAGCCATTAACTTAACTTCGGTTACTTCTGGAGTTGCCTCTACAGCTACCTCTGTTGTATCTTCGCCAAAAATTAAGCTCTTTACTTTGTCTAAAGTTTCTTTACTCATATTATCTATTGTTTGTTTATTTGTTACTTGTACATTGTCCTCTATACTTTTTTCAAAGTCTTGTATAGTTTTGATTATTTTATTAATTGTTTCCTCATCCATTGTAACTGGCTCAAGTTGTTTAAACATACCCTCTACACTAAAGCCTTTAAACTCTCCGTTCTTTACTTGCTCCCATATTTCATCGTTATCAACTTTTGCAGAACCCCACAGCGAACCGTTAGGTACTTTCTCAAATTCTTTAGGTGCTACCTTTCCCCTTTCATTGTCTATAATAAGGTTGTCTAACATATACACCCCTTCTGCAATTTGTCTAGGGTCATGCATTAAATTAAAATTGTTATTCATTCCTAGTCTGCTCTGCTTTTCTCTAATCTGCTCAATAGTCTTAGCTGAGAATTTAACAAAGAATTTCTCGCCATGCTCTCCTATTCGCGGTATAAGTAAATCAGCTACCATAAAGTAGCCTTCTATAATTCTTTTTTCTTCGTCTTTTACAGCAAATTTATATTCTGTCTGCTGACTGAATGCCATCCAATTTGAGTCTATTGCAGGTTGGTCTACGAGTGCTATAGCAGTTACTCCGCTTTCGTCATCGGTGTCTATTACCAGTTCAAATACTTCTATTTTTTCCATATCTATTATTTTAAAAAGTTGCGCTTTCTTCGATTACGCTTACATTGTTTTGTGTGTCTGTTATGTCGGTTTCTGTTACAAAAACTTGTTGGTCGCCTAGTATAGTGCTAGTATTACTTACTGGACTTAATTGCACTCCTCCTCCTGCATCTGCACCTCTTGGAGAATCTGCATCGCTTATAGAAGGAGGTGGAGGTATCTGAGCCGAACCTGAGAAAGTTTGTTTTCTAATAGCGTTTACTTGTAAAGCTCCTGCTGCTGCTGCTACTCCTGCTAGAACAAAATTTAAAGGCGGTGGCGCACTTCCTAATGCTTGTAGTACTGCTTGAGCAGTATTAACAATCCCCATCGCTATATTCATTTTTTTCTGCCTTTCAAAATGCTTCTTTAAAATAGCATCCTTTTGTTTAGCAAATATAAATTCCTGTTTTGCTGTTAGTGTTCCTCTTTTCTTAGCGTTGTTATATTCCGCATCAATTCCAGCTATAGCATTATCTCTGACTGCATTATTTAAATTTATAAGAGCCTGCCCTGTTTGCTCTGCTAGAGCTAACCCTTTTTGAACTCCTGCTACCGCTTCTTCATTTGCTGCTATCTTAGCTTGTTTTACCTCCTCTATTCTAGCTTTCTCTATATCTCCTAAAGCCGTTTCTCTAGCCATAGTTAACTCTATCTCAAGCTCTGTAGTTAGTAGACCCTGCTCCTCTAAAGTTGCTAAATTATTTTGAAAGTCCTCCTCTAGTTGTAGCCTTTGTCTTTCTGTTTCGCTTTTCTCATTTGCTAACTTAGCATCAAATAGTAGTTTATCGTACTCATCTCTTTTAGCTTGAGCTGCTTTTTCTGCTTCAAATCTTTTAGCATCCTCCTCTTTTTCTAAGTCTGCTAGTGCTTTATGTTTCTTTTGAGCTATAAGCATTTCAGCATCAAAAGTTAATTGCCCTTTCTGCTCTAGTGCTTCTAGTTCTAACTGGGTATTATATTCTATCTCTGCTCTTGCCCTTTCTCCTTCGTCTTGGATTAGTTGTATTTTTATATTTGCCTGCTCCTCCTCAAATTCTGCTAAGACTTTTGCATCTTCTATTAGCTTTTTATTATCTTCTAATTTACTTGCTGTTCTTGTCTTTCTTGACTCCTCTTTTTTCTTTTCTCTTTCTTCCTCTTTTTTAACTTCTGTTTCGCCTACTGCACCCGCTTCTAGTAATGCGTCTATCTCTTTTTGTTTAGCATCGGCTAACTCATCTATTACCTCTATTTGCTTTTGATTAGCTGCGATAGACTTATTAGTAGCTGCTGTTGCAAAGTCTTGAGCTTCAAATACTGTAAAAAGACCTACAGCTTCCTCAAATAAACCTTTATTGACTCCTGTCTGCGCTTCTATCTGCGCTTTAGTTTTCTCTTTTACTTGGTCAGCCCTTAAAGATGCTAGAGCTTCCTGCTCTGCTCTTAACATTATTAATTTAGTGTTTAATACTAAGGCTTTATTTATATCCTCTATACTGTCTTTTTCTGCATCTATATTAGAAAGTAAATTAGGGTACTCGTCTTGTAATGCTACAATAGCTTCATTCTTTTCCTTTCTTGTTTTAGACTCATCTTTTAAAGTCTTTTGTAGTTTATCGGATGCGCTTATTTCATCACCTACAGCATCTATAGCTTCCTGAGTTATTTGGTTGTTTAGTTTTTGTGCTTTGGTAGATAGTCCGATTGCTACTGTTAAGTCATCCCAGTAAACAATTAAAGTAGTTATTAATGCTATTATTGCACCGATGCCAGTAGCTATTAATGCCTTACCCCACCCTTTAGTTGCAAGGGTTAAAAGTTTCTGCATTGCTGTACTTTGTTTAAGTACATTAGTCCATAGCTTTTGAGCAGAACTCATCCCTTCTATAGCTCCCTTCATTCCCATAGAAATAGCCATAGCAGTTTCTATACTTGCTGCCATTTGCTCTATAGTTTCATTCTCGCCACCCATTAAGACTAGACTAGCTGTAACATCTCCGATACCACCTGCAACGCTTCCGAGTTCACTAGCTACCTGCTCTTGGTCTAATCCTTCAAAAGCAAGTTCCATGTTTTTAATCTCTTTGGAAGCTAAAGCCATTTGAGTAGATAGCCTTTTAAACTCTTTCCTTCCTTCCTCTGTTCTTCTATTAGTACCTTCTAGCTGAGTTCTTAAACCTTTATAACCTGACTCTAATTCCCCTAAAGACATCTGCGCTCTGTCAGCTTCTATCTCTATACTTAATGCTATTTTATCGTCTGCCATTCTTAGTAAGTTTTATATAGTACAAAGTTCGCGCTGTATATTTGGTCTTGAGTCTTAGCTTGTCCCCATTCTACAGTAATGTCTAGCGTATTGCTTGCAGTAGTGTCTATTGCTTGTACATCCTGAAAAACAAAACCCTCTAAACTTCCTGTGTCCCTATTATACGCAAAGTTTCCATTTGTGCAAATAGTTCCAGTTGCTCCTATAGTTGCTATTGTAAAGTCTAGTTCTAGCTCCCATCCTAAAGCAGTTACTGGACTTAAAGATATTGCTCCAGTAGATGCTAAAACCGTTGCACCTGTTTTAATTCTTATTGTTATGTCATCGCCATTTTGAGCAGAAATAACCCCTCCAACTTTTCCATGATAAGAATCGCCTACAGTAAAAAAGTCAGCAGGTACAGTCAAGCTACCTACTCCAGAGCCTATAACGCTTGTTTCTGTTACTGTGTTTGTAATAGTTGCACTTTGTACTGTTTGCGAATAAAGACCATATAAAGTCGCAGGGTTTGCGCTTCCTAGTATTGTATCCGTTCCTGCACTATCTCGTAAAGTGTAAGCGTTCGCATTATCACTATCTATAAAGATGTAAAAATCTCCACTAGGTGGGTTGCCTAATGTAGTTCCTGCTGCTGTGCCTATTTGTATATTTGCCATTTCTCTTATTTTAGTATTAAGTCTCCGTTGATAACTAGAACCCCCTGCACATTTAACCCTCCGTAATTAATCATTTGACTATATTGTATAATGGTTAGAATGTTGGTAGGAGCTATATAATTTACTCCAGAATATATGTCGGGGATGTATGTCATGTTATATTATTTTATAGGTTGCTCCATCAAATTGAATCGAATAAGAGTTATTAATTGCTGTTATGTTTTTAACTAGTAATCCATCTATTGAGTTAGGAGCGTTTACTCTTATTTGTAAAGTATTGTTTATAGCTATCTTTTTAAAGTTCCAAACCTTTCCGACTGTTGGAAAGTCAGGCAATGATATTGCTATAGTTCCTCCTGAGGTATCGCATAAGTAAGTGCTTATCTTTTCGTCTGCTGTAGTATTTGAGTTAATAGTTTCTACGCTTCCGCTTCCTTTTATTTCTCCATTAATATATGTAACATTAGACTCTGTTACTGTTACGTTATTGGTGTTTATTAAAGTTATGTTTTCTAGGTTTGACTCTATTACATTATTGTCGCCTTGAATAGTTATGTTTTTACTTCCTGTAAATACTTTGTTAGAATCTCCTTTAATGTCTACAAACATTGCGGTCTTATCTATAAAGTTGTTTAACCCATCTACGTGGCTAGACTTCATGTTTAGTATATTGTTTCCAGAAAGTACATCCTGAAATATATTAGGGATTTCTTCATCTCCTATAAAGCCTCTGCCTACTCCTATTATTTCTTCAGTTATTACTGTTGGTGTAGGCACTTCTTTAAGTTTTAAAAACTCGCATTTACTAGGTTGATAGATAGAGCTACTATACATAACTTTATGTAGTGTCCAGTATTCATTTTCAAAGAAATAAGAAGGTCTAAAAGATAGGTTTAAAATGTCTGTAGGATTTAACAAAAAATATCCTTTGAATATCTTACTATCTTTGTCTGTAAGCTGCTCTAATTCTTTTCTGTGATATGCTAAATATAGATTGTTATTCGTTACTGTAATGCTAGACCATGTATTATCATAATATATCTCTCTAGGCAATCCAAAATTAATGTCTAAAGTCGGGTTATAAGGGTCGTCAAAATGTCCTGCATAAGGATAAGTAGACTGTATAACATCTCCAGCTAGTGCTTCGTGAGTCCAATTAATAATACTAGGTTTTAAACCTCCATAATATAGTATTCTTATATTTGATTTAACTGTCTTTTGCTGTAAGTTAGAATCTACATCTATAATTGTAGGGATAACTCTATCATTTGTTAGCTGTCCTACTATTGGAGTAGGCGAAAAGATAAGCTCTGTTTTATGGTCTGTTTTATTAAAATCATTATCTAAGTAGATGTTTCTAGTACCGTATATGTCTTGCCAACTTGCTTCATATTTCTTGTTGTAATAGTCAGCATCCCTTTTATAAGTGTATATGTATCTTTGCTTATTAGTTACTCCTGTTGGCGTTAAATTATGCTGCTTAGAATAGTCTAGCTTCTGAGTCCAATCTATTACATCTGTAGTGTAAAAATCGTTTCTAGTTTCTATTATAATATTTTTAGGGTTGCTTTCGTCAGGTATCATGTAGAGGTTAAACATCTTAATAAGAGATGTTAAAAAATCTCTTTGTTTTACCTTGTCAGGAATAGCTGACACCATCTCTATATTGTCGCCTTCAAAATAAGGAGAGTCTAAAACATTAAGAGAAAGGTTAGCGGTTAAAATTGTTATTTTAAAATCTGCGTCATACTCATCTTTAGTAAATGGAGGAATAGGTAACGGCGTACTATTATCATCGTAATAAGGCTTCATTTGAGACGAATTCAAATAGCTTCCTCCATTAATAGGTATAGACCTAAACTGCCAAAGAGAATCGAATTTAATTAATACCACATCTCCAGCAGTTAATTGTATATCTGTATTTACTTGGTACTTGTTAGGAGGGTTATAGTTTCTGTCCGCAAGCGTAGGTGTTATAAAATTACTGTCAGGATAAGTAGTGGGGCTTGCAGTTTGATAAGTAACAGAAGGAGTTAAGTTATTTGCAGTAGTATAAGAGCTTTCAGCATTTGCAAATACTCCGTTTACTTCTATTCTAAAAGTATTAACAAAAGCTGCATCTCCATTTAAAAGCAAATCTCCTGCTGCTGCGCTTCCTGCTTCTGGAGTTGTATCCATTTGCAAAGTAGCATCTAAAGATATTCTATAAAAACCAGTTGCACCTATTGTTAACTCTCCTGTAGCGGGGTTATATTGGTTGTTTGCGTCAACTACTTCATTTGATAGTCTTAATGTATCCTGTGCAAAAGTAGGAACAGGATATGCAGATGAATCTAAAGTAAAATTATTAGTTCCATTAGACACAAATAAAGGAGTGTTTGCTTGCACCCTTCTAGGACTTAAGTCTGTTTGAGTTGGCTTAAATTCCTTGCCATTAAATGGAATAATTAAGTGTTTAAATAAAGAGCTATTAAAAAAATTGGATGTATATGTATATCCCGAATCTGCAAACATTCTATCTATATAGTCTTTGGCATAAATAGCAGGAAACATCTCGTCTACATTATATACCTCTATATCCGTATCATTTCCGTAGTTAATCATAGGATAAGTGTATCCGCTTCCATATTGGAAAGGTTCTACTGCTCCGTTTAAAATATAGCTAGTATCCCAACTATTTTTTTGTATTGCTTGAGTGTAGTCATGGTTTAACTCTTGCCAGTTCATGCCTACGTCATTCAGAAACTTGTTACCTAGCTCTCTAAATATATTAGCAGTTTCTCCAAATAGCACTACGCTATAGTCTACTTGGTTGTAGTCTTTTTTAATTATATCTTTTAACTGAATAAACCCACTAAAGACAGCTATATCATTTTGGTAATAAACAGCATCTAGTTTTAAGTTTGGGTTAAATGTAGAATCTGAGTTAACCTCAAATACAAAGTTTAGTTTATCATTTATTGCTTTACTTCCCGGTAGCTTAATTGTCTTACTAAAGCTAGACTTTACCTTATCGGGTTGCTGTATATCTTTAATACTAAAAGTTAAGACAGTAGAAATACCCTTGTCTATTGGGATGTCTATCCCTTCTATTGTAAGCCTTTCTTTTACCATTTATATTCTTTGTCTATAATCGTCATAACCTAGCTCTAGCTCTACATCTATTTTAAATAGTTTCTCCCTTACTACTTTCTTTTTAGTGTAGCTGCTCGCTTTAATCTTAGCTACTGCTGTAAGTTCGTTGCCCTCTTGTAGGTATATCTCAGGGCTAGACATCAACTCTAATAACCAGTTGCTCTCCTCCTCGCTTATCCAGTCAGACATGAGCTTAATAGTTTCGCTTTTCTTTGTGTAGTAAGTTACCTTTTCGCGCTCATTCATAGAGTAGACAATATCAGTACCCACGACTGTATCTACGTTTACTTTCATGTCCTTTTTTTCTATCTTAGTCATAGACTCATCCCCTAGATAGAAAGTAAAGTTGTCGAATGCGCCTAAGTTGTTTTGGAATATTAAAGTGTTAGTATTGTATTTACAAGACTCCTCTATTACAAAAGTTCTAGTTTCTGATGCAGGAGCTAGTGCATTCGATTTAGCTAAGATAGTATAAGATGCTACAGTACTATCAATTATAGGCTGTACTCCCGCTAATAAATTTGCATTATCTATAGAGTTAAGTGAGGCAGGAGATGAAGGTACAAATTGAATCTCTCCAGAACTAGCAGAAGGGTCTATCTCAAATGTATTTATAGTAGCTCCTGCGCTATCTTTTGTAATAACTTGAAAATTAAACAATGGAGCATCTGTCTTATAATAAAGCCATCCATGCGAGTTGATAGATACTTTATGGTTGTCAGGCATATTTGTAAGGAATTTCTTAGTGCCTCCGAATATTGTAAACTCGTAATCTGTTACATCCCAATTAATGAAAGGTCGCTTTTCTAAAGAAGCATTAAAAGCGCTTCTGCTTGAGTCAATAGTAAGGTCTGGATACTGTACTACTGTAGCTCCATACTCCTCGCCAAATTTAACTATATAAGTTAGTGAGCTATTACTAGCTTCATAAGTTCCTGCATCTGCTGTAGGGTCTGGATTACCTACATTGCTTGTAAGAGCCGATTCTAAGACACGATGTATATCTACCTTACCGTAATTGTCAGAAGGTCTAACTGGTATTCTTAAACGTACTGTTTTAGTTACTGAACCATTTATATAGATGTCTACTAAGTGTGCAAAGTTTGGCTCTGTATAATTGTCAGATTCTATAAGATACTCCATTTTGTTATAAACAGGAGCAAAGTCTTTAGGAGTTGCTAGTATAGTTATTGCCATTATTTAAGTCTTTTGAATGTGTCTGTTATTACTGTTTTTAAGTCTCCTGCTGCTGCACTTGCTAAGTCTTTTTTAAGTTTATCTAGTCTAGCCTCTGTTACTACATTGTCATAAAAGTGGTTGCCCTTAGTTCCTTTCTCTTTCCAACTTCTAGCCATTGCAAAAGCCTGCGAGTCTTTAGAGCCTACCTTGTACTGTTTACCTGCTAAACTTGTTATAGTGCTTCCTTTAGTTTTAAACAACCCTTTGTTATTCATCCATTGTTTAGCAAAGTAAAAAGGTATCTTAGAGCTAGACATATAAGAGTAAGGTGTATTCGGTCTTTTCTTATCTGTTCCACTTACCCCCTTATTCACATAGTCGTAATAGTCTTTAAGCCTAAGTGAGAATACAAAGCCCTCGCCATTTATTACAGATGTAAATTCTATTTGCTCTGCTAAGTCTCCAGAAACATAAGCCTTGTCTTTAACTAGCTCAGCTTTTAAGTCCTTCTGCATCTCATTACCAAAGTCCTCTAGTACTTGGGTTATTGTGCTATGCTTTGTTACTAATCCTTCGCTCATCTTCTTTTTAGTTCCTCCATTCTACGGTGTGCTGCTTCTGCTTTTTGTTTCTCCTTAACATAGGAGCAAATATTTAAAAACTCAATTACATTCATTTTTTCGTAATATGGTCTTTTTGTAAAGTCTCCATTGCAGAGATTATCGAGGGTGGCAATCCAACCCCATCTTTCTCCAAATCCTTCGCTACTTCCAATATTTCGTTCCTGCTCTCTGTCGTCATCTTCTGTACTTTCTGATTCAAATAGTCCTGAGTACATTTCATTAAGCTCGCTGATAGATTGCAAAAAAAAACTGCTACCCCATATATTTCATCTATCGTTACTGTGTTACGTATGTCATCTGCTAGGTTTCTAAAGTAACTAGGCTCTATTGCCATTACCTTATTATTATTATCTACAGGAAATATAACACTAGCTAGAATGTCAGGCATCTGCTCTATATGTACGTTTGGGTTATCCGCAAAGCCTTTTAGATAAGTTGTGAAACTCATGTACTGCCCTGCTTCTAAATCGTTAATATGGTTAACTATTCCGTAGTTCTTACCGTTAATAGTAAAGTATTGTTTTAAGACTCTACTAGGCTCAACTAATAAGTGTGAAAGGTCTACAGCTATCTCAGAAGGTTTCTGCTTTAAAACATAATCTCTATCGTTGAAAATACACAATAGGTCTATAGTCCTAGTAAAAGGATTCTCATACTCTGCGCTTCTTATCTTATTAATCTGTATGTAATCCTTAACTAATACTTCTTTAAGGCTCTTTGGTATTCTCATAATAGTCTATTGTAAAAAATTAAATTAGTTGTATATTAATATACAAAATACTTTCCTGAACTTTGCATAGTTTTTAAAGCGTGGTTTGTTATAGCTCTACTCATTACGTAATCATCGTGCAAGCCTACAGGAGCTGAGTACTTTATTGCCCTAGTCTTTAAGTTGTATTCATAGGTAAATACTTCTAGCTCGTTTACTTGCCAGTCATGTCCTATTATGCCTATATCCTTATTCTCGAATTTAACTATCAAGTCCTCTACTATATTCTGTTTGCTTTTGGATGTGGTTACAAATGGTTGTATTGAGTTCTTATTATAAGCTACCTTGTTTCTTATCTGCTCAAAGATAGCGTCTTGCGCTCCATTACTCTCTACTAAGGTATTAGGTCTGTACTTGTTTAACTGCTCTACAATGTTATTAATTATGCTGCTCCATTCCATGTGCCGCCACCTTTCTGAATAGACTTCTATATTGTTATTGTCTACAATAGTTAAAACTGTATAATCGTCCGACCTACCTAAGTCAATCCCTGCATAAAGGTTAGATGTTTGTACACTTATAGCTTTACATTCTTTAATATTTGTAAACACACTTGAGCCATTATCTAAGAACTCTGCTAGATACTCTTGTTTAAATACGTGGGTTGGTAAGTTCCTTTCTGCTTCTTTTATTTCTTCGGGGTCTATAAATGGGTTGTCGTAGCTGCTACCTCTGAAACTAATATAGTTGCTATTGTGTTCGGCTAAATTGAATAGATTGTAAAATTGATTCTTACCCTTTGGAGTTGATAAGATAAGTACCTTTTTACCTCTGACTAATACAGTAGCTTTAAGTACTTCGTTCCATGCTTCGGGTCTAAAGAATGCGAACTCATCACATATTAAAGCATCAAAAGTCTCGCCTCTAATACTATCGTAGGCATCTGCACTATAAAACTGAATAGAGCTACCTGTAGTAAATTCTAGTATTAAATCTCCTTTGTTTACATTGGTAATAAATGGACAGCCTACTACAGCCTTCTCTATGTCCTTAAATACTTTCTTAGCTTGCTTGTATATTGGAGATACCCAACCTATTTTCCAATGGTTGTTTTCTAAAGCCCATTTTATACTTTGGTTCTCCCCTAGTGTAGACTTCCCAAATTGCCGACCAATAGAAACTATACAATACTTTATATCTGTGTCTAAGGCTTTATGTATCTCCCTTTGCTTTGGGTGTGGTCTATATAAATCTACCTCCTCCAATTATCCCCAATTAGTTTTATAAGTTTTTACTGTATGCTTATGCTCAATAACCTCTGGCTCATTTAATCCCATCATTTTAGATATAGCTTCTAAGGCTCTTATTTTGTCTGTGTTCTTAGTTTGGTTCATTATTCTATAGAACGCTTGCTTATCTTCTTTGGTTAGCGTATTGTCTGCTCCTAACTGGAAGGTATAATCTGCATCGCTTATAATTTGCAAGTAGCCTTGTAAGATAAAAGCTCTGTCTATTCCATGTGTTTCTGATAGCTCTCCCTTTAGGATTCCAATAGTTAGGGTTATGTTAGGTTGGTTTGCTAACTTAGACGCTTCTACTTTTAACCACTCAGCATCCTTATTAGTCGGGTTATAAGCCTGTCTATACGCTTCTGTTTGATTACCTAGTGTAACGCATAGCTCTGCAAATTTTTGTTCTTTAGGTGTAAGCTCCTTATCCATTGTTTAGTATTATGTTTTCTGTTTTGTTTATCCAGTCCTCGCTTTTGTTTGGGTGCTTAACGTGCAGTAGTTCATGTATAATGTCCGCTTCTGTTAGTTGTCTATCGTGGTAGATAGTGCCTACCTTATTCTGTTGGTCTATTTCTATCCCTACAAAGTACCTATCTTTAACTAGGCAATCATTATCGTAAACTACTTGGGTAGGTTGTATTTCTTGTATTAAGAAAGTCCACTCTTTTAAGTTTAGTTTACTTTGCCATTTATTCACTAAGGCACTACCCATGAAATTCTGTTTTGTCTAGTTTAAAAGTACCCTTCCCATTCTCATAGAATGAGCATAAAATATACTTCTTAGTTTCATGGCTAATGTATATCTTTTTATTTTTATATGTGTATTCTTTTGACCAATCCATTTCTTCAAATTCTTTTACCATTCTGCTCTATTCTATTTCTGTTTAACATCTGTTCGTTTACCTCGCTATTTTGCACTACCTGAAATATAAAGTTTCTGGGTAGATACTTCCACCTTTGAATAAGTGAAGCATACTGTAGGGCTTTATAGTGTTTACGTTTAATCTTCATATAAATTTATAAAATATACTTCTCCATCTGTTTCTATTGTGGCATTCGCTGCCCATATCGTAATGTAACCATTCATATACTCAGTTACCATGTATAAGTTACCATCCTCATGTACTTCTAAGCAATAGCTATATACGTTCTCCTGCTCCATACTTGTCAACTAACCTATTATACCCTGCTATCATTCTTTGGTAATATCTCTGTTTACATATTCCACAACCTAGATTCAATCTAATATTTTTATCCTCCTCAATATACTTCAAAAATAAAGTAGCTATTGCTTTATTAACTTTTGGGTCTCTACTAATAGCATTCAACTTTTTATACGCTTTCAAGTATGGTAGATAAGGCCTTAACTCCTCAAACAAAGGGTGGCTTTGCTTTATTCCTGTAAATGGTGTTAGCTCCTCTATTCCATGTGCTACATCGGGCATAGCATCCAACCACTCTAATAGAACTACCTTAGTCATTCCCTTAGTGTTTATTCCTAGCTTAGTAGCATAGCTCTTTAAAGCTCCCCATTTTAACTCTCTGTAATTCATTAATCTTGTTTTGCAAAGTATAAAAATATAACCATGTAAGTAATGTCCATAAATACAATAGTAAAAGCTATACCTATCCAGAAAGACAAACAATAAGCACAGCTCACAGGCTTAAAGTCTAAAGTGTAAAGTATCTTACTAATCGGTTGGTAAACATATCTAAAACCCTCCTTAGTCGAAAAGGTTTGTTTGAATAGGCTAGTCCATCCTAGTATCGCCAGTATTGATATTACTATTATGCTCATTTGTTTTGCTTTCTTAATTTGTTATAAATGCTTTCCATTCGTTCTTTTGCTGTGGCTCTGTGTATTCCTGTATGGTCTGAGAATAGTTTTATAGATAGGTTTCTCTTTACTATTTCTTCGACCCAAATACGTTCCATTTCATCTAACTGTTTAACCTGCTCTAAGTACTCCTTATAAACGTTATTGCTAATGTAAGGAATATCTTTTGACTTTAAGTAGTCAAGTTCTGTAGATTCTCTTAATACATTGTCAAAATGCAAACGGTTAAACTCGCTACCCGACAAGTGAAACATCTTATAAGCCACCACGAAAATAAAGCCATCTATTTTGTTGAGGTTATTCGGTAGCTCATTAGTCAAAAAATATATGTTAACCTCCTGCGCTAAGTCTTTCCAAATGTCAGAATGCTTACAGATATTCTTGCAGGCAGTTTCTATTACTTGCCTCTTTTCTTTTATAAACTCCTCGTTCACGTCTGTAAATATAGTAATTTTTTTTGTCTTATATTTTTGATAACGTAATTACTAGATTTAGGTTTCTTTAGGCTCATTCTTTTTTATTAAAATATCTCCTAACTAAATACCCTCTTAATACACTAGCAATAAAAAAAACAAAAGTAATTATTACATTTTGCGATATGGTTACTGGAATATCTAACAAAGGGTATATTATTATTTGAATAATAAAAGAGGTAACTAACCCTATTACGGTATTAGCTACGCTCTCTATTATGCTATGCTTCTTAGATTGCATTAAGATATTTCTAGCTGTTTAATTTCATCTTTAAACCTTTCTTTAGTTAGAGATAAATTTATCTTAGCTTGTTTAAAATAACTATCTTTTAACTCTATACCAATAGCTTTACGACCTAAAGAAACAGGACTATAAACCTCACTACCTACTCCCATAAAAGGAGTAAGAACTACCTCTCCTTTATTACTGTACATTTCTACTATCCTATCTATAACATCTAGCTGTAATGGATGTACGTGCTTTTCGTCATCCTCCTCTCTTGAGTCTCTAAAGGGTAATACATTATCTATTCTTATATCATCCCATACAGAAGATGCGTAGCGCTGCCAAATATAATGACTTAATTTATTACTCTTTGGGTCTTTATGGTCTTTGAAATTTTTATTCAAGTACTCCCATAATTCGTCCTCGTTTAAATCTGTCTTATTAGCATTATTCCATGCTCTTAAAATATTTGGCAGTACTGGTACTTCTCCAAAATACTTACTTAGTCCGTTTGGATGCGTTACTGGGACTTCGTTATCTCCTTTCTTTGTAAATATTAAAACATAGTCAGGCATAGCGGTAAAGCATTTTGTAGAATCCTCTACTATAAATTTGTGCATTAAACTCCTTACCATAGTTCTCATTCGTACTTTTAAAGGCTCTTTCCATATTGTTATACGGTTTCTATACTCAAAACCATATTTAGTATGTAGTCTTATTATCTCATTTGGAAAGTCCCAAAGCCTACAAGTATTATCGAAAACATCCGTACAATGTACAGCAGTAATACGCCCTTTTTTTGTTACTCTAGCTACCTCTTTAATTAAGTATTCGTACTGTTCTAAAAATTGCTCTTTACTTTCGCAGTTGCTAAAATCATTCTCACTACTTGAATAATTATATAATCCTGCAAATGGAGGAGAATAAACAGAAAGGTCTATACTTTCATCTTCTAAAGTTGGCATTACAGACATACAATCTCCATTATAAATAGCGTATTCATCTGTTACTAATTGGTCTTTTACATTGTTTTTCATAGTTATATAAATTTTGGTTTAATTATTTCTTTGTTAAATTCTTTGTTTTTATCTTCAAATACTTGGTTAACATTCTTTGTTAAATTTTCGTATAAGTCTATTGCTTTTTGTGTCTTTTGTTTAAGAGCTTCTAGTACTCTGGTTTGTCCATCTGAAATAACCATATCAATAGTTACCTCGTTTTTTTGTCCAAATCTCCAAAACCTTCTAATAGCTTGGTAATACTGTTCGTAGGAATATGTAGGAAAAAATACAGAGTGATTACAATGCTGCCAGTTTAAACCCATCCCAGTCATTTTAGCTTTAGTTATAATTCTTTTAATATCTCCATTCGCAAAGTCTAAAAGTATTTTCTCCTTTTTTTCTATTGACATACTACCGAGTATCTCTACTGCTTCTGTATCTAGTTGTTTTATTAAGCTGCTTTCATCGTTTAGGTTTACCCAGTATACAGATGTTTTACCCTTAGCTAATTCTACAGCTTTTTTACATCTATCCTCTATGGTTTGCTTTTGCTCATGTCTAACCTCTTGAAAACTTTTAGCTATTACGTTAAACATTTGTATCTGTCCTTTACAATCTAACAAAGAATTATTTTTAATAATATGCGTATTGTTTATTAGTTTGGGTAGGTTATACCTTTCGTTGCTATATCCAATATCGCTAGGCATTTTTATCATAATACTCCATTGATTAACCCATGCAAAAAAAGATATTTCTGCGTGTGGCTTTAGATAATACTTTTCTCCTATTTGCCTTTTTTGCTTCGCTATACTGCCTTGGTTGTTTTTAAAGAACTTTCCTAGCATATCCATATAACCCATATAACCTAAAGCCTCGGAGCTAGTACCTAATTCTATAAAATCGTTAGGACTAGGTGTAGCTGTTGAAAGGAATCTATAAGGTAACTTTTTAACAAATGAGGTTATTTGATTCTTAATTTTACCATCAAAGTTTTTAAGTATTGAGCTCTCATCTAATACTACCCCTTTAAAATCTTCGCTATTAAAATAGTGTAATCTTTCATAATTACAAATAACTATACTCTTTGTGTGGTTTCCATCCTTTGAATATTCAATATCTGTTATACCCATCTTTTCGGCTTCTAAAATAAACTGAAAAGCTACAGCTAAAGGAGTTAATATTAATACCTTTCCTTTTGTGTGGTTTACTACATTTTGAGCTAAGGCTAATTGTATTAATGTTTTACCTAATCCAGTATCTGCAAATACAGCTATACGACCTTTCTTAACTGCTCGTGTTATTATTTCTTTTTGAAAGTCAAAAGCCATATCTGGAATGTAGTTAGGTTCAAACCCAAAGCTACCTAATAAATGTTTTTTACTTTTAACAAATTCTTCGTAATTCATTTCGTTCATAGTTTTTAATTTTAGTTTATGTCTGCAATTTTAAATAGAATATTT
>ENA-OWPI01001001-OWPI01001001.1-marine-metagenome-genome-assembly--contig:-NODE-1001-length-34071-cov-15.350297_pt1 | contig 34071 bp, 35 predicted proteins | sample MGYA00238138_ERZ651775 | MGnify/ENA primary metagenome ERZ651775 (study PRJEB26906, sample SAMN06265043) | marine metagenome | isolation source: Helgoland LTER site | place: Germany:Helgoland, sampling...
GTTACAGTCTTTATAAAGCAGGGGATGAATCTTAGATGGGATTCTGATAAAACAATCGAGGAGATGGTGAATCAAGGTGTAAGAAACGCCTATCTTGATAAAGGCAATCCATTAAGAGCTTCAATTGTTAAAGACCCAATATCAGATAGGTTAAATACGAAAGATAATTCACCTGCGGTTGTTCATATCAGCCTAGTTCCAGGAGATAATTTGGATATAAGTATTGCTGCAAAAGGTGCTGGATCAGAAAACAAAGCTTCTCTTGGTATGTTAAACCCATCAGATAGTATTGTTGATTTTATTTTGGATGAAATACCTAAAATGGGAGCAGGGTGGTGTCCTCCAGGTGTCTTAGGTGTTGGGATTGGTGGTACAGCAGAAAAAGCAATGCTTATGGCTAAAGAATCATTATTTGAATCTATTAATATTCAAGAAATAATTCAAAAGGGACCATCAAATGTAATTGAAAATTTAAGAATTGAGTTATATGAAAAAATTAATCAACTCGGTATTGGTGCCCAGGGCCTTGGGGGTATGACAACTGTTTTGGATGTTAAGATTAGAGACTATCCTACACATGCTGCATCGCTTCCTGTTGCAATTATTCCTAATTGTGCTGCCAATAGACACATTCATTTTAGAATGCCACCTGAGGGTCCAGCTAAGTTAAATCCACCCAATCTTGAAGTATGGCCTAAAGATGAGTGGTCGCCAAAAGAAACAGCTCTAAGGATCAACTTAAATACTTTGCAGAAAAAAGATTTAGAAAAATTTAAGCTTGGTGATAGTTTCTTATTAAGTGGAAAAATTTTAACAGCAAGAGATGCGGCACATAAAAAATTAAAAGAATTGGTAGACAATAAGCAACCATTACCTGATGGCTTAGATTTAAAAAATCGCTTTATTTATTACGTGGGTCCGGTTGACCCAGTAGGTAATGAGGTCGTAGGTCCTGCTGGACCAACAACATCAACCAGGATGGACAAGTATTCATCTCTTATGCTTGAAGATTACGGAGTTATTGGCATGATTGGAAAAGCCGAGAGAGGTAAGGAAGCATTAGAGAGCATTAAAAAAAATAAAGCAGTTTATTTTATTGCTATTGGCGGTGCAGCCTACCTAATTTCACAAGCTATTAAATCTTCAAAGCTTGTAGCATTTCCTGAGCTGGGGATGGAGGGGATATATGAGTTTGAAGTCAAAGATATGCCCGTTACTTTGGCAGCCAATACAGAAGGGGACTCTTTGCATGAAGAAGGCGTTAAAAAATGGAGTAAATTGTTTAAGAAGGATTAGGTTCTTAAGCTAGGCGCGCTAGAATATTTTTTTTAAGTTGTTTTATTGTATCTTGATGTAATTTTTTTGAAGTGATGAGAAAAAAATCTTCTGCTCTATTGCCTAGGGTATTTATTCTTGCTTTATCTATTTCAAGATTAAGCTGATTAATTTCACCACTAATCATGTTTAAAAGCCCAGGTCTTGAGTCAGTAATAATTTCTAATTCAAATTGAGTATCATTAATAACTTTATTATTAACAATAGTCTGGATGTCATGGTGTTCAGCCTGTCGAGTTTTTCGTAATGATATTTTTTTAGTTTCCAACTTACGTGGAATGATATCTGCTAGGCCTTGTTCAAGGTCCTGAAAAAGTTGGTTGTAACTTTCATTTGCCTTGTTATCATCCATCATATGAAAAATATCCAGAGCATAGTCATGTGAAGTTGTATAGATTTTTGCTTCTAAAATATCAATTTGGTTTTTATAGAAAAAGTTTGTTATTTTTTCAAATAATGAAGCCTGATTCTTTGTATAAATAAGCACCTCAATAAAACTGCCTTTGTGATGATGAATTCTTACAACAGGCACTTCTGAATGGATGTGTGCCATAAGTAACCTTGTTTGCCAGGCTATTTCATTGGCATCGAACTTCATAAAATAATTAACATCAAGCTTTTGCCAAAATTCATTATAGTGATCTTTTTTAATTGAATATTGAGAAAGAATTTTAGCAACCTCATTTTTTCTATCACTGACCATTTCATTGGGTGATCTATGATGCTCACTTAGTAATTTAGTTGTTGAGGCGTATAAGTTATAAATTAGGCTTGCTTTCCATTGGTTCCAAACATGCGGACTCGTACCTCTTATATCAGCCACTGTAAGGAGATATAGTGCATCGAGATAAGTTTGTGTCCCTACTAAATCTTTAAACTCATGAATTACCTGTGGGTCAGAAATATCACTTTTTTGTGCAATTTGAGACATTTTAAGGTGTGATTTGACAAGCCATGCGATTAAAAGGGTATCGTTATATGGTAAGTGCATTTTTTTACAAAATTTCATAGCAATACCAAAACCGAGCTCAGAATGATCGCCACCTCTACCTTTTGCAATATCATGAAAAATTGCGCCTAAGTATAAGAGGTATGGTTTTTTAAATTTAAGAAATATCTTATGACACTCTGGAAACTCGTGTTTTAAACTTGCTTTGCTAAACCTTCTTATATTTTCAATGACATTTAAGGTGTGCTCATCCACGGTATAGATATGAAAAAGATCATGCTGCATTTGCGCAACAACCTTGCCAAATGCCGGAATGAAATTTCCTAAAATATTGCATTTATTCATCAGTCGTAAGGATCTATTTACTTTTTCATGGCCTGAAATAACTTCGATGAATTTAGATTGATTTATTTTTTTATTTCTATAGTTTTCATTTATTAATGGCCCGAAGTTATTTAGGGCTTCCAAAAGATTTGCTCCGAAACCGTTCGCCTTCTTTATTTTTTGAAGAAGTATGAAAGGTTCGAAAGCATACTTATTTATCATTGGCATATGTACCTTATCTATATCAATTAAATGATTTGAAAGGGTAAAGGGAAATTGGTCTTTAATTTGAATAATTTTAGAATCATTTGGATTAAGTCTTTTTAATAGAATTTCATTTAATAATATTATGTAATTAACTGATTTATAATAATTTTTCATTAGAACTTCACTAGATTTTTTATTCCTCTTTGCCTGGTAACCTAATGCTTTAGATAATCTGGCTTGAACATCAAAAGTAAGCCTGTCATCTGTAGATTTAGATAGAATATGAAGAAGAGCGCGGTAATTTGTTACCTTGCTGACTGTAAGTCTAATTTTTTTATATTGATCAATAGTCAAAATTCCTTTTTGGTATAACTCTTCAAAAGTTTTACCTTTTTTTTGGCTTGAGGAAATCCATAGAATCATCTGTAAATCTCTTAAACCGCCAGGACTTTCTTTAATATTTGGCTCGAGCTGATAGGCTGAATCTTTGTACTTTTTGTGACGGATGGTTTGCTCGATTATTTTTTCTTTATAGAACCTTTTAATGTTAGTTATTTTATTAACTGTTGAATTGAATTTTAAATAAAGCTTATCGCTTCCATACACTAATCTTGCTTCGAGTAGGTTGGTAGCTGTCGATATGTCTGCTTTAAATTCTTCTTTTACTTGCGAGAGATTCCTAACACTATGGCCAATTTTTAAACCAACATCCCAACATTTTGTGATGAACTCAGAAATATTTTTATCATTTTCTAAATTTTTTTCATTATGCAGGACCAGTATGTCAACATCCGAGTATGGAAATAATTCGTTTCTTCCATAACCTCCAACAGCAATAAGTGTATTTTTTTCGGAAACAGCACTATCTATCCATAGCTTTATTAATAGACTATCAACAAGCTTTGTGTGCTTTTTTAAAAATAACCCCCCATTGATTTTTTTTATGAATTGATCACATAGACTATCAAATTGCCTTTGATAACTCTTTTTTTCGATAGCAACGATATTGGAGGGCATGTTTAAATTCTAATCTAGAAAAGGCTTTGGGGTTTTATCTGAAACAGTAAGCACTTCATAGCCAGAATTTGTTACCAATATTGTATGTTCCCATTGCGCTGACAAACTCCTATCTTTTGTAACAACAGTCCACTTGTCAGGTAAAACTTTAATATCTTTTTTTCCGGCATTTATCATCGGTTCAATAGTAAAGATCATTCCTGCCTCTAACTTGAGACCTTCCCCAGGAGATCCATAATGAAGCACTTGTGGCTCATCATGGAAAACTTTACCTATCCCATGCCCGCAAAATTCTCGCACAACACTATATGAATTAGATTCAGCAAATTTTTGGATTGCATAGCCAATATCCCCTAAATGAGCTCCTGCTTTGACTTGCCTTATGCCTAGCCACATAGATTGGTAAGTAATCTCACAAAGTCTTTTAGCTTGAATAGAAGGTTCCCCTACAAAAAACATACGGCTTGTATCGCCATGATATCCATCTTTTATAACTGTAATATCAATATTCACTATATCGCCTTTTTTTAAGATTTTTGCACCAGGTATTCCATGGCATATTTGATTGTTTACAGATGTACAAATAGATTTTGGAAAGGGTGAATGTCCAGGCGGCGCATAATTTAATGGAGCTGGGATTGTTCCTTGTTCTTTTGTCATAAATTCATGACATAGGGTATCAATTTTATCAGTTGTGATATTTGGTTCAATTAAAGGAGTTATAAAATCTAAGACTTCAGATGCTAATTTACCCGCAACTCTCATTTTTTTTATATCTTCTTGATTATTAATTATAATTGGCATAAAAATTACTATTTAAATTGTAAAAAATCTTTTACAAATATGGTATCATGTCGTCGAATTATTTTTAAAATTTCCACTAAGTTTTTTTAAGGGTGCTTAGCATTTTTAAACTTAGTGCAGTTATAACCCTTAAAGGAGAAAATTATGTCTGTAACAATGAGACAAATGCTTGAAGCTGGCGTCCACTTTGGGCATCAAACCAGATACTGGGACCCTAAAATGGCTCCCTATATTTTTGGCGACAGAAATAAAATTCATATAATCAACCTCGAAAAGACTCTTCCTATGTTTGAAGAGACAATGAAGTATGTAAAAACATTGGCTGCAAACAAAGGACGAATACTTTTTGTCGCAACGAAAAGACAAGCTAGGGAGATTATCAAAGAGGAAGCAATTCGAGCGGATTGTGCCTATGTTAACCATAGATGGCTTGGTGGTATGTTAACAAACTTCAAAACGGTAAAACAATCAATCAAACGCCTCAATGAATTGCAGTTGATGTTAGAAGATGGAAGCATTGATAAAATCACTAAGAAAGAAGCTTTAGGCATTAAAAAAGATTATGAGAAGTTAGAGAGATCAATAGGGGGTATTAAGAATATGAATTCCCTACCTGATGCTATTTTTGTTATTGATGTTGGTTATGAAAGTGGCGCAGTTGTCGAAGCAACTAAATTGGGCATACCTATTATTGGGGTTGTAGATACAAACAACTCAATTGATGATATAGCCTATGTAATTCCTGGTAACGATGACTCAAGCAGAGCAATTAGACTTTATGCAAGAGGCATCGCAGATGCAGTTCTTGAAGGAAGAAAAAATGCAATTGATGATTTAGCTAAGATGGTCAAAGAAGAAGACCCTGTAAAAGCGGAATCAAAATCTGAAAAAGAGTAAAACATTTTAATTAGGAGTTTATAGAGTATGGCTGAGATTACAGCAAAAATGGTAATGAGCTTAAGAGCCAAAACAGACGCACCAATGATGGATTGTAAAAAAGCTTTGAATGAAGCTGATGGCGATGCAACGAGAGCTGAAGAAATACTAAGAGTACGTTTCGGAAATAAAGCTTCAAAAGCTTCAAGCAGAGTAGCAGCTGAAGGCATTGTATCTTGTTATGTTGATAGTAATGGGAAAAATGGAGCGCTTGTCGAAGTGAATTCTGAAACAGATTTCTGTGCAAAAAATGATGAATTTAAATCATTTGTCGAAACGCTTACTAAAGCTAGTGTTGAAAATAATATTGATGATGTTGATGCCTTATCAAGTCATTCTATTAATGGAAAAACGGTTGAAGAACTTAGGACTCAACTAATTGGTAAGATTGGAGAAAATATCACCCTCAGAAGGGTAAAGAGAATTTCTGCCAAAGGAAACCTTTTTTCATACAATCATGGGGGTAGAGTAGGTGTGATTGTTGATATTAAATCAACCGATGAAAATTTAGGGAAAGATATTGCAATGCATATTGCCGCTACAAAACCTAAAGCACTCGATCAAAATGGAGTTTCTCAAGACCTTATTGACGCCGAAAGAAGGGTAGCAATAGAAAAAGCAAAAGAAGCGGGTAAGCCTGAAGAGATGCTTGATAAAATTGCTACAGGTACAGTAAATAAGTTTCTAAAAGAAATTACCTTGGTAAACCAGGTATTTGTTAAAGATGAAAAATTAACCATAGAGCAGTTATTAAAAAATAATAATGCCGAAGTGAATGGATTTAATTTTTTTATCGTTGGAGAGGGTATTGAGAAAAAAGAAGTAGACTTTGCCTCTGAAGTAGCAGCAGCGCAGCAATAAAGTAATATATTAGTTTGAAAAAAAGGATTGTAATGCAATCCTTTTTTTTTATGTAAAACAGTCTAAAATAGCTAACTATTATGAAAAAATTAAAATACAAAAGAGTCTTATTGAAGCTTTCTGGTGAGGCCTTAATGGGAGGTGATGCATTTGGTGTTAACGCCGAAACTATTAGCAAGATTGTCAATGAAATTAAGGTAATAGTTGATTCAGGTGTTGAGCTAGCAATTGTCATTGGTGGGGGAAATATTTTTCGAGGAGTGGCGCTTGGATCGAAAGGTATGGATCGAGCAACAGCAGATTATATGGGTATGCTAGCAACTGTCATGAATGCTTTAGCTCTTCAAGACGCAATGAAACATATAGGCATTGTCAGTCGAGTTCAATCAGCAATTAATATTGAACAAATAGTAGAGCCTTATATAAGAGGAAAGGCTATTAGGTATATTGAGAATAATAAGGTTGTAATTTTTGCTGCTGGGACAGGTAATCCTTTTTTTACCACTGACACAGCGGCAGCATTAAGAGCATCAGAGCTTAATGCAGAGGTAGTAATAAAAGCGACAAAGGTAGAAGGTATTTATTCCGAAGATCCTGAAAAAGTTAAGGATGCAGTTATGTTTAAAACAATTACTTTTGACGAAGTAATTAATAAAAATTTAAAAATCATGGATTCAACAGCTTTTACATTATGTAGAGATCAAGGAATGCCAATTGCAGTGTTAAGTTTATTTAAGAAAAATGCTCTTTCTAATTTTATCTATGGAGAGGATGAGGGCACGTTAGTTACTTTAAAATAAAATTAAATATAAGGATATGTGATGGAAGAGTTTTTAGTTGAATCAAAAAGTAAAATGCAGAAGACAATAGAGTCCTTTCAAAATAATTTATCTAAAATAAGAACGGGGAGGGCAAATATAAGTTTGCTTGACCATATTTCTATTGATTACTATGGAACATTAACCCCGCTAAGCCAAGTTGCAGCAATTAATGTTGCAGACTCTTCCACATTAACTATACAACCCTACGAGAAAAATTTTTCAGCAGTAATTGAGAAAACAATTAGAGAGAGTGATTTAGGTTTAAATCCAGTAGGTGTTGGTGATTTAATTAGAGTCCCAATGCCACCTTTAACTGAAGAAAGAAGAAAGGATTTAATAAAAGTTGTTAAGTCAGAGGGGGAAAATAGTAAAGTTTCAATAAGAAATATTCGTAGAGATTCAAATGACGAATTAAAAAAATTAACTAAAAATAAAGAAATAAGTGAGGATGATGAAAGAAGATTTCATGATTTAATTCAAAAGGATACTGACTTCTACATATCAGAAATTGATAAATTGATAGACTTGAAAGAAAAAGATTTGTTAACAATATAGAGAAATTAAACTGCTCTTTCTTAAAAAAAAATTACTTAAAGAAGATAAAATGCCAAATCATATAGCTGTAATAATGGATGGCAATGGAAGATGGGCAAAAAATAAATTATTACCAAGGTTGGTTGGTCACAATAAAGGCCTAGACTCTGTAAAAAAAATAATTGAGTGCAGTATAAAATATAAGATAAAGACACTCACGTTATATGCATTTAGTACGGAAAACTGGAAAAGACCTATAAAAGAAGTTGAAGGTTTATTAAAGCTTTTTTCTCAATCAATTTCAAAAGAATCAAAAAAAATTCATTCGAATAATATAAGACTTAAATTTATTGGAAATGTCTCCATACTTTCAAAAAAGCTTCAAGAAAAAATAAAAAAAATTGAAAATGAAACATCAAGAAATACTAGCCTAATCCTCAATATAGCTTTAAATTATGGAGGAAGGCTTGATATCGTCAATTCAGTTAATACTTTTTATAAAACTAAAACTAAAACTAAAACTAAAACTAAAACTAAAATAATAAAAATTACTGAAAAAAACATAACTAATGGACTTTATACCAAAGGTCAGCCTGACGTTGATTTATTAATTAGAACAGGCGGTGAACAGAGAATCAGTAATTTTTTATTATGGCAAATAGCTTATGCCGAATTATATTTTTCAAAAAAATTATGGCCAGACTTTAATGAAAAAGTTTTTGTAGATGCTTTATATTTTTTTCAAAACACTGAAAGAAAATTTGGATCCATATAAATACAATATGTTAAAAAAAAGAATTCTCTCCGCATCTATCTTGTTCTTAGTTTTTTTGAGCGCTTTTCTCTTTAAAAGCCCCATTATTTTTTTTACATTAGTTTTCTTTTCAAGTTTAATCTTACTAAATGAATTATCTAGGCTATTAAAATTAAAAAGTCTATCACTAGTTGTTTATTGGGTATTGTCAATCTCACCAATTATTTTTTTCTATTTTATTTACATAGGTATCAATTTTTTACCTAATACCAATCAAGATCTTTTTAAGATATTTTTAAAAGATTTTACTATTGGAATAAGTTTCATAGGAACAATTTTCTGGCTTTTCTTGGTACCTTTAGATATTTTTTATAAGAAAATATCATCAAATAGTAAATTTAAAATCTTCTTTGGCTATTTTATTTTTACTCCCATGATCTTGGTATCTTTATTTATGTTTATTGAGGATAAAAGTTTTATTTTAATTTTATTTTTTATGATTTGGTTTGCTGATATCGGTGCTTATGTTTGCGGAAAAGCTTTTGGAAAAAATAAACTAGCAAAAAATATAAGTCCAGGAAAAACAATTGAAGGGGCTATAGGCGGTTTTTTATCTAATGTAATCTTTGTGTTTATTTTATCTCAATTTTATGTTTTAAATCTCTTAACGCTTTTAGCTTTTGCCACATTGGTTACGGGTTTAAGTATTTATGGTGATATATATCAATCATTTTTAAAGAGGCGTATAAATGTGAAAGATAGTGGGTCAATTATTCCAGGCCATGGTGGCCTGTTTGATAGGCTTGATAGTTTTTGTCCAACAATACCGATATCTTATTTGGTATTAATTAATTGCAATATTATTTTGCCAAAAATGATTATTTAGTATGAAGATTATTTCTATTTTAGGTTCTACTGGAAGTATTGGAAGAAGTGCATTGTCAGTCATAAATCTACATCCAGATAAGTATAAGGTTTTCGCGCTAAGTGGATTTAATAATAATGATATGTTGTTGGAGCAAGCGCTAAAATTTAAACCTAATTATATTGTTACTAAAGACTTAATATCAAAAAAAATATTGGCTGACAAATTAAAGCTCTTAAATTTAGATGTTGAAATTTTATTTGGTGAAGATGGTTATAAATTCATTGCTGCTCATGAAAAAGTAACAACAGTTATTGCAGCAATTACTGGAAGCGCAGGTTTACTTTCAACCATAACTGCAGCAAAAAGTGGAAAGCAAATATTGTTAGCAAATAAAGAATCAATGGTAATGGCAGGTGATTTATTAAATAAAATATGTACTGAGAATAGTTCAACATTGATTCCAGTTGATAGTGAACATAATGCAATTTTCCAGGTTATTTCAGCACAAACAAAGTCTCAGCACATAAATAAAATAACTCTTACTGCTTCTGGCGGTCCTTTTATCGACTTCGATATAAATAGTTTAAAGAAAGTATCAGTAGAGCAAGCATTAAATCACCCAAATTGGAAAATGGGAAAAAAAATATCGATTGACTCTGCAACAATGATGAACAAAGGGTTAGAAGTAATAGAGGCATCATATTTATTTAAAATTAAAAGAGAAAAGATAGAGGTTTTAATGCATCCACAAAGTATTATTCATTCCTTTGTTGAATTTATTGATGGTAGCTCCTTATGTCAACTTGGAAACCCAGATATGAGAATTCCAATAGCATATGCCCTAAGTTATCCCGATAGAATTTCATCTGGAGTTAAAGGTATATCTCTTGAAAAAATGGCAAATCTGAATTTTTTAAAACCAGACCTAAAAAAATTCCCTTGTCTGGATCTTGCATATCATTGCTTATCAAGTGGAACAGCACATTGTATTTATTTAAATGCTTCAAACGAGGTAGCTGTGGAGGCATTTTTATCAAAAAAAATAAACTTTATCCAAATCTCTGAATTGATTGATAAAACATTAGCAAAAGTAAAATCAACTGACATTAGCTCTGTAGAACATATTATTGAGGTTGATTCCATTGCTAGACAAGAAGCAAATATTTTATTAAAAAAAATGTTATAAAACAATAATTAAAAAATATATTTTAATGTAGTTTATTATAATAAATTATTAAAAAAATATTTTAATTTATTTAAATTCATGTTTTTTAAGGTTTTATTTATTTAAATAAACGTTCTTTTGCATATTAAAGCCTTTATAAACAATTTATTTTCCCTTAATCCAAAGTAATAAATTTTTATAATTTCATTATTTCTCAATGACTTAAGAGAAAATATTAGTTTTTAAATGTGTTTTTGCAGTATATAATACTGTTTTTGTGTAAACGCTTTGAATTAATGAAAAAATTATTTTTATTATTACTTCTTTTTGCTTCAATATCTTTGCCTATATCTGCGGAAGAAACATATATTTCAGACATTAAAGTCCAAGGCTTAAAGCGTGTCGATCCAGGTTTAGTTTTTGATAATATTCCATTCGAAGTTGATACCCCCATAAATGAAGCAAATTTCTCAGAAGCAATACAATTACTATACAAAACAGGGCAATTTAAAAACATAAGTATAGACTTAGAAGGTAGCGTTGTTGTAATCATTGTTAATGAAAAACCTATTATTTCTACTATTACATTTCATGGAGCTGAAGCTATTCAACCAGACAAAATTAAGGAAGGAATGCTGCAAATGAATTTAGGGGAGGGCCTACTTTTTAGTGAGCCTCAATTGAAAAGGGTTAAAAATGAGATCAGTAAGCAGTATTTAAATCTTGGACTCTATTCTGCTTCGATCGATACAAAAGTAACCCCCCAAGAAAGAAATCGTGTTGCGATAGATTTTTATATTAATGAGGGGTCAACTGCGAGAATCAAAGAGGTTTCTTTGATTGGAGTTACAAAATTTGATCAAGAGGACCTTTTAAGTCGTCTGGATCTTCAACCAACAACTTTCTTATCGTGGTGGAATAAAGATGATAGATATTCAAGGCAAGTTTTAACTGGTGATCTTGAAAAAATTCGCTCTTTTTATATGAATAGAGGTTATTTAGATTTTGATATTAAAAATACGACTGTAAGCATATCTGAAACTAAAAAAAATGTTTATATCGCAATCATAATTGATGAGGGCGATAAATATAATTTTGGAGAAATAAAAATAAGTGGAAAATATTATCCATTGACTGAAGAGTCAATTTTTCAAAATGATATTAAGACCATAAAGGGTGAAGTTTTTAGCAGAAAGCTTTTGAATGAATCAACTGAATCGATCAATCAGGAACTTGGAAACTATGGGTATGCATTTTCAAATGTAAATCCCATACCAGATGTTGATAAAGAAAATTTGATAGTCGGATTCAACTATTTTATCGAGCCAGGAAAAAAAGTTTATGTAAGAAGGATAAGCTTTGTAGGAAATGAAAAAACAAAAGATAAGGTTTTGAGAAGAGAGATGCGTCAATTCGAGGCATCATATTATGATAAAGAAAAAATTGATCAATCAACTCGACGATTAAAGAGAACTCAGTACTTTGAAGGTGTTGATATTAAAACAGTTTCAGTACCTGGAATATCGGATCAAGTGGACCTCACCGTTGCTGTAAAAGAGAAAAATACAGGTTCTGTAAAACTTGGAGCGGGTGCCAGTTCAGATGAGGGTTTGGTGGGTAGCTTTTCTGTGACACAAGCAAATTTTCTTGGAACGGGAAATACATTATCAGCCACAATCAATACAAGCAGTGTGAATACAATATACAGTATTAGTCATATTGATCCTTACTACACACTTGATGGAATATCAAGAAGGATTACTGCATACACCAAAGAAACAAATACTAAAGACTTAGATACTGGTCAATATGATAAAAAATCTCTAGGCTTAGGTGTTGGTTTTGGTATTCCTATGAATGAGTATGATACTGTCAACATAGGTTTTGATGTAGATATGTCTGAGATTAAACTTGTTAGCTCATCACCAACAAGATACAAAGACTATTGTAAAGATGTTTCCGGTGGTGATAATAGTGGATGTGATCAAAATGAGGCTGTTTTATCTGTTGGATATACTTCGGATAAAAGAGATAGTGCGATCTATCCTACTTCGGGTTACAAGTATGATGTAAGCTCAGAAATTACGCTTCCTTTACTTGATATGCAGTATTATCAGTTCAATGGAAAGGTGGTGGATTATACTCCTATCACTGAGAAGTTTGTGTGGCAAAACAAACTCAACCTTGGTTATGCCCACTCATATGGTGATGATCCATATCCATTTTTCCAAAATTATTATGTAGGAGGCTCTAATTCTGTCAGAGGCTATAAGGCTGCCTCAATTGGAAAGCAGTATTACGATACAACTGAGCAAGATTATGTATCAACGGGTGGTACGACAAAGATTGTAGCTAACACTTCAATACTATTCCCGCTTCCTGGAGGCGCATTCAAAGACCAAGTGCGTTTAGAAACCTTTATAGATGGTGGGGGTGTTTGGGAAGAAGACGAAAATATTGCTTTGGATGAAATGAGATTTTCAGCAGGACTCTCTGTTTTATGGGTTTCTCCTTTCGGACCTATAAATGTATCATTTGCTAAGGCGCTAAATGATGATAATCTAGATGAAACAGAAGTGTTCCAGTTTGGTATGGGCACGAATTTTTAAAAAAAATTAATTGAGGAGATAAGATGATTAACAAAACATATGTAGGTATTTTATTAAGTATTTTTTTATTGATTCCGCTTTCACTTCATGCTGAAATTAAAATTGGATATGTTGTTGTTGAGAAAGTATTAAAAGATGCTCCTCAAACTGCATCCAGTAATAAAAAGCTCGAAAAAGAATTCAAATCAAGAACTGATGACCTTCAAAAAAAAGGTAAAGCCATCCAAGCTCAAGAAAAAGATTATAAAAAAAATAGTTTAACCATGTCCGATTCCGATAAACAAAAAGCTCAGAAAAAAATTCAAAATTCTAAAATTGAAATTCAAAGAATTGAAAGAGAGTTAAGAGAAGATATTGATATAAGAAGACGTGAAGAAATTGGGAAGCTACAACAACAAATTAATAAATCAATTGAGGAGCTAGCTGAAAAAGAGAAGTATGATCTGATTCTGTATCAAGGGGTAGCTTATGCCTCCAAAGGAATTGATATTACAGATGATCTCATCAAGGCTTTAGGTAAAGCTAAATAAAAGATTGCTAATTTAAATGGTGAAAGAATATAAATGTTCTGAATTGGCAGAATTAGTTAACGGAAAAGCATCATCAAATAATATTGTTATAGATAATATTTCTTCACTAGAATCAGCAAATGATAGTTCCATTTCTTTTTTATCTGATGCTTCTTATATTCCAAAATTAAGTGATACTAAATCTAAGGTTATTTTAATTAAACAGGATGATTTAAAGTATTGGGATAAGGACTATATAGTTGTTAAAAATCCATATTTAGCATTTTCAAAGATTGCAACCTTATTCGATAGCCAAAATGAACAAACAAAACAAGGAATTCATTCATCAGTGGTTATTGGTAAGGATGCAAAGATTGGTCAAAATGCCTATATAGCAGCAAATACAGTTATTGGAGAAGGTTGCTTATTAGGAAAAAATATACAAATTGGTCCAAATGTTTCAATTGGTCACGATGTAGCTATAGGAAATAATACAATTATTCATGCGAATGTTAGCATTGAGAACAAAGTGAAAATAGGAAATAATTGCGTACTGTTTTCAGGCTCAAGAATTGGTACAGATGGCTTTGGTTATGCGCCTGATAGTGATGGAAGTTGGTCTAAGATTCCACAAACAGGAAGTGTTGTAATTGAAGATAATGTCGATATTGGAGCCAATACAACAATAGATTGTGGTGCAATTGATGATACAACGATTAAAACAGGAGTAAAAATTGATAATTTGGTCCATATCGCTCATAATTGTATTATTGGTGAAGGGACAATTATTGCGGCTATGGCAGGATTTGCAGGAAGCTCAAAAATTGGTAAGCATTGCATGATTGGTGGCGGTGCTAGGATAGGTCCGAATATTTCAATAGCTGATAAAACTGTGATTTCACCCACAACACCAATAGCACGATCAATTAAAAAAGAAGGACAGAGGTTTACAGGAGCGGTGCCCCCATTAAACCACAAAGACTGGTTAAAGTTTGCAGTTAAGTTTATGTTAAAAAAAGGTATGAAATGACAAAAGATACATCAATGGATATCAATCAAATTTTAGATCACCTCCCACACAGATATCCATTTGTTTTGGTTGATAAAGTTTTGTCATATGAGCTAGGTAAGAGTATCGATGCAATAAAAAATGTAACCATTAATGAACCTTTTTTCCCTGGCCATTTTCCGCACTATCCTGTCATGCCGGGCGTACTTGTTGTTGAGGCACTCGCTCAGGCCGCAGCAATATTATCTTTTAAAACGATAAATGATAAGCCTAATGATCATTCTGTGTATTATTTTGTGGGAATAGACAAAGCTAGATTTAAAAAACCTGTTATTCCTGGAGACCAACTAAAATTAAATGTCTCTATTGAGAGAACAATTAAAGGTATATGGAAATATAAGGGTATCGCGATGGTAGAAGATGAAATTGCTGCAGAAGCTGAAATCATGTGCGTATTAAAAGAAATCTAAGAGAAAGATAATTAAAATGGAATTTGAGCAAGATATTCATCCAACTGCTATCGTTCATCCTCAAGCAAAACTAGATGAAAATGTCAAAATTGGCCCCTACTCATTAATTGGTAAGTCAGTTGAAATTGGCAGTGGAACTGAGGTAGGAAGCCACGTTAATATTACAGGTCATACAAGAATAGGTAAGTCAAATAAAATCTTTCACTATTCATCTATAGGCGAACAACCCCAAGATATGAAATATAAAGGTCAAGAGACTTTCTTAGAGATTGGAGATAGGAATACAATAAGAGAATTTTGTACTTTAAATACAGGAACAGTTGAAGGTAACAACAAAACTTCTATTGGAAATGATAATTGGATTATGGCTTATGTCCATATTGCTCACGACTGTATCGTTAAAAATAATATTGTCTTAGCCAATAGCGTTACTTTGGCTGGACATGTAGAAATTGATGATTTCGTAGTTTTAGGAGGATTAACGGCTATTCATCAATTCTGTAAAATCGGCGCACATGTCATTACTATGGGAGGTACTTTATTATCTCAAGATGTTCCTCCTTATGTGAGAGCTGTGAGTAGGGGGGGGAATGCCTTTCCAAATGGCATAAACTCTGAAGGTTTGAAGAGAAGAGGTTTTAGTGTTGAAGCAATTCTTGATATAAAAAAAGGCTATAGAAGTATTTATATGAAAGAAAATTCTATTGAGCAAGCAAAAATAGAGCTTGAAGAGCTAAAAAAATCTTCAAAAGAGGTTGGTCTTTATTTAGACTTTATCGAAAGATCAAAAAGAGGACTGATAAGGCTAAGTGGCTAAAATAGCAATACTAGCAGGTGAGCCATCAGGTGATTTAATTGCTAGCCAGCTAATGGCTTTCATAAAAAATAAAGATAAAACCATAAAATTTATTGGTGTTGGTGGCCCTCTTATGGAAAAACATGGGCTGAAATCTTATTTTGATTTCACAAACCTTTCTTTGTACGGCGTCCTTCAAGTAATCCCGAATATTCCAAAGTTACTTTTTTTACGTTATAAATTAATCAAATATCTAAAGACTGAAAAACCAGATATTTTTATAGGTGTTGATGCCCCAGATTTTAATTTTAACGTTGAAAAAAAATTAAAACAGTTTGGAATTCCAACTTTTCATTATGTTGCACCATCTGTATGGGCATGGAGGCCAAATAGAGTTTATAAAATAAAAAAATCTACCGACCATATTTTTTCTATTTTTCCTCATGAAAAACCATTATTTGAGAAAGTTGGCGTTAAGGCTACTTTTGTAGGCCATCCCCTTGCAAATAGTATTTCTTTAAAACCAAATACCAATAAGTATAGAAAGAAATTGAAGCTCAACCTTAACCAACTAATTATCGCGCTTTTACCTGGAAGTAGGATGGGAGAATTAACGGCACATACGGATGTTTTGCTTGAATCAGCGAGAAATTTATTAAAAATTTATCCTAATGCGAAATTTTTAGTCCCTGCAAATAACGATAGAAATTATGCTTACATAAGTAGTCGACTAAAAGAAAATCCAATAAAGAGTTTCAAGCTTTACAAACAAAATGTTGAAGAAATAATTGGATGCTCTAATCTAGCGATAGTTGCTTCAGGGACTGCCACTCTTGAAGTCGCTTTGCACAAGAAGCCCATGATTATAATTTATAAGGGATCATGGATTTCTTATTTTGCTTGGAAAATGCTTCGATTGATACCAAATGTTGGCTTACCTAATATTTTACTCAAAGAAAACATTGTTCCAGAGATGTTGCAACATAAAGCCATACCATCCTTATTGAGTAAAAAGGCTAATGAAATTATTGAAGATAAAATATATCTAAAAAAAATAGAATTTAAATTTCAAAAGCTCCATTCAGGATTAAAAAAAAATACATCAGCTTTAATTTATAAAACAATTAAACCATTTTTAAAATGAGTTTCATCTGCGGGGTAGATGAGGCAGGCAGAGGTCCGTTATGTGGACCCGTATTTGCATCAGCTGTAGTTTTAGATGAAAGTATTTGTATAAAAAATTTAGATGACTCAAAAAAAATTTCCCCAAAGATAAGAAAAGACCTATACGTAGAAATAAAAAATAATGCGATTGATTTTTCTTTTGCGATGGCAAGTGTTGAGGAAATCGACAAGTTAAATATTTTGAATGCTTCGTTGTTAGCAATGAAAAGAGCATTATTAGCATTAAATAAAAGGCCTAAGCAATGTTTTATTGATGGTCTTTATGCCCCTAAAATAGAAGGAATTGGGATGATGACGGTAGTAAGGGGTGATTCATTGATACCATCTATCTCTGCTGCTTCAATTATCGCTAAAGTTGAAAGAGATAGACACATGGAGTCCTTACATGAGTTATATCCACAATATGAGCTTCATACACACAAGGGATACCCTACAAAGAGACATATCGCTTTAATAAATAAATTTGGGGTAAATGAGATTTATAGAAAAACTTTCAAACCAATTAAGGATTTAATTAATAAGGTAAACACATAGTTTTTTATCTAACTCAGGAATTTTTTTCTTATGCCACTCTTTAATTGTGCCCATATGAATCGATTGATCATTACCAGTTAAATTAATTGCTATACACAATCTTAAAGATTGATTATTTAACTTTAAAATATCATCTAATAATTTATTATTACGGTATGGGGTTTCTATAAAAATTTGCGTTTCCTGTTTTTTCTTTATGTCAATTTGAATTTGTTTAAAAAATTCATTTTTTTTATTTTCTTGAATGGGTACATAACCATGAAAGCAAAAATTTTGTCCATTAAATCCTGATGCCATCAAACCTAGAATGATTGAAGAGGGTCCAACTAAGGGTACAACCTCTATTTTTAGCTCATGGGCTTTGGATACAATTTTGGCTCCTGGGTCTGCAATACAGGGTGTTCCTGAATCAGATAATAAACCAAGGTCAAATCCATCAAATATTGGTTTAAAGTAATCATCAATTGATTCAAATGAAAATTTTTTACTATGCTCCATAATATTTAAATCTTGGATTGTTTCCTCTAAGCTAATTTTTTTTAGGGCTTTTCTTGCTACTTTTGGACTTTCAACAATAAAATTCTTTATTTTTTTTAATTTTTTTTTATCAGCTTCTAATAAAAAATCATTGTTGAATTCTTGTTCAATGGAAGTAGGAATAAGAAATAATTTTCCATTTCTTTTGGAAGTAATACTCAATTAAATAACTCCAAATTTTTCAAACATTTGTGATAATTTAATCAAAGGTAGTCCAATAACAGCAGTAGGGTCATTGCATTGGATTTCTTCTAAAAGCATAATACCTAACCCTTCAGATTTAATGCTTCCAACACAATTTGTGGGATCCTCTAACTCAAGATAATTTTTTATTTGCTTTTCAGAGAGCTTTTTATAAGTGACAGAGAATTTAACAACTTCATCAATCGAAATATTTCGTTGATAATTTTTTAAGCAAACACCTGAAAAAAAATTTAAAGTTTGGCCACTAAGCTCTTTTAGCTGCAAAAAAGCTTTTTCTTTATTTAAAGGTTTTCTTACCTCTTTATTTTTATATTCAGCTGTTTGATCTGAACCGATTACAAAAGCGGAGGGATATTTTTTTGAAATAACTTGAGCTTTTTCATTTGACAGCCTTCTTGCTAAATCCTCAAAATTTTCATTATCGAACTTTTCTTCATCAATATTTGGTGATATGGAGATAAAGTTTATAGTAAGCCTTCTGAGAAGTTCTTGTCGATACTTTGATGAAGATGCAAGAATAATTTCATTCATAAAAGAATAAATTCTTTTTATTTATTGCGGCTGTATTTCAATTAATGTTTCATTTGGAGATACGCTATCACCGTTCGATACGTGGATTGCAACGACAACACCAGATTTTGAAGCTTGAATTTCATTCTCCATTTTCATGGCTTCAATAACGATAACACTATCTCCAGCACTAACACTATCACCAACCTTTACCTTAATATCAATTATAGTGCCTGGCATTGCTGTAGTAACGCATCCATCATGAGTAGGGCGAGAGTGCTTTGTAGCTTTTTCTTTACTTCCTTCCTTTCCATTTTCAGTATTCTTAACAGAACCATTTTCGACAATGACTTGGTCTAGTGTTTCGACAAGAACTTCCTCTGAAATACCATCTACAGAAACGTAAAAAGGTCTTTCTGCATCACCTGATTTGCCTGAGCCGGTAAGATTAATATGATAAGTTTCACCGTGAAGTGTAATATTAAATTCTGAAGGTGCGTACCGATTACTTTGATCATTAACGTCACTTTTTATAAGTAATTCTTCAGGAACAAGAGATCCCGCATTCCTTTCTTTAAGATAAGAGGTTGCTAAATCTGGAAACATAGCATATGTCAGAAGGTCTTCGTCATTTTTTATGATTTCTTCAGCCTTGACTCGAAGATTGTCTATCTCAGGTTTTAACTTATCCGCTGGACGACAAGTTATGACCTCTTGATCACCAATAGCAATTGATTTTATCTCTTCATTTACTTTTCCTGGCGCAGCGCCATACTGGCCAAGAAAGTAATTTTTTACTTCATTAGTTACAGTCTTATATCTTTTACCAGTTATTACGTTTAACGCAGCTTGGGTTCCAACAATTTGTGATGTGGGAGTGACTAGAGGGGGATACCCTAAGTCTTTTCTGACCTCAGGAATTTCCTTTAGTACATCGCTCATTTTCTCCAAAGCATCTTGATCTTTTAACTGATTAGAAAGATTAGATATCATTCCACCAGGGACTTGATTTGATAAAACTCTCGGGTCAACTCCTGTAAATTCTGACTCAAATTGCCAATATTTTTTACGAACCTCCCTAAGGTGTTCGCTTATTGGCTCAATAGCAGAAATATCAATATTTATGTCATACCCCATACTTTGGAGGGCAGCAATTATTGATTCTGTAGTTGGGTGACTCGCTCCTTCAGAAAAACTTGAATTACATGTATCAATTATTGTTGCTCCAGCTTCAACTGCAGCAATTAAATTTAGGCTGGCAAGTCCAGCAGTTGCATGACTATGAATATGAATTGGAATATTAATATTCTTTACTAATAATGAAACCAGCTCTTTTGTAGTCTGAGGATTTAATAACCCAGCCATATCTTTAATAGCCAATGTATCGCTCCCCATAGACTCTAATTTTTTCGCCATTTCAAGAAAGTACTCATTGTTATGAACGGGAGAAGTTGTATAACTTAATGTGCCTTCTGCATGTTTTTTATATTTTTTTACTGCTTTTATGGATGTTTCGATATTTCTTATATCATTCATTGCGTCAAAAACTCTAAAAACATCTACCCCATTCTCAACTGATTTCTTTACAAAAAGATCAACAACATCATCTGAATAATGCCTATAACCAAGGAGATTTTGACCTCTCAATAACATCTGAATACGACTATTGGGAAGCGCTTTTCTAAGTTTTTGTAATCTTTCCCATGGATCTTCTTTTAAATATCTTACACAAGCATCAAAAGTAGCACCTCCCCAAGCTTCAATTGACCAAAAATCAAGTGCATCAAGTTGTGAGCAGATTGGAAGCATGTCCTCAGTTCTCAGTCTTGTGGCAATATGACACTGGTGACCATCTCGTAAAACTAGTTCTGTTATATCTATTTTCTTCATATTTTTTTAAATTCCTTCATGAGCAGCGATAGCAGCCCCAATTGCAGCAGCAATAACAGTTGGGGGAAGCTCTTCATTATAATCGGTTAGCTCAGGATTTGATTCAACAAAGCTTGTATTAAAGTCTGCTCCAATAAATTTTTCATTCTTTAAAATTTCAACATAATAAGGGATTGTAGTTTTTACACCAAAAACACCAATATCTCCAAGAGCTCTAATGCCTCTTGCAACTGCATCTTCCCAATTCAACGCCCAAATTATAAGTTTAGCGCACATTGAATCATAATATGGAGGAATAATATAACCAGTATAAATTGATGCGTCAGTTCTTACTCCAGGTCCACCAGCAGCATAATATCGAGTAACTTTACCAAATGAAGGCACAAATTCTTGTTTTGGATCTTCAGCATTAATCCTGAATTCGATAGAATAACCTCTATGCTTAATTTCATCTTGTTTATATCGAAGTTTTAATCCACTGGCAATTCTAATTTGTTCCTGAACAATATCCACGCCAGTTATGTTTTCTGTAATTGTGTGCTCCACTTGCAAACGGGTATTCATCTCCATAAAGTAAAAATTATTTTCACTATCAAGAAGAAATTCAACAGTCCCCGCATTTTGATAATTTACTGCTTTAGCCGCCTTTACAGCAAGATCACCAATGTAAGATCTTTGCTCTTCGTTAAGTTGAGGCGATGGAGCAATTTCAATAAGTTTTTGATTTCGACGTTGAATAGAACAATCCCGTTCAAATAGATGAATGGCATTGTTATCTTGATCAGCTAAAACCTGAACCTCAATGTGCTTAGGATTTAAAACACATTTCTCAATAAAGACTTCAGGACTGCCAAACGCTTTAGTTGCTTCAGAAATTACTCTTTCATAATTTGACTCGACTTCTTTTTCGTTATCACATCTTCGAATACCTCTTCCACCACCACCGTTTGTTGCTTTAATCATAACTGGAAAACCAATATCCTTTGATATTTTTACAGCTTCGTTTAGGTCTTTAACATTTCCTTCGCTTCCAGGAATAACAGGTACACCTGCTTTGATCATGGCTTTTCTTGCCTCAATCTTGTCACCCATCTTTTGAATAACTTCAGAGTCAGGCCCTATGAACTTTAATCCACGATTTTTGCAAATAGCAGCAAAATTTGAGTTTTCTGATAAAAAACCATAGCCAGGGTGAACGCCATCACAGCCTGCAGTAACTGCTACATTAGCAATCCAGTGGGCATTTAAGTAGCCAGATAAAGGATCAGCACCAATGAAATAGGCCTCATCAGCTTTTTTTACATGCAAAGCGTGCCTGTCTGCATTGGAATAGATTGCGACACTTGTAATACCCATTTCTTTACAAGCTCTTATTATCCGAACAGCTATTTCGCCTCTATTGGCAATGAGAATTTTCGATATCAAAAAATGATTCCTTTGACTATTAGTTCTATAAAAATTGTTACAAATTGTGTATTGCAGTTTGTAATTCGAGCTCACAATTATAACATGTTGAAAATAATCTTTGGATAGCTCGTCAACTAATCATCTTATAAATCTCTATAAAATAAAAGTCATATTCTTCTTTATAATACTTATTTAGTCAGGGGAAACAAGAACGGTAAAATTTAAAAAAAAATTAGATTTATGATAAAATCTCGTTTTAATTTGTGTTAAAGCTTGTTTTTTAATTAAATATTAAATTTTCATAGCTTTGAAAATCAGAGTTTAATTTTAAATATTAGGAGTACCTTATGGCTGTTCAAAAAAGTAAAAAATCACCATCACGAAGAAACATGAGACGATCTCATGATGGGCTATCAAATGCTGCAATAGCAATTGAAAAAACAACAGGCGAGACACATTTAAGACATCATGTTAGCGCAACAGGTTTTTATAAAGGCAAAAAAGTAATCGAGACAAAAGGTTAGTAGACATTTGTCTATTATTAACTGATGCAACATAAAATTTCAGTTGATGCAATGGGTGGGGACTTCGGACCACCAGTAACCGTCCCCGCGTCATTAAAAATTTTAAAAAAATATGAAAATATTTCAATTATTCTTGTTGGTGACGCCGATAAGATAACTAAAATTTTAAAAAAGAAAAAATCACTTAATCACCCTAGAATATCTGTCCATCACACAACCCAAGTTGTCGGAATGGATGAGCTCCCTCAAACCGCGCTAAAAAACAAAAAAGACTCATCAATGCGCGTCAGTATTAATTTAGTAAAAGAAGGTGCAGCTGATGCCTGCGTGAGTGCTGGTAATACAGGGGCTCTTATGGCTACTGCTAGATTTGTTTTGAGAATGTTACCTGGAATCGATAGACCAGCCATATCAAGTGAGTTACCAAGTGATAATGGCACAACTTGTATGTTAGACCTGGGTGCAAATGCTGATTGCACACCCGAACAACTTCTTCAATTTGGAATTATGGGTTCTATCTTGACAAATGTTTTACATAAAAAAAATAATCCATCTATCGGATTATTGAGTAATGGCAGTGAATCGATGAAAGGAAGTGAGGTGGTAAAAAAATCTGCTGAATTATTCAGAGATAGTCACTTAAATTTTTATGGTAATGTCGAGGGTGATGATATATTTAAAGGAACTACAGATGTGGTAGTTTGCGATGGTTTTACAGGAAATATATCTCTTAAGACAACAGAAGGACTCGCCAAAATGATGGCAAATTTTTTGACGTTAGAATTTAAGCGTAATTGGCTCACAAAAATTTCAGCTATTATTGCTCTGCCTGTGCTTAAGCGTTTTAAAAAAAGATTAGATCCTCGTCGCTATAATGGAGCATCATTTTTAGGATTAAATGGAATAGTCGTAAAAAGTCATGGAGGCGCGGATGAGTTTGCTTTTATCCATGCTTTAGAGACAACGATTTCAGAATCAGAAAATGACGTCATATCAAAAATTAAAGATCAGCTAAAAGTTGAATCAATAATATAAAATTATCTGATGATTTATTCAAAAATTAAAGGTTGTGGGAGCTATCTTCCAGAGAAAATTTTAACTAATAGCGACCTCGAGTTAACATTAGATACAACCGATGAATGGATTACTTCAAGAACAGGAATTAAAAAAAGACATATTATTGCCAAAGATCAATTAACAAGTGATTTGGCTTTTGAAGCAGCAAAAAATGCAATTAAAGATGCAAATTTACAGCCAAATGATATCGATTTAATTATCGTTGCAACTACAACGCCGGATAAAGTCTTCCCAAGTACAGCATGTATCTTACAAAAAAAATTAAAAATCAAAGAATGCCCAGCATTTGATATCCAAGCGGTTTGTAGTGGTTTTATATATGCGCTCTCAATTGCTGATAAGTTTATTAAAACAAATGCTGCTAAAAATGTATTGGTTGTTGGGGCAGATGCGATGTCGAGGATCACTGATTATTCTGATCGAAGTAATGCGATTTTATGGGGGGATGGTTCAGGCGCAGTTATCCTATCAAGTTCAAATAAAGAAGGTATTTTATCTACTCATATCCATGCACAAGGAGAATATGAAGATTTACTCCATGTCACCAAAAAAGAACAAGCGGGTGTATTTAAAGAGACAATTGATATGAGAGGTAATCAAGTATTTAAAATGGCTGTCAACACATTAGATATGATTGTTGATGAAACGCTTAGCTCTAATAAACTTGCAAAGGAAGATATCGACTGGTTGGTTCCTCATCAGGCAAATATTCGTATTCTTGAAGCAACCGCTAAAAAATTGAACATGAGTATGGACAAAGTGATTGTCACGATTGATGAACAAGGAAATACTTCAGCAGCATCTATTCCGCTAGCGCTTGATTATGGCATCAAAGAAAAAAAAATAAAACCTGGTCATTTAATTTTAATGGAAGCGTTCGGGGGTGGTTTTACCTGGGGTTCAGCCCTTATAAGGATTTAAATAGTGAATAATTTTATAGCTTTATTTCCTGGACAAGGATCACAATCAGTTGGGATGATGAATAATTTATCCTCTATTGCCGAGGTTAAACAAACCTTCGAAGAAGCATCAGACATTCTTAATGTGAATTTTTGGGATATGGTGAATGTTGAAAATACCGACATTAATCAAACAGAAAATACGCAACCTCTTATGTTGACAGCAGGGATTGCTACATGGAGAGTGCTTGAAAAAAACAATATTTTCGATCCGCTATTTGCCGCAGGACATAGTTTAGGTGAATTTACAGCATTAGTGGCCGCTAAGGTTTTTTCATTTGAAACTGGGCTACAAATTGTTAAGAAAAGAGCACAGTTAATGCAAAATGCTGTTCCTGAAGGAAAGGGCGCAATGGCAGCAATTTTAGGTTTGTCAGATAGTGAAGTTGTTAATATTTGTCATGATTTACAAACGAATGGTGTTGTGGAGGCTGTGAATTTTAACTCCCCGGGTCAAGTAGTAGTGGCAGGAGACAAAATAGCAATTGAAGCATCACTTGAAGTCTTTAAATCAGCAGGAGCCAAAAGGGCAATTATTCTTCCTGTTAGTGTCCCATCTCATTGCAGCCTTATGAAATCTGCAGCAAATGAATTTGGAGAATTTTTGAAACCAATTGATTTTAGAAATCCAAAATTTCCCGTTATTCAAAATTATGAGGCAATCGCATATGATAACGTTGATAAAATTAAAGAAGGCCTTTTTTATCAAATGTTTAATCCTGTAAAATGGACACAGTCCATTGAATTTATTAGTGTAAATAAAATAGATACATATTTGGAAATTGGCCCAGGTAAAGTTCTTACGAGCCTTGGAAGAAGAATAAATAAAGATTTAGATTTTGTCTCGATTGATTCTATAGATTCAATTGATTATCTTAATAAGTAATTAATAATTTGTTTAAATTAGGAACATAAAATGAATGTAAGTAAAAAGATTGTTTTGGTGACGGGTGCGAGTAGAGGAATTGGAATGGCAATCGCCAGTGAACTTGCAATTAATGGAGCAATTGTTATTGGAACGGCCACATCATCAAAGGGAGCTTCAAACATTTCAGAGGCCCTTGCTTCCCATAAAAATGAAGGTGAAGGAATGGTCTTAGATGTGAATAGTGCTGAATCCATTGATTCGTTAATCAAATCAGTCAGTGAGAAATATGGTGATATACAAATTTTAGTGAATAATGCTGGTATCACAAAAGATAACTTATTGATTAGAATGAAGGATGAGGAATGGGATAGTGTATTAAGTACAAACCTAACTTCAATTTTTAAGCTAAGTAAATCTGTTTTAAGAAGTATGATGAAAAGTAGATATGGAAAAATTATTAATATTTCTTCTGTTGTGGGTCATATGGGTAATGCAGGACAAACTAATTATGTCGCATCTAAAGCTGGTATAACCGGGTTTACAAAATCTTTAGCTCAGGAGGTCGGTAACAGAGGCATTACTGTAAATTGTGTTGCGCCAGGTTTTATAGACACCGATATGACAAAAGCGCTTTCAGATGATCAGAAAGAAAAGCTTCTATCACATATTCCATTAGCCAGACTGGGTAATTCATCAGATGTTGCTAAAGCAGTTCTCTTTTTAGCCTCGGATGATGCTGATTATATTACAGGAGAAACAATTCATATCAATGGTGGGATGTTAATGGCTTAAATTATGTTAATCATTGAATTTTAGGTTTTTTTTTATTTATTAAAAAAAAAGTTATAAAAATAGGATTCATTTGATAAAATGTCGCAACACTAATTTGTTATTTTAAAAAAAGGGGTAATTTCATAATGTCTGATATTGAACAAAGAGTGAAAAAAATAGTTTCAGAACAGCTGGGTACTGATGAAGCAAGTTTAAAAAATGAGTCATCTTTTATAAACGATTTAGGCGCAGATTCACTTGATACTGTTGAATTGGTAATGGCTTTAGAAGAGGAGTTCAATACTGAAATACCTGATGAAGAAGCAGAAAAAATTACAACTGTTCAGCAAGCGATTGATTACATAAACGCGAATCTTAAGTAAGTTATCTTTGAAACCCAATACATATCCAGTTGGGTCAATTCATGAATAAGAGAAAAGTAGTAATTACCGGACTGGGTTTGGTAACACCCGTTGGAATTGGTGTAACTAATTCATGGAAAAGTATTATTGAAGGCCAATCTGGCATCTCAAATATCACAAATTTCGATACAAACAGTTTTGAATCATCTTTTTCATCAACTATTGCAGGTGAAGTTAAAGATTTTGATCCAAAAGCATACCTAAACCCTAAAGATGCTCGAAGAATGGACACTTTCATACAGTACGGCCTAGTAGCTGCGTATGAGGCTTTTAATGATTCAGGTCTTGAGGTAAATGAAACTAATGCTGAAAGAATTGGGACTTCGATAGGCTCAGGAATTGGAGGAGTTAATTTAATTGAGCAACAAGCTGAATCTTTGAGAGTTGGTGGCCCAAGAAAAATTTCACCTTTTTTTGTCCCAGGAACCATAATTAATATGGTTGCTGGCAACCTCTCAATCGCACTTGGTTTAAAAGGGCCAAATATTTCAATTGTTACCGCATGTACATCTGGAACACACTCAATAGGGGATGCAAGTCGCATGATCGAATATGGTGATGCAGACGTAATGGTCGCAGGGGGCGCAGAGGCTGCCATAACACCCTTAACAGTTGCAGGTTTCTGTTCTGCAAAAGCTCTAAGTTCTAGGAATGATGACCCAAAAACTGCTTCAAGACCTTGGGATACAGATAGAGATGGGTTTGTAATTGGAGAGGGTGCAGGTGTAATGATTTTAGAAGAAATGGAACACGCAAAAAAAAGAGGCGCAAAAATTTACTGTGAGTTATCAGGTTACGGTATGAGTGCAGACGCTTTCCATATTACAGCACCTACAGTGGACGGGCCAAAAAGATCAATGTTAACGGCCATAAAAAATGCAGGAATTAATGCAGATGATATTAACTATATCAATGCTCATGGTACATCAACGCCATTAGGCGACCTTAATGAAACAAATGCCATCAAAGAAACCTTTAATGAACATGCTAAGAAATTAGTTGTAAATTCTACAAAGTCAATGACAGGACATTTGCTGGGTGGGGCTGGTGGTATTGAATCAGTTTTTACTGCATTAGCTATCCATCATCAAATTTCCCCACCAACGATAAATATTTTTAATCAAGACCCACAATGCGATTTAGATTATTGTGCGAATGAAGCAAGAGAACTAGATATTAAGGCAGCACTAAAAAATAATTTTGGTTTTGGTGGAACAAATGGAAGTCTTGTATTTAAAAAATATTAAATCAAAAAATTGTGGCTAAAAATTTCTTAATTAATGGCGACAAAAAAAACTCTCTAAGTCCTTTTGATCGAGGACTTGCTTTCGGTGACGGCGCTTTCAGAACGTTTCTTGTTGAGAATAACAAACCAAAGCAGTGGAATGCTCATTATCGTAAATTAGCAAAAGATTTAAAAAGTATTGATATACCAAGTCCAAGCGATAAATTATTGTTAAGTGACATACAAAAACTTTTTCCTGAAAAAGGAATTTTTATAGCAAAAATTATTGTTACACGGGGTGAATCAACCTCTGGTTATGATTTTAAAAAGGAAATCAAACCAACGCGTATTTTATTAAAGATTGATTATGATAAAGAGAAATATGCTTTATTTAAAGAAGGGGTGCATCTAACCACTACTAAAATTCGGGCTTCAGATACATCTCACGCAGGTATCAAACATCTAAATAGATTAGAAAATGTACTTGCTAGAAAAGGCTTAGCAAATAAGTTTTTTGATGCCATTATGCTTGATGCTAATGACAATATATGTGATTGCGCTAGATCAAGTTTATTTATAAGGTATGGTAAAAATTTATTCACATCAAGTAATAAAAGATATGGCATTCATGGCGTAACAAAAAAAATTATTGAAAAAAATATAAAAAAACTAAATTTAACGATGAATTATTCACCTCTCAAACTTGATCAGCTAAAAGAGGCTGATGAAGTCATTGTTACTAATTCAATATTTGGGGCACTTCCGGTTTTAAGTTTTAAAAATATAAAATGGAATAAAGTAAAATTAGCCAACTTAATTAATAAGCTTATAAATGAATCGCATTGACCTTAAATTAATTCTGAATAAAGCTCAAAAAAGCTTTATAAAATCTATAAAAAAAACCCAACCTATTTTTTCTAAACCACAAAAGAGAAGTATATTTTTTTCTGCCGCTTTAACTTTTGTTTTTTTTATTTGGATAGTCAGTTATCCGTTCATTTCTCTTGATGTGAGTGAGGAGAATGAATTTTTTGAAGTTAAGAAGGGCGCTAACTTTAAGCAAATAACAAATGAGCTTGTTACAAATAATGTCTTACCTGATGCATTGAGATTCAAGATTTTAGCCAAGCTTACAAATAGAACAGAAAGTATAAAAAGTGGCCATTATTTTTTAGAAAATAATATTAGCCCCAACGAATTGTTAACACTATTAGTTAAAGGTGAAGGGATTCTTTATCCAATTACATTTATTGAGGGGACAACATTTGAAGATAATTTTAAAAAAATAAAAAATAATAATTTATTAAAGCAAGAAGTTTCTTATTCTTCAGATGATGATTTAAGAAAAATATTAGGTATTCACTATAAAGATCTTGAGGGACTATTTTTTCCAGATACTTATTATTTTTACAAAGGTACACCTGATATTGAAATTCTGAAGCAATCTTATAATTTAATGATGCAAAAATTAAATAAAGCATGGAAAGATAAAACACCTGGTTTACCATATAAGAATAAATATGAGGCTTTAATCGTGGCATCAATTATTGAAAAAGAGCTAGGTAATAGAGATGAAGCAAGCTTGATAGCAGGAGTATTTGTAAATCGATTAAGAATAGGAATGCCACTTCAAAGTGATCCTACTGTGATATATGGGATGAAGGATAATTTTAAAGGCAATCTTTCAAGAAAAGACCTTATGATAGATACCATTTATAATACATATACAAGGAATGGTCTTCCGCCATCTCCCATTTGTTTACCAGGTTTTGATACAATTGAAGCAGCATTAAACCCTGCAGAAACTAATGCTTTTTATTTTGTCGCAAAAGGTGATAATAAAACTCATCATTTCTCAAAAACTTTAAAAGAACATAATGAAGCAGTAAGAAAATATCAAAAATGAATCAATTAGGAAAATTTATTACGCTTGAAGGTGTCGATGGGGCAGGTAAAACTTCTCATATTGAGTTTATTAAAGAATATCTTACAAATTTAAAGTTAGACTTCATTATGACGAGGGAACCAGGGGGCACTGAACTTGGGGAAAGATTAAGGGAAATATTGCTTCACGATGAAATGACACCTAAAACTGAAACAATTCTAATGTTTGCTGCGAGAAACGAGCATATTGAAAAAGTTATTCGTCCAGGATTAACGAGCGGTGCAATTGTGATAAGTGATAGATTTACAGATGCGTCTTACGCTTATCAATCAGGAGGCAAGGGTGTTGAGGATGAGGAAATTGATGTACTTAAAGACTTAGTTCAAAAAAACCTACAACCTGATTTAACTTTTTTATTTGATTTGCCAGTTGAAGTAAGTATAAAAAGATTAAAAAAAACAAGAAAGCTGGATAAGTTTGAGAAGGAAGAAAAAGATTTCCACGAAAATGTAAGAAAAAAATATTTAATGATTGCAAAAAATAATCCAAAAAGGTTTTCTGTTTTGAACAGTGAAAAGTCAATTGACGAAATCCAGAGTCAAATTAAAATAAAACTAGATGAGCTTTTGAAATGAGCCTGTTCTCCTGGCAAGAAGGGGCTTGGTCACAGTTAACTAAAAATAATAAAATGCATCATGCATATTTATTTGTCGGCGCCTCAGGTGCAGGGCTAGAAAAATTTGCTAGCACATTTGCTCAGTCGTTAATTTGTAACAAATTGAAAGATACCAATGAACCTTGTGGAATATGCCAAGATTGCCAATGGCTTTTAACCGAGCACCCTAATCTTCAAGTAATAGATAACTCTGCTGAAGATAGTTCTTCAAATAACATCTCAATTGAGTCAATAAGAAATTTGAAGCGTTTTTTTGAGTTAAGCTCACATCAAATTGGGGGCAATAAAGTTATTCTCATTCATAATGCTGAGAGTCTTACGCTTAATGCTGCCAATGCATTGTTAAAAATTCTTGAGGAACCGCCAGAGAATTCTTATCTTATTTTAACAACGAATAGCATTTCGGCTTTACTCCCAACAATTATCAGTAGATGTTTAATAGTTTCCTGTCCAAAACCAACAAATGAAGAGGCAAGGCAATTCCTAAAGTTAGAGGGCCATGAGAATTTATCATCACAACTCCCTTTGTTTAATAATTTACCCCTCGATTTGATTGCTAATCAAAGTGATAATGAATTATTTGAAACAATAATCGAAGAATTTAAAAAAGGTAAAGATTTTGAATTAATGACGATAGAATCAAAATGGTTATCAGGAGATTTTTCTGCAATTATCAGTCTTTTTCAAAAGTGGATTTATGATATTTTTTTATTTAAATTAACTACCAAATCTCATTTTTTTGAACACAAAAAAGAAAATATAAAGAAACTTTCTAATAACACTGATATCTCAAAGTTGATTAGACTAGTTAAAAGTGTAAATAATATTAAATCAATCTCGAATAAACCAATCAATAAAGAATTAGCATTTGATAATCTTATGATTGAATATAAAAATATTTTTAAATAAACTTAAATTATGTATATAGACTCGCATTGCCATATTAATTTTCCAGAATTGAATAACAATATAGACAACGTGTTATCCAATATGAAGGACAATTCAATTTCTCACGCGCTTTGTGTGAGCGTTACGCTGGATAATTATCAAAGTGTTTTAAAACTTGCAGAAGCGCATAATCATATCTTTGCATCTGTTGGTGTGCACCCTGACTATGAGGATATTGATGAGCCAGATGTTGAAATACTCACCAGGCATGCTAAAAATGCTAATGTAGTTGCCATTGGTGAAACAGGTTTAGACTACTTTCGCCTTAAAGGAGAGCTTTTATGGCAGAAGGACAGATTTAGAACTCACATAAGAGCGGCAATTGAGTCAAACTTACCACTTATCATCCATACAAGAAACGCACGAGAAGATACGATCAAAATCATGAAAGAGGAAAAAGCATTCAACGCAAGAGGGGTGATGCATTGCTTTACCGAAACTTATGAGATGGCCAAACAGGCAATTGATCAAGACTTCTATATTTCTTTTTCTGGAATCATCACTTTTAAGAATGCAGAGGAACTCAGAGAAACCGTAAGAAAAATTCCCTTGGATAGGATTTTGATTGAAACAGATTCCCCATATCTAGCTCCCGTCCCTAATAGAGGTAAGCTTAATGAACCGGCAAATGTTGTTTATGTCGCTAAAAAAATTGCAGAGATTAAGAAGATTACTGTGGAAGAGGTTGCTGAAACTACCACTAAAAATTTCTTTAATCTGTTTTCAAAATGTCAGACCAGTTAACATTATTAGGTGTAGGTTCTAGTGCTGGAACTCCAGTGGTCGGTTGTGAATGTAGTACATGTAAATCAAATAATAAAAAAAATCATAGAACGCGTTGTTCAAGTTTAATCACCCTAGAGAATGGAAAAAATATTTTAATTGATACCAGCCCAGACCTTCGTGAGCAATCATTGAGAGAAGAGCTTGTTTCTATTGATGCAGTTTTATTTACCCATCATCATGCAGATCATTGTCATGGTATTGACGATTTAAGAGCATTTTGTCAGATTAATAGAAAACAAATTCCACTCTATGGAAATAGTTTTTCTATCGATGAGTTAAACAAAAAATTTCAATATGCAATGAGGGAACCCAATGGATTTTGGGATATTCCAATACTTAAACCGAGTGTCATAGATGAACCATTTAATCTTTTTGATAGACTGATTAGTCCTATACCGGTATACCATGGTAAATCTTTAATAAACGGCTATCGTATTGGCAATATGGCTTACCTCACAGATGTATCTGAAATACCTGATTCATCAATGGAACAACTTCAGGATTTAGATGTCCTATTACTAGACTGTTTAAGAAATGAACCGCACCCGACGCACTTTTCTTTTGATGAGAGTATGGATGTGGCAAAAAAGTTAAAAGCAAATAAAACATTTCTAATTCACATGACTCATGAACTCGAGTATGATGCGTTAACTAAAGCGTTACCAGAGTCTGTTTTTGTTGGCTATGATGGTTTAAAAATTAATATTAACTAGATCTAAAGGATTTTTTATGTATAACAATTTAAAGCGATTAACAGTATTCATTGCTCTGTTTGCTTTTACTATTAATATTCAGGCTGCAGATAAACGTGTTTACTCTGAAAATGATTTTATTAACATTTTTAGTGGTAAGCCAAAAACACGATTTTTAAAGTACTTAGGTGAACCTGAGAGTAAAGAAATTGCCATAAAACCAAAAGATGCCAGTAAAGTTATTGCTAGACCCACTGACAACAAAAACAAAAGTAAAGATAAAATGGAGATGTGGTATTACACCAATGTTGTCGAATATTCACCTGGTAAGACATACAAAAAAACAGAAATTACATTTATTAATGATCGCTGCAGAAGTATCAGTTTTTTTAATTAATAAATTTAAAGCATAAAAAAACCACCTTTCGGTGGTTTTTTTATATCTTAAAAATAATTAACCTAATTTACTTGCCAACATTTCAGATAGCTTGGCCATTATTGCACCACCAACAAATGAAATTGACATCAGTACAAATGGATGTCCCATACCAAGTTGAATAACAGTTCCACCATCTGATGCTAATGCAGCTTCAAGCGCAATGAGTTCAGTTAGTAACCAGCCAAATGTAGCAGCGTAACCAAAAACGTTTGCTGGAATGTTATTAAGTTTTGGAACAGCTGTTAAGATATAAACTGTTATACCTACAGCGACTGGTGCAGCAAATTGTCCAAGATAGTCATCGGTTAAAGCTAAAATATAGACTGCGACGATGGCCATCAATGATCCAAAGATAGTCGCAGCAATAGTTTTGCCTAACGCTTGTTTGCCTACAGTAAAATAAGCACCCCAAGCAATGAATCCAGCCCAAACTAATGCAATTCCGTTTAACGGACCAGCTAGAACTAGCCAAGTCCATAGGACAGCTACTAAAGCAATACTAACTCCTAGTGCATTTTTCATATTAAATTCCTCCTGTTGAATTTAAAAGTAAAATTTACTTAA
>ENA-OWPI01001002-OWPI01001002.1-marine-metagenome-genome-assembly--contig:-NODE-1002-length-34060-cov-7.373069_pt1 | contig 34060 bp, 18 predicted proteins | sample MGYA00238138_ERZ651775 | MGnify/ENA primary metagenome ERZ651775 (study PRJEB26906, sample SAMN06265043) | marine metagenome | isolation source: Helgoland LTER site | place: Germany:Helgoland, sampling...
CTAAAGAACAGTTGTCAGCTCAATCAACATCTAACAGACAAGGTAGAGGAGATTTAATTACAGGTGAACAGGCCGATGAAGTTTTAAAAATATTAAAAGATGATGCTACTAGAACTTATGATAATTACGAAAAAATGCTTAATGAACGATTTGATGGTACTACAATTGATGAAGGTAAGCCTGGTCTTGCAAGAGAGTTAGCTAGAATGAATTTAACATTAAACTCATATACGCAGTGGTATTGGAAAACAGATCTTTTAAATTTATTAAACTTTTTATTTCTTAGAGCTGATAGTCATGCTCAATATGAAATTAGAGTATATGCAGAAGCGATGTTAGATACCGTTAAAAAATGGGTTCCAATCACCCATGCTGCATTTTTAGATTATAGAGTAGGAGCCGTTCATGTTTCAGCTAAAGGTAAAAAAGTAATTCAACTAATGGCAAAAGGCGAGAAGGTAAGTCACGAAAGTTCTGCTCTATCTAAAAGAGAGTGGAATGAATTGATGACGTCTTTTGATTTTAAAGATAAGCTTGTTTAAAACTTATAAGCAATTTCGCTTATTAAATAATCTCTATTTTGATCTTGGTTTGTTGACCCAATAGGACCTTTGCCCATATTATCAACATATTTTATATTAAATCCAATTTTGTCAGTAATTTCACTTTCAAATTTAATTGTTTTTGTTCCTCTTAAATTTACTCCTTCAGCATAGGCAATTTTTAGATGTATTGGTCTATTCTTAATTTTAATGAAATTTTTTTTATTAAATCTTAAATCAAAAACTCTTTGCGAATGTCTAACGCCCGCAAGAACTGCACCATCTGAAAGTTCCTCTCTGTAATCACCTGAAATAAAAAGATCTTTTGAAAAATACTGTTGAATAACTAAACCTAAATGAGAACTATCAATTTGTTTTTTTGGATTTTCATCGTGATGCAAGATTTTACCGTAAGGATAAAAAACTGTCCCTCCTAATTTATACATTAAACCTAACCTTTGATTATATCTAATGTTAGCTGTTTCATCTCCAGAAGTTGTGTCGTTGTAATTAATAACATAGTTAAAACTTTTTATAGAAAGGTTATCATTTATTGGATAAGTTAAATGTATATCTAAAGCTGGACCCGGTCTAGTATCATCATATCTTGTACCTAGATCATCTACGAGAGTTGAAAAGTATCTTATTTGTCCGTTTACTTTTAAGTTTGAAATATCGCCTAAACTTCCGAACGATAAATTTGCTACTGATGACTGAAATATTGACTGTGGCCATTGCCTGTATCCTGCTAACCGCATTATTTATTGCGGTTTACTGGCGGGATGTTGTCTGCGTCGGTGAGATACCCGTCTCTTTTTTTACGTTGATGGCCATTCTCTTTACTTCAGGTTTAGACGTTGGTTTGGTGATGTTTCCGTTAGTTGACTTCCAGGTCTATGCTAGCGAAGCTGATTATGCTTTTAGCAATCCACTGGCTATCGAATTTGGGTTCTGGGGATTTTTAGTGTGGGGCTTATATTTCACCACCACGGTTTATTTTTGCATCATTGAGCCAAAACTAAAGCTCTTTGAAATACCGTTGATAAAGTGGGTCAATGACCTAGTCATTATTGGCACCTGCGCGTTCACAGGGTTTCTCTTCCTCAGTTACCTGCCCGACTACATAGCGGGCATTACCCCATTGCAGCGCCTATTACTGGTCGCACTGGTGGTGTTACTCGCGGTAATATCTAGTACGCATATCCGCTTTGTCAGGATACTCAGCGTCTCGTCTACGCTGTTATTTTTTGCGCTGATCCTAGGCGTCGGGTGGTCATCGGGAATGGGTATCACCGGTCTTTATCAGTCAATGGCTACGCTGGGAGACTACTTCCGACACCTACCACGCTTTTTGGCCCCCATCACCGACTACCATGAATTTTACCTGTACTGGTGGTTCGCATGGAGCATCATGATTGGGCAGTTCGTATCGCGTTTTGTCGGTGGCATAAAAATTAGTCGTCTGTTATTGGCACTACTGATTGTACCGTCCATACCCATTGCTCTCTGGTTTTCTGTGCTGTACCACTACTTTGCTACCGACATGGAAGTCACCGCTGGCTGGCGCTGGGCTATGGTTGCTGTCGGCACGTTATTCGTTGTCAATTCTTTGGACTCATTGATGCGGCTCTACACCCGCAATATTGGCATAACGGTGCAGCGCCTCGGTAATAGCACCTATGTGTTGTTCAACTGGAGCATTCTTTTTGGCTTAATCCTGCTATACCAACTCACACCACTGCGTATTGAATGGTTTGGCCTGGCCGTCATTGCACTTTATACCGCGGTCACCTTACTGATAATAAAGCACCGTAACGCACCTATCTGGCCCAAGCGACGAGCCTCAAACGGCGCTGTTAGCTAGCAAGGTGCTATAACCTAAGTCGCCGTCTGACTAGAAATGTCCGGTATCTGACAGGGCCAAAGCTGTGGTACCTATCCGTCATTTGACGCGAACTGACGGCGCATGCACCGAAGGCGAGAAGCGCTCTATGGAGAGACCGTGGCTATTACCCTGACGCACATTGAAACCGACAGCAGCGCTTTTTATTTATCTTGGCCGGGCGAGCTAGCAGCGGAGTATCCCTACATCTGGTTACGCGACAATGACCCCGCAGATTTACACCCCACCACCCAAGAACGGCTTTTCGATTTGACGAGCGTCGAACTAGATATCCAACCGCTTTTCTGGCGGCTAGGCGACAGCGCCCTCGAGCTGCAGTGGCCGGATCAGCCATCGGTATCCCACTATCCCTTGGCTTGGTTGGAAGCCCACCGGCCAGGTAGATCGCAACATGATCCAGCTCACCAGCAACAGCACTACTGGGATGCGAATAGCTTCGTCGAACTTCCTCGCTTTGACGTTCAGCACTGCCAGCTGAACCCGCTCACCATGCTCGAAGCGCTGCAAGAAGCCAAACGAGTGGGATTGATCGTATTTAGCGGACTTGACGACGAGAAAACAGCGGGTGAACGATTCGGTGATCTTATCGGTTTTAAGCGCCAAACCAATTTCGGCACGATGTTTGAGGTCATCAGTAAGCCCACGCCCAATAACTTGGCTTACACCTCGCTAGCCCTGCCACTGCACACGGATTTACCCAACCAGGAACACATACCGGGCTACCAGTTATTGCACTGTTACCGCAACGACGCCCAAGGTGGTGCATCGCACTTTGCCGATGGTTTCAACATTTGCGAGACCCTGCGCGAGCAAGCCCCAGAAGCGTTTTCCTTGCTCAGTGAAGTAGCCATACCCTGGCGATTTCACGATGAGGCAGAGGATATACGCTATCGTCGACCCATCATCGAGACCGATCAGCAACAGCGTCTCACTGGGCTCGCTTTTAACGCTCATATTGCCGATGTGCCGGATATGGACGGCCCGACACTTTATGATTTTTATGCAGCTTACCGCCAGTTAATGCTACGCATTCGCGATCCCCGCTACCGTATAGAACACCGCATGCGACCTGGCGAAATGGTGATGTTCGATAATCGGCGCATATTACATGGACGCGAAGCCTTTAGTGCCTCGGGTAGCGAACGGGATTTGCGGGGCTACTATATTGAACATAATGAGGTCGACAGTAGGATGCGAGTTCTTGCCCGACAGTCACATTAACATCGCCGCCGTCAGACTGGTTTACGCAACGGCATACATTTAGCGAACCGGTGCAAGCCCCATCTGGAGATGCAGGGCATCGCCGTCGTAGGGGTGGGCTCGAGCGACCGCCTCATCGAGAACGACCCCCAAACCCGGAGCGCTAGGGGGTATGACATAACCGTCTTGCCACTGTATGCCCTGCTCAAGTAGCTGGCCGTGAAATCCACCCCAGGTTTCAATGCCCTCAAGGATTAAAAAGTTGGGGGAACAACAAGCCAGCTGAATATTGGCTGCGCCAACAATGGGGCCACAATACAAATGTGGCGCAATTTGCGCGTAGTGGACTTCCGCTAGTGCGGCAATTTTTTTCGCTTCGAGTAGCCCGCCCACCCGACCCAGATTGAGCTGCAGTATGGCAGCTGCGCCGTCTTGAAGAACTCTCGCAAATTCATACTTCGTGCATAAGCGCTCGCCCGTGGCCACAGGAATGCTGGTTGAGCGCGCCACACGCGCCATCTCTGCGGTGTTTTCCGGAGGCGTGGGTTCTTCAAACCACAGAGGATCATAGGCTTCCAAGCGCTTTGCCAGGCGGATGGCGCCGGCCGCAGTGAATTGGCCATGGGTACCAAATAAAAGATCAACCGAGCCACCGACCGCCTCGCGAAGGGTGCGGACAAACGCCTCTGACCGATCAAGCTCTTGACCGGTCGGCATGCCACCGTCGAACACCGTATACGGTCCCGCAGGGTCGAATTTAAGCGCTGTAAAGCCCTGCTGCACATACTCAAGTGCACGCTGCGCTGCACGTTCAGGATTGCTGTAGACGTGCTCGTCGTCGTCGACGTCCGGATAAACGTCGCCACAGGCAGGATAAATATATGTATAGCTCCGCAAGCGCTCATGTACCCGACCACCCAGCAGTTCATACACGGGCTTATCGCAAGCCTTACCCACAATATCCCAGCAGGCCACCTCAAGCGCAGAGAGCACCCCCATCAATGACACATCTGGGCGAAGCGTATATCCGGCTCCATAAACCGAACGCCATAGCTGCTCAATGCGAAAGGGATCATGGCCAACAACAAAGCGTTCAGCGGTATCTTTAAGCATCGCCTCCACAACATGGGCACTGAAGGTGGCACAATAGACCTCACCATACCCAACAATGCCGGTATCAGTGACCAATTTTACAAAGATAAAGTAGCGCCCACCAAAATGCGGTGGCGGATTGGCAACAACAAAGGTCTCAAAATGATTAATGATCATGTGAATACCACAACATTTCGCAAGGCTGCTCCCGCACGCATAGAGGAAACAGCCTCGTTAATCTCCTCCAAGGCGTAACGACCACTGATTAACTCATCCAGCTTTAAGAATCCGTTTTGATACAGCTGCGCGAGCTTGGGAATATCGACCTTGACGGTCGCCGAGCCCATTTTTGAGCCTACAATCCTCTGACCTAACGCTGCCAGCGTGCCGGGGTCAAATTCCCCAAAAATACCTGAGGGAGGCATGCCGACAATGACCGACGTACCCCCTCTCGCCAGCACTGATAAAGACAAATCGATCGCGCTTTTTGCGCCGACGGTGACAAAGGCGTAGTCGACACCACGGCCATCAGTTATCTCCATTACCTGCTGGACGCAGTCTAACGCCTGACTATTGACGGTATGACTGGCCCCAAAGGTTTTGGCTATCTGCAACTTACTGTTCAATACATCCATGGCAATAACTGTCTCTGCAGCGCGGTGCACTGCGCCCTGAATGCTGTTAATACCGACGCCACCACAGCCGATCACTGCGACTGAGCTGCTCGGCTCGATCGCGGCGGTATTGGATACTGCACCAAACCCTGTGAGCACACCACAGGCCAGCAGGGCTGCGGCATCGAGCGGGATATCCTCAGGGATAACAGACACTTGGCTCTGTTCCACCACGACCTCTTCCGCGAAAGCACCTGTGCGTAGTCCTTGCTGGAGCGACTCCCCAGCACCGTCTGTTAGTGGGCTTGAATCGTCTAAGGAAAAGCTAACATCGCACTGGGTTTCACGTTTATGTGAGCAGTGATGGCATTGGCCACAAGAGCGAATGAGCGTGACGACAACATGATCACCCACCGCTATAGTCGACACACCTGCACCAACCCCTTGCACAACACCCGCAGCCTCGTGACCATAAACTGCGGGTAAATCGCCACCCCAACCGCCATCAAGCAACACAATATCACTGTGACAAATAGCCACTGCTGCCAGGCGTATGTGTACCTCACCCGGACCGGGCTCAGCAATAGCCACCTCTTCAATCTGTAAGGGCTCACCAAAAGCGCGGCAAACAGCAGCTCTCATTTTTTTCTTTCCTTTAAAAAAGAACCCAGTATTGTACGATTTCAGGAAAAGCACTAGTGCCAGTGCACTGATATACAGCAGGGAGATGGCGCCTAATGATGACGGTGGGTTTTATTGGTTTGGGTAATGTGGGCGCCAATCTGGCGGCTAGTCTGGCGCGCAACGGGTTCGAACTGACCGTTCGAGATCTCAATAGAGAGCTTGCCCAGCCCTTTCTTGATGGTGGCGCAGCCTGGGCCGATTCGCCCGCGGCGATGGCAGAAGCCGTTGATGTGACCATCACCTGTCTACCTAGCCCAGCCGCCTGCCAAGAAGTGATGGAGGGGAAAAACGGTGTTTTGGAGAGCCTCGAGCCGGGTAAGGTCTGGGTTGAAATGAGCACCACCGACTTTCTTGAGGTAGGTAGACTGGGTGAGCGTGTTCAAGCAAGGGGTGCCGATGCCGCTGATTGTCCGGTATCTGGCGGCTGTCACCGGGCCGCAACGGGCAATATCGCGATTCTTGCCGGCTGTAATCGCTCGGTGTTTGAACGCTTACTACCCCTACTAACCGTGCTTGGGCGGCGGGTTTTACACACCGGCGAACTGGGTAGTGCATCAAAGATAAAAGTCATGACCAATTATCTTGCTACCGCCAATCTAGTGACGCTCTGTGAAGCGCTAGTGACGGCTAAAATGTCGAACTTGGATCTGGCTACCGTTTATGAGGCCGTCAAGATTTCGTCGGGTAACTCATTTGTACATGAGACCGAAAGTCAGGTAATACTCAATGGCAGTCGGGATATTAATTTCACCATGGATCTAGTCCTCAAAGATATTGGTCTGTTTCAGTCCATGGCAGAGCAAGCCGGTGTCCCGCTAGAAATATCGCCTCGTCTCATTGACATCTTTGAAGACGGGCAGTCCCGCTACGGTCCGCGCGAATGGTCGCCAAACATTATTCGTCGTTTGGAGGATGCCTGTAACACGCAGGTACTGGCTCCTGGATTTCCTGCGCAGATATTGGATGAGGAGCCTGAGGAGGCCGGTTATGAGGTCGTTCCGCCGGGTAGATCAGTGGATTAACAGGGTCTACTGCCTTATCTCATGGGGTCATATTAAGACTAGCCAGACCGTGCAGCGTCTTTATCTCCACATAATCTTCCAGCCCCAATGCTCCCCCCTCCCGACCATTGCCCGATTGCTTGTAGCCGCCAAAAGGTGATCCGTATTCGACCGCCCCCCCGTTTAGGTGCACCGCACCGGCACGCAAACGACGGGCAACGCGGCGAGCCCGATCAACATCATTCGTTTGCACATAAGCCGCCAAACCGTAGGGCGTATCGTTAGCTATGGCAATAGCCTCCTCTTCAGTGTCAAAGGGGATGATGACTAATACAGGGCCAAAAATTTCTTCCCGGGCAATACGCATATCGTTAGTCACATCGGTGAACACCGTGGGCATGACAAACCAGCCGCTTTCACACCCTTCAGGCCTGCCCAAACCGCCCACCAACAGCTTCGCTCCCTCGTCAATGCCCGCCTGAATAAGCGCTTGAACGCGCTTGAATTGAATTTCATCAAACAGTGGACCAAGGTGGTCGCCCTCCATCGCCGGGTCGCCCACGGTTGTTTGCTTGACGGCGGCGCTGACTAACGACAGCACTTCCTCATAACAGCCACGTTCGACGAGCAATCGTGTCGGTGCGTCACAGGACTGCCCCGTGTTAACAAAGCACTCCGCTACCGAAGCACTGATGCATTGAGCAAGGTGGCAGTCGGCGAAAACGAGATTAGGAGATTTGCCACCCAGCTCCAACGTCACCCGCTTGACTGTCTCTGCCGAATCACGAGTGACCGCCGCACCGGCCCGAGTAGAGCCAGTGAAAGACATCATTTGTATGTCCGGATGCATCGAGAGGGCACTGCCAACCACCGGGCCAGTCCCCTGAACTAGGTTGAATACCCCCGGCGGATAACCCGCCTCATGTAAGATCTCCGCATAAAGTACCGCAGACAGGGGCGTATGCTCGCTAGGCTTTAACACACAGGTACAGCCGGTCGCCAATACCGGAAGCACTTTCAACACCAACTGGTTCACGGGCCAATTCCAAGGCGTGATCAGTCCACACACCCCTATGGGCTCACGTAAAAGCCAGTCGCCGTTGCCTAACTCTTCACATTCATCAAATTGCTGCAATGCATCAATAAAGCTTTGTAAATGGCCAATCGCGGTGTCCGCCTGCACATCAAGTGCGAAGGTGATGGGCGCCCCCATCTCCATACTCATGGCTTTCGCCAACTCGTTAATACGACGCTCGGTGATAACTTTTACTTTTTTGAGATAACTCAATCGCTCAGCTTTACTGGTTTGAGAAAAATCTTCAAACGCTGCATTTGCGGCGGCCACCGCGCGATCAACATCGGCACCATTACCCAGAGGCACTTCAGCAATTTGCTGCTCAGTCGCGGGATTGATGACCGGCATTGTTTCAGCGCTCAGCGGGGTAACCCAGTTGCCATTAACATAAAACTTATCAAGATTTTCCATATGATGACCTCAGTAACAGCCGTGTTTAGAAGAAACACTCCAACCATCGTTTCCGTGGCACACCCGCGCACCGGTAAGCGCGAAAGCCTATCACTGCGCAGCACTATCGCCAAGACGACAGTGGGGCGAAGATAAATCGATATCGTCCACGTCACAGGTGGACTGGATCGACGGGTGAACCGGGTACTTTTCAATTGAGAAGGCACGCCCATTTGTGCTTTCATGCAACGCTAAACCGTCATGACTCTGGCAAAGCGGTAGGCAGTGCTGTTCATGAATGAGTGGGCTATTGAGTGGGCTGTGAGGCTGCGCTAGTCGCCTGTCCTTAGCGGCCACTAAGCAACAACAACAGCGAGGTATGACATGCCACTGACTATGCGTAAAAAAGTGTTCATCACCGCAGCCCTGACCGGCTCAGGCAGTACGCAGGATCGCAGCGACAAAGTACCTCGAAGCCCACAACACATTGCTGAAGCGGCTATTGCTGCGGCTGAGGCTGGCGCAGCAGTCGTGCACTGCCATGTTCGAGATCCCGACACTGGCGTACCGTCTCGACAGATCGATCTATACCGAGAGGTAGTTGAGCGCATTCGGGCTTCAGAAGTCGATGTTGTCATCAATCTTACCGCGGGTATGGGTGGTGACATGGTCTTCGGTCCAACCGATGCACCATTACCTTTGAACGAACAAGGCACCGATATGGTCGGTGCCGCCGAGCGAGTCGCCCATCTTGAAGCCTGTCTGCCCGACATTGCGACCCTCGACTGCGGCACCATGAACTTTGCTGAAGCAGACTACGTGATGACCAATACACCGGGTATGTTGCGCGATATGGCCACCCGCATAGCGGCTCTAGACATCCGCATTGAGATTGAGGCCTTCGATACCGGACATCTTTGGCTCGCAAAACAGTTAATCGCCGAAAAAATTATTCCAGACCCAGTTATGGTGCAGCTGTGTATGGGCATTCCTTGGGGTGCCCCTGACGACCTCAATACATTCATGGCGATGGTCAATAATCTGCCCGATGGCTGCGTATACTCGGCCTTCTCGATTGGCCGTCATCAAATGCCCTACGTGGCTGCGGCCGTGCTCTCTGGTGGTAATGTCCGTGTTGGGCTGGAAGACAACCTGTGGCTCGATAAGGGTCATCTTGCCACCAACGCCGAGCTCGTTGCGCGAGCAGCGACTATCGTCACCAACATGGGGGTCGGCCTGATGACTGCGCAAGAGGTTCGCACTGAGCTGCAGATCAGCAAGCGCTAATATTCCAGCCATAGCATTCACCCTCGCCAAACCAAGACGGAGTAAGCTGGGGTCACCTACCAATAGAAGAGACTGTCATGGGCCAAGAAAGTAACAATACCCCCTCGGACATCCGCCCCAACAAGCGTGCTGTGAACTATGACAGTGTAGACCTTGATTACCTAGCGCAGCGACAACTCAAGCAAGGCGCTGCTGGCTGGGTGCTGCTCGCTGGCTTAGGTGTCTCCTATGTTATTTCGGGAGACTTTGCTGGTTGGAATTTTGGATTGGCCCAGGGGGGCTTCGGTGGCATGTTAATCGCCACGCTGCTCATGGCGCTTATGTACGGATGCATGGTGTTCAGCCTCGCAGAACTGTCTACCATGATTCCCACTGCGGGCGGTGGTTATGGTTTTGCTCGACGGGCCATGGGGCCGGTGGGCGGCTTTCTAACGGGCACAGCTATTTTACTGGAATACGCTATCGCCCCAGCGGCTATCGCCGTCTTCATTGGTGGTTACACCGGCGAACTCGTCGGCATTGATGGGCCCGTGGTCTATGCCCTTTTCTATAGCATTTTTATTGGCATTCACCTGCGGGGCACAGGAGCCGCACTGAAAATAATGCTGGCGATTACCGGCATGGCCATGATCGCTCTGCTTCTGTTTGTCGTGGGCATGCTGCCGCACTTTTCTTGGGACAACCTGACCACCATTCCCGTTAATGCCGAGGCTGTTGGGGCCAGCATTTGGCTTCCCGAGGGTTACTGGGGTATTTGGGGGGCTATTCCTTTTGCAATTTGGCTATTCCTCGCTGTCGAGGGCGTACCGCTGGCTGCTGAGGAGAGCAAAGACCCTGTGCGCGATATGCCTCGCGGCATTATCACCGCCATGCTCATCCTTGTCTTGGTGGCGGGGCTTGTCTTGTTTCTGGCACCCGGAGGCTCCAGTGCCCTGTTGATGGCTGACCATGCGGCACCATTAGTCGGCGCGCTCCATTATGTGTATGGCGAGAACTCTACCCTAGCGACCGTTGTTAACGTCGTGGGGCTAGCGGGACTCATCGCTAGCTTCTTCTCTATCATCTTTGCCTATTCAAGACAGATTTTTGCCTTATCTAGGGCCGGTTATCTACCCCGATGGCTGTCGATTACCAGTGCACGCAAAGTACCGACGCTTGCGCTGATCGTCCCTGGTGTCTTTGGGTTTGTGCTTTCACTGACCGGCGCAGGGGATCTCATGATTACCATGGCAGTGTTTGGTGCTACGCTGTCGTACACGCTAATGATGGCTTCTCATATGTTGCTGCGCCTTCAAGAGCCGACGCTTCATCGACCGTACCGAACGCCTGGCGGCGTGTTTACCAGCGGTATTGCCTTGGTATTATCCTTAGTCGCTTTTGTGAGCACTTTTGTGGTCAGTCAGGAAGCCGCCCTGTGGGCGGCAATGTTCTACGCGGCGATGGTTGCTTATTTCGTGCTCTACAGTCGGCATCATTTGGTGGCTCAGGCCCCGGAAGAAGAATTTGCAGCGCTGGCGAAAGCCGAGGAAGATCTGCACTGAGAGACAACAATAAATAGTGATGGCAGATGACGAACCACGTTATACCCCATGGCTAAGCTAACTGAAGAGGGAGTTTCATACCTGTGCTGATACCCCAAAATATCCGGACCGTTGACGACGCCAAACGTATTGTCAATGAGCGAAATATGACCCACGTCAAGATAGGTCTATTCGATATCGACGGCATTATGCGTGGCAAATATCTGCGCAAAGAAAAATTTTTTGCCGCGCTTGATCAAGGCCTCGCTTTTTGTGACGTTATCCTAGGTTGGGATTCTGATGATCAGCTGTATGAAGGCGTTGGGGTCAAATACACCGGCTGGCACACCGGCTACCCCGATGCGCCGGTACGGGTGGTGCCCAGCACTTGTAGAGACATTCCCTTCGAACCCGGCATGCTCTTGTTCATCTGTGAGTTTGCGGGTGATGCCGCAGCTATCTGCCCTCGGAATTTACTGCATCGCACTCTGGAGCAAGCCAAGGCTATGGGGTTTAGCGTCCATGCGGCCTTCGAATACGAATTCTTTCTTTTCAACGAAACCCCCGACTCTATTCGACAAAAGCACTATCGAGATTTACAGCCCATCACACCAGGATTTTTTGGCTATTCGATACTCCGAAACTCTGTACATGCTGAGCTGTATCAGGAGCTACTGGCTTTGGGTGAGGCCATGGACTTTCCCATTGAAGGGCTGCATACCGAAACCGGACCTGGCGTTATCGAAGCGGCGCTGGGGGTCGATGGCGCGGCAAGTGCTGCGGATAAGGCGGCACTGTTCAAAACGTTCACCAAGGTCTGGGCCCAGCGAAAAGGCCTGATGGCTACCTTTATGGCCAAGTGGTCAAACGATTATCCAGGGCAATCAGGACATATTCATCTATCCCTGCGACACCAAGATAACGACCGCTCAGCATTCTATGATGCTAGCCAGCCGCTTACCATGAGCACTACCCAGCGCCATTTTATAGGTGGACAACAACGCTATATGCCAGAATTGCTGGCTCTGGTGGCGTCAACGGTCAACGCTTACACCCGGTTAGTCCCCGGGTTTTGGGCACCCACCGATGCCACTTGGGGATGCCAAAATCGCACCACCGCACTGCGACTCATTCCCGGCAGCGACAGCTCGCAGCGGGTAGAGTATCGAGTGGGCCCAGCAGATGCCAATCCTTACTTAGCACTCAGCGCTGCGTTGGCATCGGGGCTTAAGGGCATTGCCGAAGGTATTGAGCCCGAACCCATGATTGAAGGCAATGCCTACGAGCAAACGCACCCCAGCCATCTCGCTTTGCCGCAATCACTCGCTGAAGCGAGTGCAGTGTTGAAGCATTCACATACTGCCCGCACGCTGTTTGGTGATGCCTTTGTCGACCACTACGCCGCCAGTCGACAGTGGGAAGCCTCGGCGCATCGCCAGCATGTCAGTGACTGGGAACTGCAGCGTTACTTCGAGATTATCTGAGCCTAGATCTATGACTAATGACCACGTTGACTGGAATTACCCCACACGAATGGTCGTGGGCGCAGGGCGCGTTAATGAATTACCCGAGCTCTGCCAGAGCTTAGGGATTCGCAAGCCGCTTATTGTCACTGACCCCGGATTGGCGTCCCTAGCCATGGTAAAAGCCATCAACACTGCCTGCGACGACGCCGGCATGCATAGCCGCATTTTTGCCGATGTTCAGGGCAATCCAACCCTCGATAACGTCGAGTCCGGCGTCGCCGCATTCAATGCCAATGATCACGATGGCGTGGTGGCGCTGGGTGGTGGATCAGCCCTCGATGCCGGCAAAGCTATTGCCTTTGCATCGGGTCAGCACCGACCACTGTGGGATTTCGAAGACATCGACGAGGGATGGACTCTGGCTAATACCGAGGGTATTGCACCGATTATTGCCATTCCCACTACCGCCGGCACCGGCTCGGAAGTGGGGCGGGTTGCCGTTATTACTGATGCCCAGGAACGTAGAAAGCGGTTGATATTTCATCCTCAGCTATTGCCATCGGTGGTTATTCTCGATCCCGAGCTTACCCTTAGTCTACCGAGTAGCTTGACCGCAGCAACGGGTATGGATGCCCTGTCCCATAATCTCGAAGCCTACTGCGCACCGACTTTTCACCCTATGGCGGAGGGCATTGCATTACGAGGAATACGCCTCGCTCAGCAGTATCTACCCCGGGCAGTTAAAGACGGTAGTGACTTGGAAGCCCGCACTCAGCTGCTAGTGGCTTCATCGATGGGCGCAACAGCTTTCCAAAAAGGCCTAGGTGCCATGCACGCCCTAGCCCACCCGCTGGGCGCGTACTACAACGCCCACCACGGATTACTCAATGCCATTCTTATGCCATACGTCTTGCATGCCAATCGCAGCGCGATCGCTCCAAAAATGGAAGAGCTGGCTCGGTATCTCAACCTACAAAACCCCGGTTTTGATGCATTATTCACCTGGGTGCTTAACCTACGTCAGGAGATTGGGATTGCACCGCGCTTGTTGGATATTGGTATTGACAGCGGCGAAGCTGAGTTAATTGGCGGGCGCGCCGTGTCCGATCCGACCGCGGCCACTAATCCCATCGTCTTTACCGCCGTCCAATACGCGACACTGTTTCGTAATGCTGTAGCGGGCACATTTCATTCGATTGAATAATGGACACTCACTGCTACAGAGGCCGCTACGAGCCCTCCAGGGGCGGTTTAGTGGGGAAGCGTACCTAGATCAAAGTCGTTCCCTGCCGGCTGAGCCGCTAACCAGTTAGTTCGCCACACCTCGGCAGAGACCTCGCCGACTGGTACAGGTTGTCTGCTAAAGCCTGGCTGGACAGGAATTAAAGGCTCAACCAGCACATCAAAACGGGGGACCATAAAATAGGGAAAACTATAACGCTCTGCTCCCGAGTAGTTAAGCACTCTATGCGGCGTAGAAACAAAGTAACCGCCAGACCACAATTCCAACAGGTCACCGACATTGACCACCAGGGCGTCGTCCTCCGCTTGTACCTCTAACCACTCCTCCTCGTCGCGCCTGCGCACCTGAAGTCCGCCAACGGAGTCTGGAGCCAGCAGGGTCAGTGCATCGGTATCCTTGTGAGGGTGGATTCCAAAACCCCTATTTTTTGACTCTTGGGGCGGATAGTGCAGCAATGTCATATTAGTAAGTGGCTTATTAAACAACGACAAGAACCAGGCGGCATCGACCCCCATAATAGTAGCCAGTGCAGATAGCAAACGCTGGCCCAGGCGATCACAGGCTCGCCAATACGCCAGTACCACTGTCGACATAACAGCGAAATTCATCGGCCATCGGTTTGGACCGTATAAGCTGCAGGCGCGACGTATGGGGTCGTCTTCAGCAATCTCCAAGTGCAGTTTGTAGCCTTCATAGTTATCTGGCGAAGACCCAGCAGTGCTTGGCGAAAAGAATCCCAAAGGAATGTATCCTCGATAATTATCGGCGGTAATCACGTCCTTGAGTTTGATCGCGTGGGCGCGCTTAAAATAATCCACGGTGACCTGCCGCATACGCTTAAGTAATGCCGGCGCTATGCCATGCCCTTTAATCATGACGAAGCCAACAGAAGAAAGAGCGTAGTCAAGCTCAGTCAATACCGCGGCATCGCTCGCTCTAAAATCGATAAGAGGAATGTGATTGGCCGGCATGGATACCCTCCCTTTCAGCTTGCGCTTATCTCGATTATGTCGGCGGGTCATTAAGTCACCTCTTGCCCCTCTCTATCCAGACTATGGACACTGCCACCGGCTAATTCACTGCCGGTAACTAGTATCAGGCGCCTAGACCTGACAAAATGACCTCAGCTTTTGCGGTAGGTCTATTCTGGTTTGAGTGACTGTCGTTAACAAAAAAGTAAAGCCATAAACCCGGAGTCTAGCTCATGCAAAGCATTTTGATCCATGTTGGACGTAGTCTGCTAGCCCTGTATTTTTTATTGCCGGGCATTTCAAAATTTACGTCATGGGATATGCATGTGACGCTAATGGAGACCCACAACATGTCAATGGTTCCGGTGCTATTGGCACTCGCGGGTGTGACGCAGATTGGCGCAAGCCTGTGTCTGTTCCTCAATAAACAGGTCGTTGTCTGTGCCTTAGGATTGGCTGTTATGATAATGCTGATCAATTTCAATCTGCACGACTTTTGGAATACCTATCAAGGGGTGGATGAAAAGCATGAGCTGCAAAATTTCGTGAAGAACCTGGGCATTCTTGCCGGGTTACTGCTGCTAGCCGCGCACGCCATGACGCCTGCCAAAGAAAGCTAAAACAGGGGCTAGAGATGAGTGTCCAGCCCATCATCAGAATGGGTCACCCCACCCTCCGTCAGGTAGCGCAACCCGTCAGTGATGCCGATAGGGTAAGCGCCGATATGCAACAGTTGATCGCAGACATGGTCGATACGCTGCAGGCCGCCGGAGGAATTGGTCTCGCAGCACCGCAAATTAATCGATCTATTCAACTGGCGATTATTGAGGTTACCGGCGGGCCTAGTCGCTACGGCACTATCGAACCCATCCCACTGACAGTGTTCTTCAACCCTGTCATCACAGTCCTCAACTCAGCAGAAGCCGGCTACTGGGAGGGTTGTTTATCCATCCCAGGATTACGAGGATTTGTCTGTCGACCACAGCATGTGCGGGTAGACTACACGGATGTTTCGGGCAACAAAGCCACCTTGGAATTACAGGGCTTTTTAGCCACTGTCATTCAACACGAATTCGATCATTTAGCTGGCCGGCTATACGTCGATCATATTCAGGACATGACTCAGCTGGTCTTTGAGGAGGAATGGCTTGCCCAACAAGCACTGATTGCACCCTAATATAATAACAACGTGACTCTAGGGAATATGCAGCAAGGAGAGGCCTTGAACCGACATACCTGCCTGCCGCTACCGCCCTACCCTCTATCAGGCCTACATAATCGCTGACTCAATAGCCGCTTTAGCTTCCCATCGCCTGCACGATGGATGAACGGCGGGCGTTTTAGTTTGGCGCCGGAGTCGTCCACTTTCTCAGCAGTTCCTTTTGGCTTCTCTGTGATAGCGCCGATTCTGCTTGTCTGAGAGTACATTAGCCATTGCTGCTGGAGGGTACCATCCGACTGACTTCGTTGATACGCCACAGCACGACTGCCGCGAGAACACCCACTAGCGATAGCACCAGCATATAGCCAAAGGTGATTTGATAACCCACCAGCCCTGGATATTTATCGAGCCAGTAGCCCACCATTGGGTAGGTAAATGCCTCCGGTAGATAACCCACGAAACAGGCGACACCTACGGCTGTGCCCATGGTCGGCATAGGAATCTTAGACTCTGCAAAAGTCGCATAAAAATTACCTCGAAGCGCAAACACGCACAAGGCCAAAATAATCATAACATTCGATACGATTGCCAAGTTTTTTGCCTCAGCAGGCACCATGAGTAACAGCACCATACACAGTGCTGATATCCCAAACGCACAGCCAATCACGAATGTAGGGCCTCCCAACTTATCCGCAAGCAGCCCGCTGACGGGCGCACCAATCGCTTGAGTGCCGTAGGTTCTCAAGATACCCATCAACACGCCATAGGTCACGACGGCTCCCATCACGCCTGTCATGTAGGGTGTGATGTAACTCTGACTGGCAAATAGACCGTACCCACAAAAAATAATGAGGCCAATCACCCAGACTTGGGGTGTCCGGAGTGCCCCACTAAAGTTCTTGAACACCGAGGCTGGCACTTTATCTAGAGGCGGATCCTCGAATAGTATCCAGATGATCAATCCAGCCACGATCGTCACCACAGCGGAAATATTAATCACCCACATCAAGCCAACGGGGCCCTCGCCCATCTCTTTGAAGACAAACAGGGTGAACATGCCAATGAGGAAACCAAACACACCCCGCCCACCTTCCAAGAAACCAAACAATCTACCCTGCTCAGCGTCTGGACCCAGACTACGCGTCGCCTTAATGAAGGGCGCCCAAAAAATAATTAGCGTACTCACACCCCAAAAGCCGTAAAGAAATAAACCGCCGACGTACGAAGGGAAAGTCGAAAAATAAAATCCACTGAGTCCGGTTAGCATCAAAGACATCGCGAGCATCTTTCGGGGGGAGTAACGGTCGGCCAGCCAGCCGCCGGGTACATAGCCAAAGGTTGCAGCAATGCCGTTCACTGATTGCATGATACCCATCTGCGTATGCGAGACGCCAAGCGCCTCCTTCATGGTGTCGTAGTAAGAATATCTCAGAAACGGGAACGTATAGACCATCGCCCCAGCAAAGCAAAGCAGAGTGAGCAAAAGCCATTTACTTCGCGGTCGATTATGCATGATGGTGTGGATCAGTCATCTACGCTGTTACTGGATAACGGGTGCCGCATCTCGTTATACTCGCCAGTTGCCAATATATCTTGTCGACGGGTATCAACAGACGACGCCGGTAGGTGTGGCATCAGCATTCGGTTGTGGCAAGCCACAGGACCACCCTATCCATAAAGCTTAGCACGGCTAGGTCATTAACCAGTTTGATTGCTGTTGCGGGCGACATCATGACGGCGGCCATGTCTGCCAAAATCCTATTTAATAGCCATTATGTGCGCAGCGGGTGAGGGTCCTGCGCGCCGCGACCCAGTGTAATCCCCCCCATTCTCCAAGACTATTATTCGTAGAGGTTAGGCTGCTGTCAGCAGCTGTCTTGGGGCACCCCCCGTTTCAACAGATGGGACTCCTAACATTGGTATGTATTACTAGTGAGGACGGGTGATGTAGGTATAGAGCTGTCTAGGGCATTGCTGGCGTCTCAGGCACCTGCAGCAGCAAAGCCTTTAATCTAACGCGTCTGTGAGCCTAAGCTTAATTCTTTGTGAGATATCGCTTACAAGCGACCAATTATCTAATCCTGCAAATACGAAATTATTGATTCAAAAAGTACTAAGCAAAGCGTCTACAAATATAGGGGCCCCTCAGGCATCAGGATTATACGGGTCTTCATCCTCGCCATTTATTACGCCATCTCCGTCGGCATCTTCGTCTAGATAATCAGGAATTCCATCATTGTCGAGATCCCAGTCATCAAGGTCAGAAATACCGTCTCCATCCGAGTCCAAGTTCTCTAAAGAGGCGTTTATAGCTTCAAATTCACGAACCACAAGAAAGCCTGCGTTCTCACTAAACTGGGTCCTAAACCGAAGAGACTGAGGCGGAAGAGAAATAGTTTTTTGGACTAACTCACCATCATCCCATTGAACCTCAAACTGGTCGGCGATTCCGGTTAATTCCGTGTCGTCACTCAAAGGGGCTGGATTTACCGTTAACGCAACTTCTCCTCTACCAGAATCAAATCTGAGCAATCTCAAATCATAGGCACTTTGCTCAACGTTAACGTAGTTTCGATAAGGAAACGGTGCCGCCAGAGTTTCTGTATAACCTTCATCATCAAAAATTGTTAATCCGGTGAACGTGTCACTATCGGCCATAGGTAGACGACTTCCCAATAAAGCACCGTGCTCTGATTCTAAATTCGATAATCTAATAAGAGCCGTACGCTCAAAACGTTGGCTTGGAAGATCGTCGTCAGGTAGATCCAGAATAATCGCTTTCAGAGCCGAATCCCCATCCTCCCAACGGATAGTACCCCCAATCTTTTCTCCATCGGGTTTAAACACCTCGTAATCTACCGAGACGGTACCCGTTGATCCACTCGAGCGACTTAACTCAATCTGGTTTGATTGTGAGCCTTCGAGGGCGACTTGACCGAAACTGGTAAAGTTGATGAAACCTCCCCAGTCAGAATCTCTAACTGCGAGCCGAGAAATTCCAATTGACGCTCTGTGCGTTCCCAATAGATACCCTTCTCCACTTTCTAGCTCTAGATAGAATTCTTTCATCCCATGATTGAACCCACGCAAAAGATCGATTGTAAGCAACTTTGGAGAGCCATCACCTGCTGGCCAAGTTAACAACCCGGAGACTCCCGTGAAGTCCTGTCCAGGTTTCGCCGCACCCTTTTGCGTTCGAAAAGGAACCGAAACTTCTGCCGACAAATCGCCCCATCTTTCGACAGCCACGGTAACATCACCTGCGTCTGGGTCGGGATAAATTGACGCCACTCTGATATTGATAAAGGACTCATCAAGAAGGGCTAGCTTGAACTGCCGGTTTGACAGAGCGCCCTCGGTCTCGTCTACTTTTCCATTGCCATCTGCATCTTGATCACTGTTGTCCCCGACGCCATCACCATCGGAATCTAGAGATTCGCTGTCATCATTAGGGAAAGCATCTTCTGAATCGACAACACCATCTTGATCCGTATCATTCACATAAAATCCAAGGGTAGCCTCATAGACAACACCAATTGAATTCTCGTTGTTTCTGCAACCGGTTTGATTCCTCTCGCCACAGCGCTCGTTCGCAACTGTTTCTCCATCGACTAACAGCCTCCAACCATATGTCCAGCCTGACCCACTGTTCCGCAATCTCAGTCGGATCAATGTTTCGCCTTCGTCAATATATGGAAGAAGATCTATAGTGCCCGAACCAAACTCTTGAAGAATTTGTTCTTGATCGCTTGAAACCTTAATGACCTGAAAAACATCGTCTACGTTATCAATCTCAAGTTGAAGCGAGCTTATATTGTCAACGGCCCAAGACAGCTTTCCATCTGAGTCACACAAATCTCCCCAACCATCACCATCGAAATCTTTCTGATCCGCATTCGCTATTAATGGACAATTGTCTTCATCATCTGCGAGACCGTCGGCATCGTCATCAGAATCAGAATTGTCACCTTCTCCGTCTCCATCCGTATCTCGAGTCTCTCCAGCGTTAAACGGGAATCTATCAACTTCATCGGCAAAACCGTCGTTATCGTCATCAAGATCACTGTGGTCTAGAAACCCATCCCCATCAAAATCTCCACTAGCATCATCATCAAAAATAACGCCGATATGCAGGCTTGGATCGGCTCCGGGTACCTCAGCCAACATAACTTCAAAAGGCTCATTAACCTCATCATCAATCAATTGCACCGACGCATACTTTGTTCCCGCTTCGCCAGCCCGCCAGTCAAGGCTTACCGCCCCCTCAGAGATAAAATCATCCCCGTCCTGAGCCGAGTTGCTAACTGGGTTTATTGATAATGATGCTGAGCTTTCCACGTCACCAAGACGCGTATATCCAAATCTTACGCCGAGCTCATTCTCAACAGCTCTAGTGAAATTTTCAGTCGGGAGAAAAAAGCTTCCACCTTCCTCTACGGTTTCCGAAACGACGTCAACAACTACGGAATATGGCGAGGTGAGTGAAACACCATCCGGGCGTCTTAAAGTCCAAAAAACTTGATATTGTCCAAAGCCGCTAAAGCTGTCGCCTTCCTCCTTTGGTGCACGAAACGTCACACCTTTGGTCCCTGTTTCACCATCTACCCAGGAAAGTCGGTCCGCGGATAAATTTACATTTCTGGTCGCTGATTTCTTAAGATAACTGCGTTCATCAAATACCAAATGAAGGTCTATTGAGAGCTCCCCATCAGCACCGTCGAATCTCTCAAATAAAAGCTCTATCTCACCACCTTGTGTCATCCTGTAGTCGTATGCACGGGCTTCAACTTTTCCCGGATATTTGGCTGGTTGGTCAAACCGCTCGTCGTCTCGAATCGAAACCAGCATCTGGTCCCGTCCGACAACCAAGTTATCTGAATCCAAAGCGTTTAATTGAACTCGAAAATAGACAAACCCGGTTTGACCTGCATCCGCGTTATCAAAAATATTCAATTCGATGAACTTGGTATCCTTCTCGCCTTCTTGCCACACCAATTCACCCTCTGCCTCGGCAAAGTCGATCCCCCCCACTGCAGTGACCGGTTGCGTCTTATAAGCAACTCTTACTCGCGAACTATCATCAAACAGTCGATGCACGGGTATGCGCAGATTTTCTGAGTAAGACTCATCGACCACGACATGCCCCAACGCAAGTTCAACGAGGGACTGAGAAATCGGCACCAATTCGGGCGTTGGATCCTCCGAGTCATCTTCGGAACGGGTTCCATCTAGAGGATAAGCATCGTTTGCATCATCGACGCCATCATTATCATCATCAGTATCGGCGTTATTACCGACACCGTCACCATCTGAGTCTTCACTCTCATCGGGGTTGTTAGGAAAAGCGTCCGCATTGTCACCAACGCCATCATTATCAGAATCTATATATTCATTTTTGTCGAGAGGGAATCGGTCAAACCAATTCAGAACGCCATCGTCATCCTTATCAGCATCGTTCGCGTCAACTACGCCATCATCATCTGAATCCCTTGAGTCTCGGTCATCTTCAAAGATATAAGCTCGCAAAGGATAGTCAGCAAACTGGGAACCATCTTGAAGCCTTAAATCATAGACCAAGAACTTAGTAGGTTCCCACACATTGTTTTGCTTTGCAGATACGACCACCTCTTTGGATCCGCCCTCGCCATCGGCCCAGACCAGCTGCGTTGAGCTAAAGGTATAATCATCCATTTGGAGCTGAGGCGAAGTATAAACCTCAATTAGATTCAGGATCTGTTCTCCAGCAGCACCACCCACCCGATTAAACCCAATAACTCTTTCATCACCCTCTATCAACCGGGTAACTCGATCGAAAGGAATAATCCTCCCTTCTTTTGGCGTCGGATCATCATCGACCACCGTTAGCACTGTCCCCGTTGTAATTTCTTGCAACTGACCTTGAACCTCTGCTTGATATCTACCTCGGATAAATAGGAACTGGTTCTCTTCGCTAATAGCATCGCCAGGGATTTCGACGGTTAAGTATTGGATATCTTGCTGTCCATCCTCCCAAGACAGTCTCGGCTCTGGGAGAACAAGCTCTGCAGAAGCATTGTCTGCTTGGTTAATAAAAGCGCCCACGAAACCGTAGTCAAATTCAACCTGAACCTCCCCAGTGCTTCCTCCAAAGCGTACAAACGGGATCTCAATCGCCTCTCCTTCTTCGACCTTCAATCCATAACCTACTGGCTGAATCACACCCAGAGATTCCTCGGGCAAATCACCCAACTCATCTTCAAGGATTAACACTAATGTTTCGCTTTTACCTAAGTCAGCGTTATCTGCTGAATGGAGCTTCAAACCAAAACCTAAATATTCAATCTCACTTTGATTGGAGTCGTCTAAGATGGGAATTTCAATTTGCTTTGGGGTTTTATCACCATCTGACCATGACAGGGTTCCCGAAACCGACTCGTAGTTTGTACCAGGCAACGCACTGGATGGCTCGGTTTTATAGGAAACAGAAACATCGCCTTCATCGGAAAATAGCCGGCTCACTGTCACGCGTGCAGTTCCGACATTTTCAGGAACTACAGTATTGGCTAAACCAAACTCGATCAGGGATTGTGTGATCGCTACAGGACTGTCCTCGTCAGCATTATCACCTATACCATCGCCATCTGTATCCCAAAATTCATTTGGATCATTAGGAAAGGCATCCATTAAAAATAAATGGCCTCCATATCCTATTCCATCAAATCTATCTGATCCACAACAAGTTTCATCTTTTTGTTGAAGAATATCTGACTTCCACCAATAATGCCTCCAACCGTGGTTTACTAAAACTAATTTACTATCAGCACCAGGAATTACAAAAAATGCTTCTACATGAGCGCTTTTTGATAAATCATTTCCCGCTATAGTTAATCTAGTTCCAGAAACTGAAGCTGTAAAAGTTTCTTCAGTGTCGTTATTATAAAGAAAGCTACCTACATTATTTAGTTCAGTTTTAAAATACTCTAGCAGCTCAGTACCTGTTTTTGAGGTTTGACCATCAAATGTTACTAATAACCTATCATTGTAATCTTGATTATCTCCATTGATAGATATGTAATACTCATCACCAACAATTGTTGAAAAATCAGCTTGTGGGATATCTATTCGAATATTCCAATTTTGACCACTAGCAATATTTCTCCTAAAAGGGCCGTCACTAATTCCATCATTATCACTATCCCAGTCGTTAGGATCTGTTACAAATTTAGCACTACCATCAGCATTTGTGGTGCTTAGTTCATAGCTATCAGACAAACCATCTCCATCAGTATCAGGATTTGGTTGAGAATTACTATCAAGAGGATCTGTGCTATTAAATACTTCATCTACATCTAGTCTCCAATCATTATCATCATCTGGATCGATATTATCTAAAATTCCATCGCCATCTGTGTCAAGACTTTGGGAAGAATCAAATGGCATTGGATCAGAAGAATTTAAAATTCCATCACCATCAATATCAGTGTCCGATTTATCTCCTATGCCATCACCATCTGTATCCCAAAACTCATTAGGGTCTTTTGGAAATGCATCCCTTAATAAATTAAAATCAGCATTATCACCTTGTTTACCTCCGCCAAGCCCATATCTAAAAGTATGGGTCTCGCACATTTGATTGATATTATTACTAGTAGTTGCAGGTAGAACATATAGGTCTGATTTCCACCCATGGGAATCATAGTCATGCTTATCTAAGAAAATAGTGTTGTTTTCACCAATAACAGTGTTAAATGCATTAAAGTGAAATTTTCTTCCTTGCTCACCTTGAGTAATGACAAGTAGATTTCCACTAACTGTAGCTGTATATGTTGCAATTTTGTCAGAATCGTAAGTGATTTGTCCAATTTTATTCAACTCCGTTGCGAAATGATTTAACAATTGAGTTCCATTTATACTCGTAGAAACAGTGTAAGAAATTCGTGTTGCACCACTCCAGTTTTGATTATTTCCGTTTAGTTCAATATAATAAGTGTCTGGATTTACTGTTGCAGTCGCATTTGGTATTTCAATAAATACTTTATAATCATTACTGTTCCAGGTACCACATATATGAGGGTGTATCCAACCGTCACTTACTCCATCCCCGTCTGTATCCCAGTTTTTCGGATCCGTTCCCTGAGCTATTTCATAAGCATTTGAAAGCCCATCTTTATCAGAATCACCATATCCAGATCCTGGATAATCATCTCGATCCAATGGATCTGTACCGTTATATATTTCATCTACGTCAAGAAATAAATCACCATCATCATCTGGATCTTTATTGTTTCCAATAAAGTCAAATTTTCTATGATCGCCTAGCTCATCAATCCATCCATCATTTCCATAATCCTCTCCGAATATTCCATCATTGTCATTATCTGTTAAACCACCATTAGCTTGTGTTGGTTTGTCAGTATTTAACCATTCTGAAGGGTCGTTTGGAAAATCATCATTGACATCTAAATAGCCGTCATTATCATCATCTGTATCTTCATTATCCCCAATTCCGTCATTATCATAATCAGAGGATTCATTTGGATTTGTTGGGAACTTATCTTCAAGCCATGTAGTTGCTGTAAATTCCCAGTTATTATACCAATCTGAATCACTTCCATCTAAAATTCCATCGTTATCGTCATCGTCATCATCCTCGTTAAAAATACCATCTCCATCAGTATCCACACGTTCCCAATTTCCATCACACTCTCGCCAGTTTCTGTCATACCAAGAATTACCATATTCATCTGTATAACGAATCATTTTATCTCGGTCACAAGGAGCGTCATAATATCCATCCTCATCAGAATCTTTAGTGTTTTTATCAAGTCCATTTGCATCTTCATAAGTGTCAGAGAGACCATCACCATCAGTGTCAAGTGTCCAATCGGCATTAATAGGAAATGCATCCGTAAAATCATCTACCCCATCATCATCTGAATCTGAATCTTGAGGATCAGTCCCATAAAAATTAGTTTCTATCCAGTTTTCAAGTTTATCCTTATCATCGTCCCAAGAAATTTTTGGGTCTAATGGCCAGGCATCCCATCCATCTCCTGCACCATCGTAATCTGAATCCCAATTAAAAGGGTCCGTTCCTAGAGAAATTTCTAATCCGTCAGGTAATTGATCTCCATCCGAATCTAAAGGACGACTTTCCCAATCTTTGGGATCTGTGTTTACTGCAGCATTAAGTTCAACTTCATCAGTATAGCCATCATTGTCATCATCTTCATCAATTTCATCGGCATCTCCATCACGGTCAGTATCTAAAGTGTAAAGAGCGTTTGAAGGGAAATCATCTCTAGGAGCCATCGTTTGACAGGCGGGACTCGTTCCTTCCCATTCTTCCCAAGACACCCATCCATTCCCATCACAATCGTATTTGATATCCCAAAACCTCCAAAAATATTGCCATTGATCACAACGCTCCCAACCTTCAGAACAATCTAAATCCTGTGCTGCCTGTCTGAAGGTATTAAACTTATCCACTGCAATAGCATCTAAAAATCCATCACCATCACTATCACTATTATTTGGATCCGTTTCGTTTATAAGCTCTAAAGCATTGGGCAAACCATCTCCATCACTGTCGTATTGATAATACCACGTTCTTGGATATTTATCGTCTTTATCATCGACTCCATCGCCATCAGTATCAAGTACGCAAGGATCAGCACCCATTTGCCATTCTGTTTCATCATCAACCCCATCACCATCACAATCCCATCGTTTTGTTGGATCACTTGGGTCTGCATCCCAACCATCGCCAGCTCCATCACCATCACTATCCCAATTATCATCATTAGGATCTAACTCGTCTGGTAAACCATCAAAATCATTGTCTTTAGAGTAATTTGGATTCAATGGCAATTGATCTTCAGCGTCCATTACACCATCCCCATCAGAGTCTGGATTATTTTTATCCGTACCCAACTGGTCTTCTCTTTTATTTGGCAAACCGTCATCATCATTATCGTATTGAAAATTTGGATCCCATTCAAAAGCGTCTAAGGCATCAGGTACTCCATCATTATCCTTGTCAAGTGATGATAAGCTTGCAGTTTCTGGGATATCCATTCCTACTTCCCAGAGAGTTCCATCTTTTTTTAATGCAATTATTGCATCTCCCACCTTAACATCTTTCCATGCATTTGCTTCTCCAACTTGTATGAGGTTTGGCAAAACTAGTCCATCTACAATCCCCCATATGAATAGAGTGCCTGAAACTGTGAGGCCTGCCGCAGCAGTATCATAAAGTTCACCCAGATTTTGAAGATTAGGAAATGCAGGCGTGATATAATCATTTGATGTTGCAATTTTATCCCAAAGATGATTTTCATCAATAACCATTGGAAATTCAAAAATTGACTCATATCCCGTAGCCATGTCTGCTATAGCAAAATTAAAAGGTGGTAAAGAGCCTTCCGAATCATCCGTATCTAAATCATATTCTCTTGTATCTAAGTTTACATTTCCCATCCCAACACCCCAGAAATATAATTTTCTTGTTGTTTTTTCTATGGCAAGAACAGCAGTTCTTGAGACTGCAAAGTCATGAAATAAAAGTTGATCATTAGGATTTGAAAAGTTCTCTAAAAAAAATGCAAATATATTTTGATCTTCTTCCCAAGTAATATTTTCATTATTTGGATCATTACCTAAAAAGATTTCAAAAGCATCTGAAAAACGATCATTGTCTGAGTCTATTGGCTTGCTGTCAGCATCATTTGAATCTGATTGGGAATTAAGTTGTTCATCGAAATCCCAATAGCCATCGCCATCTTGATCTATATTTCCTGGATCTGGAGGCATACTTATCCTAATGGGCTCATAAACAACCTCCGATTGGCTTGCAGGATTGACAACCAACTTTTTAGCATTTCTACCCCAAGACCATAAACTACCATCTGCCTTTAAGCCTAATGTGGTCTTGTAATATGTCTGAACTTTTGCCCATGTACCATCTGAATCCTCGTATTGAATAAATCCAATCGTATCTCCTGGAATCAAACCGGCCTCTGGAATTTCAAAATTTTGATATGGAAGAACAGAAAAGCCACTTGGAGTAGTAATAGTCTTAATTTCTTCTTCTACAGTTCCAGCACTAGTTGTTTCAAGACGCCACTTATAGTAGTAGGTTGTATTTGCAGTTAAATTTTCTTGTTCGAAGACATAGATTCTAGTATTATTTTCAAATTCTGTAAAATCATCTTGATCTGAAATACTTGTAACCAAATGAGTTGTTAAAGAGCTTGAACTGGTTCCAAATGCAATCTTTAAGTCTCCCGTAAAACTTTCACTAGGATTTATAGCCACAGCCAATTCGACCCTTTGTGATCGAATCTGGGTGTTCTTAAAATCTGACTTAAGAATTATTTCTTGTGCGCCCACAATGGAACAACAAAAAATTATAATTATAGTCAATAAATATTTTAAGTTTCTCAAAAGCCTTTAATTAACTAACAAACTTAATGATTAAATCACAGTTTAAAAAAAACGAAGGCATTTAAATCTACTGAATTTAATAAACCTAAACAAAATAGAAAAGATAGAAACGTTTCTAATCAAAAAAAGCCCTCCCTTTTAAAGGAAAGCTTCTCATCAGTTGCTAATATTGACTTTGTCAAACTAACAACACACAACTTCTTAATTAGCGGTCTGGACGGGACTCGAACCCGCGACCCCATGCGTGACAGGCATGTATTCTAACCAACTGAACTACCAGACCTAATTAGCGTGTGCAAATATACGCCCCATTTTGAATTTGCCAAATAAAACTCCTCGAAAAGAGATAAGTTTTATTTTAAAAATTTATGGTTCCCTACAAGATAGCGTCAATAGCCTCCGCATAAGTGGTTTTTGGTGACACACCAACATGTCGACCTACCAACTCGCCTTTGTCAAAGACTAAAACAGTAGGGATATTTCTAACCCCATATTTTGCAGCAAATTCTTGATTTGCATCTACATCAACTTTACCTACAACGGCTTTTCCAGTATAATCATTACTTAATTCTTCAATGATTGGTCCAACCATTCTACAAGGTCCACACCAAGCAGCCCAAAAGTCAACTAATACAGGTTTGTCCGATTTTAAAACAACTTCATCAAAAGTCGCATCTGTAATTTCTAATGCCATTTTTATTTATTTTACGTGCACAAATGTACTTATTTTAAACTACACTTATCGATGCTCCAAAATCAAATTTACTTATGCTTGCATGGATTTTCTCAATGCATTTAATTCAGCTTATAAAGCCATTGTTTTTCATCTAATAATTTAAGTAACTCTGGAGTGATTTTGACTTTTTGCTTTTTACTATTCAACGTTAATTTCACCTTTTTTTCAGAGTCATAAACATTAAACATAAGCTGTTTATCTCCTTTAAATGATTTTAATTCTTCTTTCAACTGGAGTACACTTTCATTTTTTAATTGTGAGATCTCAAGCTGTAAAGTCAACTTCTTTGCGTTATTTTCAACTGTATTTTGCAACATTTCAAAATGTAAATATTGCATACGTGGGGCACCGACTTTTCCTGTTTCCCTATTAGTCCATCCCTCTCGAATCATTATCCGTACTCGGATAAATTGATTGACCACTAAAAAGTGTCTGTATTTTAAATAATCCTCACCAAAAATTCTAAATTCATACTGATCAGAAAAATCTTCCACTATAAAACGTGCCCACCCTTTTCCATTTCTACTTTCCAAATGTTGAATTTCATTTACTATCCCACCTATGGAAAACTCTCTGTTAACGAGTTGATCCAGAGCACCTAATTGATTTAATGAAAGGGTAACAAAATGTTCAATTTCATGAGTGAAATCATCCAATGGATGTGAAGAAATATAAATACCAACTACCTCTTTTTCTTTTTTCAAACGAATTAAATTGGTCCAAGCTTCACAATCGGGAATGGTCAAATCTTGATAGGTGCTATTGGTTTCTTCACCAAACAAACTGGTCTGGGAAGAATTCAAGTTTTCTTGATATTTAGATCCAAAGCGCAATACTTTTTCTAAAAAAGTAACTCCATCTCCGTCGGGATTAAAATACTGTGCGCGTTTTACGTTCAAAAAAGAATCAAACCCTCCTGCTAAAGCTAAGTTTTCAAAAGCTTTTTTATTGGCTGCCCTCAAATCTATTCTCTTTACCAAATCAAAAATCGATTCGTATCGCTGATCTTTTCGATGCTCAATAATGGTGTCTACAGCTCCTTTTCCCACTCCTTTTATTGCTCCCATTCCAAAGCGAATAGCCTGTTGGTCATTTACTGCAAATTTATAAAAGGATTCATTTACATCTGGCCCCAAAACATTAAGACCCAACCGCCTACATTCTTCCATAAAAAAGGTAACCTGTTTAATGTCACTCATATTATTGGAGAGTACTGCCGCCATATATTCTGCAGGATAATGTGCTTTTAAATAGGCTGTCTGATACCCTATTAAGGCATAGCATGTAGAATGTGATTTATTGAATGCATAAGCTGCAAAAGCTTCCCAATCTTTCCAAATTTTCTCTAATATTTCTTCAGGATGACCATTGTTTTTTCCTCCCTCAATGAACTGAGGTTTTAATTTTTGTAGTAATGCAAAAATCTTTTTTCCCATTGCTTTACGTAAAACATCGGCATCACCCTTTGAAAAACCAGCTAACTTTTGTGACAAAAGCATTACCTGCTCTTGATAAACGGTTATGCCATAGGTTTCTTCAAGATATTCAGCCATCACAGGAAGATCGTAACTAATTTCTTCATTCCCGTTTTTGCGATCCACGAAACTTGGAATATACTCCAAAGGCCCTGGTCGATATAGCGCATTCATAGCAATCAAATCAGCAAAAACTGTGGGTTTTAAGTCTTTAAGATACTTCTGCATCCCAGCGGATTCATATTGAAAAATTCCTACCGTATCTCCTCTTTGGAATAATTCGTAGGTTTTTTCATCATCTAAAGGAAAAGTGTCTGGATCCAAATCGATATTATGCTTGTATTTTACCAGCTTGACCGTATCTTTAATTAGGGTTAAGGTTTTTAGCCCCAGGAAATCCATTTTTAATAAACCTGCATCTTCCACTACGGAATTATCAAATTGGGTTACATATAAATCAGAATCCTTGGCTGTAGCCACTGGGACAAATTGGGTAATATCATCGGGTGTAATAATGACACCACAAGCATGAGTACCTGTATTCCTTAAAGAGCCCTCGAGAACAATTGCTTGCTGAATAGTTTCCCCTGACAAACTATCCTCATCTGCCAGGTTTTTTATTTCATTAACACGTAAAACCTCATCATTTCTTAGGGTTTCTTTCAACTCTTTATCTGACGAAGAAAAGAGTTTTGCCAGTTTGATATTGGGTAATAATTTTGCAATCCGATCAGCTTCACCAAGGGGTAAGTCCAAAACACGTGCCGTATCTCGAATGGAAGATTTGGCAGCCATTGTTCCATAAGTGATAATCTGCGCTACTTGATTGGAACCATATTTTTTAATTACATAGTCCATGACTTTACTTCGCCCTTCATCATCAAAATCAATATCTATATCCGGCATGCTTACCCGATCAGGATTAAGAAAACGCTCAAAAAGTAAATCGTACTTTATTGGATCAATATTCGTTATTTTTAAACAATAGGCAACGACAGAGCCAGCTGCTGAACCTCTCCCTGGTCCCACTGACACATCCAGATCCCTTGCCGCTGCAATCAAGTCTTGTACTATCAAAAAATATCCTGGGTACCCTGTTTTAGCAATTACACCAAGTTCAAAGTCAATTCGTTCTTTAATCTCTTCACTTAAGGTTCCATATCGTTTTTCAGCTCCCTGATAGGTTAAATAATGTAAATACTTATTTTCTCCTTTTTTACCGTCTGAATCTTCGTGAATTTGATAGCTTTCTGGAATTTCAAACTTGGGAAGTAAAACCTCACGTGCTAAATCGAAGGATTCAATTTTATCAATTAATGCTCCAATATTTGTAATAGCTTCTGGTATATCAGCAAACAAAGCCTTCATTTCTTCTGGAGACTTATAATAATATTCATGGTTGGGAAAACCATATCGGAACCCTCGTCCTCGACCAATAGGAGTTGCTTGTTTTTCTCCTTCTTTAACACACAATAAAATATCATGTGCATTGGCCTCTTCTTTTTTGGTGTAATAGGTGTTGTTGGTTGCAATTAGCGGAATGTCATATTGAAGAGCAAGTTTCACCAAAACTGCATTAGCACGATCTTCTCCCTCCTCACCATGACGCATGAGTTCGATGTAAAAATCCTCTTTAAATTCTGAATACCACCACTGCAAAGCCTCTTCAGCTTGACGATCTCCAAGATTTAATATTTTAGAGGCAAGCTCACCGTACATGTTTCCTGAAAGTACAATTAAATCCTCTTTGTATTGTTTAACAATTTCACGATCAATCCGAGGAACATAATAAAATCCATTTACATAAGCCATGGAAGTCATTTTTGCCAAATTATGATAGCCCTTTTTATTTTTAGCTAAAAAAACCATTTGATACCCATCGTCTCTTCGGGATCTATCTGTGTGATCATCACAAACATAAAACTCACATCCGATGATGGGTTTTATTTGCTGTGCTTCTTCCAAATCTTTGTTATGTGCCTTGATTGCTTTGATAAAATGAAAAGCACCCATTAAATTAGCATGATCCGTAATGGCTACTGCTGGCATTTTATAACTTGCTGTGGCTTCAACCAACTGACTGATCCTTGAGGTAGCTTGCAAAACCGAAAATTGAGAGTGGTTATGCAAATGAACAAAAGGTACATGCGCTAGGGCAGAAGTATCTATTTCTGTGACGGTAACAGGAGTTGCTTCTTTTTTCTTTAATTTTTCGGAAGCCTTCTTTAAATTTTGATGCGTTAATCCAATGGTTTTAAAAGGCGTTTGTGCTTTAAGCACTTCGGTTTGAAGAGCTTGATTTTCAAAGACTTTCGGATGAATTATATCCTTTCGAAGTAGCTCTAAAAAAGCACGCGTGGTCGCTTCAACATCAGCAGTAGCATTGTGTGCTTCTTCAAAACCTTCTTGAAACAAAAAGTGATACAATTCAGAAAGTGTAGGTAATTTGAACTTCCCGCCGCGTCCTCCAGTGAGCTGACACAGTTGAGCCGTTTCCTCTGTACAGGTGTCTATCACCATTTTATCTTCCAAAACATCGGCCAAGTCAGCTCGCAAATATTCTGCGCCCATTATATTACGGTCAAAACTCACATTATGTCCCACCACAAAATCAACCGTTCTTAGGGCTGCATGAAATTTTTCAAGAACTTCAGCTAAAGGAATTCCTTGTTCCTCAGCTAAGGCTGTTGAAATACCATGTATTTTTTCAGAATCATAAGGTATCGTATAGCCATCGGGCTTAATTAAATAATTTTCATGCCGAACTAGATCCCCCTTTGCATCGTGAATTTGCCAAGCAATTTGGATACAGCGCGGCCAATTTTCAGCATCTGATAAAGGTGCATTCCATTTTTTAGGTAAGCCCGTTGTTTCGGTATCGAAGATTAAATACATTAAAACGAATGTACCGATTTCCTCTTGAGAGGAAAAATGGTTTTATCCTGAGTTATTAACGAAAATGAATTGGAATTAAAAAAACCAAATCCGTACCTTCACCAAAAAAAATAGTATCAACGCTAGTTTAGCCGTTTTTGAAACTTTAGACTCACAAAAAGCGATTGAAGCCGCCTTTTTTGAGACGCAGTGTGTCCACATAAAAGGTTTTGTAGGTTCAGGTTTTTCTTTTAGAATTGCTGCAGCTTTTCAGAAAAACCAGCATAATCTTCTTTTGATTCTCGATAATGCAGAGCAAGCAGCCTATTATCTCAATGATCTAGAGCGTCTTTTAAAACCTTCGGATGTACTGTATTTTCCTGCCAGCTATAGACAGGCTTATGCGCAAGAAACAACTGATAATGCAAATGTTTTATTGCGCTCAGAAGTACTTAAAAAAATAAGTGGCTCCAAAAAACCTCGAATTATAATTAGCTATCCTCAAGCAGTTTTTGAAAAGATAATCTCTCAAAATACGCTAAAGCGGATAACTTTTAAAATCATCAAAGACACCATTCTTTCTTTAAATTTTATAAATGAAAGTTTATTTGAAATGGGGTTTCAACGTGTTGATTTTGTTACCAGTCCTGGAGAGTTTGCTGTGCGAGGTGGCATTATTGATGTTTTCTCTTTTGCCTATCAACACCCCTATAGAATTGAGTTTTTTGACGATACAGTAGAACGCCTTTGTAGTTTTGATGTGCAAACCCAACGCTCCATTACAGCTTTTGATTCTATAGAATTATTGCCTGACACTTCCAACAATGATTTTACTGACAAACGTAAATCTATCCTAGAATTTTTTCCTGCTAACAGCAGTTTTATATTTTCTAATTTTGACAAAACTACCGCACGCCTAGAACAGCTTTTTGAAAAAGCCACAGATGCCTATAACTCCAAAGAAGTTACAACCCAATATCCCCCTGAAACCCTTTTTATGAACCGGGATGAATGGATCAAAGACAGTCATAACAAATCTGTTTTTGTATTAGAACGAACTGAAGATCTCCCTATTACTTCTCAAATTCATGTGAAGCAAAGTCCACAGCCTGCCTTTAACAAACAGTTTGATATACTCATTTCGCACCTCAACGAAAATAATAAAAGAGGTTACAAGAATACCCTATTCTGCAGCAATGAACAACAAACCAAGCGTTTCCATGATATTTTTCAAGAGTTAGAAAAAACAGTTCACTATAAAACGGAAGTACTATCTATTTATGAAGGCTTTGAGGATTTAGAAGCTCAATGGGCTTGTTTTTCGGATCATCAAATTTTTGAACGTTACCACAAATATCAACTAAAATCAGATGCTGCCAGAAAGCAAGCATTAAACCTCAA
>ENA-OWPI01001003-OWPI01001003.1-marine-metagenome-genome-assembly--contig:-NODE-1003-length-34046-cov-7.617121_pt1 | contig 34046 bp, 27 predicted proteins | sample MGYA00238138_ERZ651775 | MGnify/ENA primary metagenome ERZ651775 (study PRJEB26906, sample SAMN06265043) | marine metagenome | isolation source: Helgoland LTER site | place: Germany:Helgoland, sampling...
ATGGCACATAAGTCGGGTTTTGTAAATATTGTAGGAAGTCCAAATGTAGGGAAATCTACCTTAATGAATCGTTTGGTCGGCGAACGGGTCTCTATTGTTACATCTAAAGCTCAAACTACAAGACATCGAATTATCGGTATTGTAAATGATGAAGATTACCAGGTAGTGTTTTCAGATACACCAGGAGTTGTAAATGCTGCATACAAATTACATGAAAACATGATGGACAGTGTTCAGGGATCCATTAAGGATGCAGATGTATTGTTGTTTGTAACTGATACACACGAAAAAGAAATGAATCATCGTAAAACACTGGATAGAATTAAAAAACTTGAAATCCCCGTTTTTTGCTTGATTAATAAAATTGATTTGTCTGAACAGGATCGGGTTTTTAAGAGAATAGCGTATTGGAAAGAACAGCTTCCAAATGCTAAAATCTATCCGATATCAGCGTTACATGATTTTAATATTGAAAGTGTATGGACGGAGATCGTATCTCATATTCCAGAAAGCCCTCCATATTATGATAAAGAAGACTTAACAGATCGTCCATTGCGATTCTTTATTTCGGAAATCATTCGTGAAAAAATATTTGAGTTATGTCAAAAAGAGATACCATACAGCTGTCAAGTTCTTGTGGAGGAATATAAAGAGGATGGCCGTATGATTCGAATTCGTGCCCAAATCATAGTCGAAAGAGATTCTCAGAAAGGAATAATTATAGGTAAGGGAGGAGAAATGCTTCAAAAAATAGGGAAAAAATCAAGAATTGATTTAGAGAACTTTTTAGATAGAAAAGTATTTCTTGAAAATTTTGTCAAAGTAGATAAAGACTGGAGGAGTTCAGAGCAAAAGCTAAAAAAATACGGTTACTAAAAGAACAACATGTCAAATATTATTGCCATCGTAGGAAGGCCCAATGTGGGTAAATCGACTCTTTTTAATCGATTTACAGAGTCAAGGGATGCCATTGTTAAAGAAGTCAGTGGTGTAACTCGAGATCGAATTTATGGTCAAGGAGAATGGAACGGTTGTAAGTTTTCTGTAATTGATACCGGAGGATATGCACGTACCAAAGAAGATATATTTGAAGGCGAAATAAGAAGGCAGGTAGAATTGGCCATTGACGAGGCTTCGGTTATAGTTTTTATGGTTGATGTGACTACGGGTGTGGTTGAGATGGATTTGGTTGTTGCCAATCTATTAAGAAAGAGTAATAAAGAAGTCCTTGTTGTGGCAAATAAGGTTGACAATACGGCAAGAGTTGGTTTGTCCTCTGAATTTTATTCTTTTGGCTTAGGCGATGTTTTTGACTTGTCTGCTACGAATGGCTCAGGTACAGGAGAAATACTAGACAAATTGGTTACCTTTTTTGATATTGAGGATGAATCCGTATTAGAAGAAAACAATCTTCCTAGGTTGGCCATTGTTGGTAAACCTAACGTAGGGAAATCATCAATAATTAATGCTTTTATTGGAAAAGATCGAAATATTGTAACCGATATATCTGGAACAACGAGAGATTCAATTCATACAAGGTATAATGCTTTTGGTTTTGATTTTTTATTGATTGATACCGCAGGAATTCGTAAGAAAGCCAAAGTCACTGAGGATATTGAATATTATTCCGTTTTACGCTCTGTAAGGACCATTGAAAATTCAGACGTTTGTTTATTTATGGTGGATGCGCAAGAGGGTGTTCAAAAGCAGGACTTGAATATTTTCTATATGATTGAAAAGAATTCCAAGGGTGTTGTTGTATTGGTCAATAAATGGGATTTAATAGACAAAGACCACGCGTCGGCTAAGCAATACGAAGACAAAATTCGTGAACAGCTTGCGCCTTTTAATGATGTACCGATTATTTTCACTTCAACGGTTACGAAGCAGAGAATTCATAAGGCCATTGAAACAGCAATGACCGTATTTGAGAATAGGATTCAAAAAATACCTACCTCAAAATTAAATGACATTATGCTTGATGTTGTGCATGCTACGCCACCTCCATCAGTTAAGGGGAAATATATAAAAATCAAGTTTATTCAGCAACTACCTACTCACGCGCCCTCTTTTGCTATATTCTGTAATTTGCCTCAATATGTTACGGATGGATATAAGAGGTTCTTTGAAAATAAATTGCGTGATCACTTTGATTTCAAAGGTGTACCGGTTAAAATTTTCTTTAGAAAAAAATAGAATTCTTTTATTGGAGATTATCTCATGATGGTCACATGACCTGTTCTCGTTATCTTTTCGTCGGTATCCTTTTGCTTGTATAAGATCTTCCATGTATAAATCCCATCGGGACACTTATACTGATTAGCAGTATAAGTACCATCCCACCTCGCATCAGCATCTAGGCTTTCCCATACAATTTCTCCCCATCGATTGAACACCAGAAGCTGAAAATTATATTTATCAAATCCTTGAATAAATACTGGCCCCCAAGTTTGGTTGTGCTCATCAGCATCAGGAGTAAAGGTATTTGGAACGTATAAATCGTAGCTCTCATTAAGTGTAAGTATAAGACTACTTATACTTTCGCACCCTTCAGCCGAAATAGCTGTTAAAAAGACCTCAACCGATTCATTAGTAATGGTAATACCCAAATTGGGATTTGCTTGTGTTGAATAATTGCCATCTCCAAAATTCCAATAAAACTGAGATGCATTTGTCGATTGATTGATGAAATTCACCTGCTGTGTGGGTGAAGTTAGGGTATTTGGATTTGCAGTAAAACTAGAAACAGGTTCAGGATAGACACATATGTAATCCATAGTCTCAACAGAGCTAAAACAAAAGTCATCTGAATTGATGTCAAGTTGAAGATCGTAACAGCCCTCATTTTCAAAAATAAAATTGAAGACTGGGTTGTTATTTACTTGGACACCATCAATTAACCAAGTGTATTGAACGCTTGGATCATTTAATACCGTATTTGCGGTTAGAATTATATTTAAAGGCGCACATCCAATAATTTCAGATGCTGTAAATCCTCCATCAATTTCAGTTTGAATTATAACTTGTATTTCTAATAACGCTATACTTTCACAACCATTTATGGTTTGACTTACAAAATAAGATTGACCGTTAACTAAAGTTGTTGATGGGTTAAGAGCATTCCCATTTGTGGCGGCATCATACCAGGTTAAAGAATTTCCGTTAACCATTAAATCCTGTAAAGTCGCATTTTCATTTTCGCAAAAAGATTGAATGAGATTTGTCGCAGATGGAGGGGAGACAGATTCAATTGATGCCGTCAACTCGAGAAAGGCAGAGCTCTCACATAGAGGAGTCCCAGTAGTTTGCGTAGCAAAGTAGGTCGTGTTATCTACTAAAATAGTCGTATTAATCAATGGGTTTCCATTACTATCATACCAATTAATATTTGTTCCTGATATTTCAAGATCATTGATGACTGCATTTTCAGTTTCACAAAAGAATTGATTTGCATTTAATGTACTAGGAGGTAAAGGATCGTTGAGGCCAACGTTAATCATCAAGCTATCTCCACTTTGACAATTCGTTAAAGGATCAATTTCTATAATGTAATAATTACCACTTTGTAAAACATCTGATGTATTGACAGGGCTTATCGTTGATCCATTATCATAAAAATACAAAAGGTTGGTCCCATTTACATTTAAATCATCTACCAAAACGCTGTCAAGAAGACAGAAAACAGGGTTGCCGTTGCTCGTAGTAGGAGTGTTCACATTGTTTAATGAAACAAATAATTCTAAACTATCTAAGCTTTCACAATTATTTCCAGGGCCGATTTGTGTGACATAATAAGTTCCATTCAAGGCCAGGTCACTTTCTGTAACAGGTATAAGAGAAATTCCATCCCAATAGAAATAATTTAAAACCCCGCCATTTCCTGTGACACCTAAATCTCCGAGAGTCGGGGAGTCAGCTTCACAAAGGTTGATGTTGTTGTTTGCGATTTGAGGTGTATTAGAGCTTTCTATGGTAACGTTTATACTCAAGCTATCTGAAATACTACAGCCGCTAACGTCATCTATTTGAGAGACATAATAAATACCCGTAATTAATGTGTCCGACAATGTAACAGATGAAATATTTATCCCGTCATCCAAGCTAATATTCGGCGTTACAGAGTAAGTAACAGGCAGATTACTTACAGTTTGAAAATCAGAATCGCATGCATTAAAGGTATTGGCATTTATTAATGGCGGTTCTGTTTGTGGGGGGGTAATGATTGTTGGGTTGATTGTTTCCGTTGAGGTACAACCGTTTACTGAAATGGAGAAAAAATAGGTGTCTGGAGTTAAATTATTGATAATACCTGTTGGAGCCGTTCCTGAAATAGTTCCTGTTGGATTTCCGATGATTGTCCAGCTTTCTGGTGAGGGAAGGTTTACGAAAGAAACACTGCCCGTGTTATTCGGACAAATGGGTTGTGTGACCACATCAATGTCAGGTGGGGAAGGTGTAGCCGTCACATTTACTGTAATGATATCTGAAGTCGAATTGCTGCATGTGCTACTCGAAACGAGAACCTGATATTGGGTTGTGGTTTGAATATTATTTACAATTAATGTTTCTGAATTTGCACCTGGAATATTTTCCCAAGTACTTCCATTGAGAATTTGCCATTGCAAATCATATGAATTGGGATTATCAATACTCAAAGTAGCCGTATTTGTTCCGGAGCAAAGAAACTCATCCGATGAAACGGCTCCCGCTATACATGGAGAAGTAGCGCACAGGTTAGCACTTGTTTCATTAAACTTAATCAACGCATATCTATCTTGGTTTGAATTGTTTGCAGTAGGGTTAAGTGGAGTCGCAACCGATCCATTCCAATTGGATAATACACGTAAGCCGCTGGATCCAGGCATGTAGCCGTAATAAGGAGAAACGCTCCCAAAAGTATAGGGGCTGAGTTTTTCGATATAAACAACCAAAGAATTTCCCGCAGTATATGAAAATGGAACACTAAATGGAACATCTACCTCACAATGCGTTGGAGGGCTTGATGCTGGAGGGGTGAAAAGTAAATCCCCTTGAAAAACGTTTACGGCACCATTGGTGATAAGGTCAGGAATATCGTCAGTTGGAAAAACGGAATTAGCTCCATATTCAAAAAGATAAATACTCACATCGGTCATTAAAAAACTTGAACCTGCAGTAGTCGTTGCGTAATCTATCATCCATCTCAAGCTTAGTAAATCATTTGTGGGGCCCATTTCAGCGTCCGTATAAAGATTGGCTGACCAACCGATTCCTACACCTGTTCCATTGTGGTTTGTTGATATAACATTAGATGTATTTGTAAAAGCATAGCTGCCCCCAACTGTAATATCAACTAGGTTTTGGGAATATACTCGAGAAGTACTAAGTAAAACGAAAAAAATAAAAAATAATCTCATTTTATAAACAAATCTTTTTAAGGATTAATTTCCTAACTCATCAACTCTTTTTTGACGTTGCATTGGATTTTCGTCTCTTCGATTTCTCATTTTTTGTTGCTTGAACAAATCGTATCTCGAGGGAATCAATTCTCTTGGCCAAGAATTGTTGTATAAATCTGTATCCGCAGTTTCTAAAAGTGGATCCAGTCTAAAGGAAACCACTTCCTTGTCTAAAATGAAAACTTTTGAGACATCTACTTCACTTCTTCTCCAGATTTCCGCAGGAATCCGAATGATTTCTGAAGTTTCGTCTATGTAGTTTATTCTAATAATTAAAGGCATTACAAGACCCCCAATATTTTTAAAATTCAACTCGTAAAAGAATTTTTCGGAGTTGAGCAGTTCAAGGTTTTGATTATTTCTTTTTACAAATTGAGTGTACTCAAACTCATCAAGTTTATCAACTTTGAATAGGTCTCTTTTCGCATAGAAGTCATCAATACCAGCATCCTTTTCATTTATGGTTTCTTTGATCGTTTTTTTATTCTCAAGATCTCCTTTAAACTCATCTTTTGTATCATTCTGTTCTTTTTGAAAGGCTTTTTCTGTTATTGGGTTTTGGGTATTCAACTGAAAAAGTTTAACTGATTCTAAAGATATGTCTACATGGTCGGTACTGTAAAACCAACCTCTCCAAAACCAATCTAGATCAACTGCAGATGCATCTTCCATTGTTCTGAAAAAATCAGCAGGAGTAGGGTGCTTAAATTTCCATCTTTCACAGTAGGTTTTAAAGGCATAGTCAAAAAGTTCACGCCCCATGACAGTTTCACGCAATATATTTAATGCAGTTGCCGGTTTTCCATAAGCGTTGTTTCCAAATTGCCAAATAGATTCAGAGTTGGTCATAATTGGCGAAATATTGGATTTGTCTCCTTTCATGTAGTCCGCAATTTTGTATGCAGGACCTCTTCTTGAAGGATAGTCACGTTCCCATTCTTGTTCTGTTAAGTATTGGACAAAGGTATTTAACCCTTCATCCATCCAAGTCCATTGGCGCTCGTCTGAATTGATGATCATGGGAAAAAAGTTGTGACCAACCTCATGTATAATCACACCCCACATGCCATATTTAGTTCTTTCAGAATACGTGCCATCAGGTTCTGGTCTTCCACCATTAAAGCAAATCATGGGATACTCCATACCGATAGATTTGGAATGAACTGAAATAGCAACAGGGTAGGGGTAATCTACGGTATATTTAGAATAGGTTTGTACAGTATGAGCGACAAGCTTTGTCGAATATCTTTCCCACAAGGGATTTCCTTCTTTCGGGTAATAAGACATGCACAAAACATCTTTTCCACCAACAGTTGTGTTTTGAGCATCCCAAATGAATTTCCTTGAAGATGCAAAAGCAAAATCCCTTACGTTTAGGGCCTTAAACTTCCATGTTTTTGTGGATTTACTATGATCGACTTCCGACGCCTTTGCTTCCTCTTCAGTAACAATAAAAACTGGCGAATCTGATTTTTTTGCTTGCTCTAATCTTTTTCTTTGATCTCCCGATAAAATTGAAGAAGTGTTTTGAAGTTCACCTGTTGCTCCGAGTACATGGTCAGAAGGAACGGTTATTGAAACGTCATAGTTTCCGAAAGGAAGTGTAAATTCACCTCTACCAAGGAATTGCTTATTTTGCCATCCTGAAACATCGTCGTAAACACACATTCTTGGAAAAAACTGTGCAACGGTATAGATGTAATTGTCTTCTTTTTCAAAATATTCATAACCCGATCGACCGCCCACAGCCATTCGGTCATTGATGTTATACCACCATTTAATCTTGAAAGAAATACTAGCGCCTGTTTTTAATGGTTTATCCAAATCAATTCGGAGCATGGTTTTGTTAATTGAATATCTCAAATTAACACCATTGAGACTGGAGATATCTTCAATCTTAAAGCCTCCATCATAATCAAATATTTTTCTTTTTAATTGACTGATGTCTCTAAAATCTTCCATTTTCTCTACCTGGATCAGTTTTGTGTCTGAAGTTTTAGAGAAAAGATTTTGATCGAGCTGAAGCCATAAATAACCCAAAGCGTCTGGTGAATTGTTTGTGTATGTAATTACTTCATCACCTTTCAACATCTGCGTGGCGTCGTCAATGACAATATTCATTTTATAGTCTGCTTGTTGCTGGTAATAATTGTGGCCAGGAGCACCAGCAGCGTTTCTATATTCGTTGGGGGTAGGTATGAGTTCTTCGATTTGAGCAAACTTTTTTTGCCCTTGTGCCGATGATAAAACGAAAAGGAATGATACTAGAAGAAGGATTTGAGAGTATTTCATAATTTTATATCTGTTTGTCGTTTGAAAATAAAGAAACCATAAGTTACATTTATGTCATTGCTATTTCTATATATTAACTTGTTTTGTTGATCAGTGTATATTCCCATGAATAAATCAAAACGTACATTAATTGTTTCAGGATCAATTTCTTCGCTCCTAAAAAAGAAGTAACAATTCCCATCGTTATTTAGTTCAAATCCCTCGTAAAATAGTTGAGTAAATTTTTTGGCCTGAGAAATCTGGAACCCCTGAAGTATAATATCATCGGTAATCTCTTTGATTTGTTTTTTATCAATCAAAGCGCTTTCAAGACTTTTATAATTTTCGATGTCATTTTCTGCGATTTCGTTTAAATCATGCGACGAAACTTTGATACTAATTTCTAGGCACGAACATTTATCGTCATATTCCATTTCGGCAAAAGCAAAATACGTTTCGTGGGCAAAGTTCAGTGTATGAAAACTTAAAAAAATGAGAGTAAAAATGTGCTTCATTGAGCAGCGAATTTACAAATAAGATTCTAATCTTTTAAATTGTTAAGGATATAGATTTTTTTGATATTTTAAGAAGAAGTTTTTTCTACGAATAAAGCCCCATCTTCATGAGGCTTTAAAACAAACAACAAACAAATTCCCATAGACCTGTGTCTAACGTAGGAATACCTTCTCTCCTTTCCGCAGTTGTTCATCCGGAGAAGGAAAATGATTCTTTCTCATCAATGAATTTAATCGAACGCCATGTAGTTGTGATATTTCGATGGGGCTTGAATTTTCTGATAAAATAATAAACTTATTGTGCTTAGATCTAAATCTTTTGGGTTCCAAATACACGATGTCATCTGTTTTTAGTATTTCTTGGTTATACTGTTTTGTGTTATTGTACTTGTGAATTTGTCTAAGAGTTAGACCGAATCTTTTTGCCAATTTATAGTAGGTGTCCCCTTCTTTTACTTTGACGATATTTAAATCATTAACGGTCTGTACAATTCGACTTTGAGAACTGATATACTCTCGTATCGGTTTTGGAGTATTTATTTCTTCGTCAAAAGTATACAATTTGAGGTCTTCAATGATACTAATAATACGACTGGCATAATTAGGGTTTGTGGCGTACCCTGCTTTGCTAAGTCCTTTGGCCCATGCCTTATAGTCATTCATATTTAAGAGAAATAACTCACTATATCTTTTGTTTTTGGTCAGAAATTCACTGTGGTCATTATATGATTCTAAAACGCTATTATAAGTTCTAAAACACTCATTTTTAGCATCGTCATCATGATATGTCTTTCCTCCTGTCCAATAGGAACCACACTTAATGCCAAAATGATTGTTAGATTTTCTTGCGAGCTCCGATTGGCCTGAACCGGATTCTAATATTCCCTGTGCCAATGTAATACTTGCTGGGATTTTATATATCCTCATATTTTCAATGGCATAAGAGTTGTAGTTTTCAACATATTCCAAACGATTATTTAGCCCCGAAGCCAGGCTTTGAAATGCCGTAAACATGAGCATTATGAATATGGTGTTGTATTTCTTTTTCATTATTTATGGGTTCGCGTTATATCAAACGAGATTATTGCTTTTTGGTTTCATTTTTACTTAGAAACACAATCTTTCATTTAATTGAACAACTGACGGACGTAATGATATGGAAGTGATGAAAATAAATAAATTAAAGTATGCTGCTTAAATCGATATTCGAATAAGTCTCACGATTTACATTCTATATTTCTTGAAAAAAGCATCCCAATTCCAAATATAGTTGCAAACCACTTCGTCCATTCTTTTAAGGAATAAAGGATTAGGTGATCTCATTCGTTTGAAATACTCATCTTGATACTCGTTGAGCTTATATTTATGGAATATAGCTCTTGACATGCCATAAATCCAGTTTTTTGATGGATGATTGACTCTTGAAATGAAGCTTTGGTAGTTGCGAATTAAATTTTCAAATTCATCGACATCCATCTCATAGACTTTAGATAGCTTCGAAAAAATAAGTTTCTCGACATTTGCCGCTTGATGAGCATCAAAGGTGCTTTCAAGAAAGGATAGATTACCCACAATTATGATTAGGCCAAATTCACCACTCGCGTTTTCACTGATATTAGGGGGGGTTACAAAGACAGGATCTTCATTAATGAGAGAGGCAACTTCACAAAATCCCTTATCTACACATTCAAAAATGGCGTTGATGAAAATATTGGCAACTTGATTGTCAGATAACTTTTTTTTGATCAGTGTGCTAAACATACTCATTTAATCCTTGGTTTTATCAAAGTTAATATGTCTACTACGCCGATTTAAAGAGGGTTTCATAGGTTTATCAACGAAGTTTTCAACATTGTTTCAAAATTTCCAAAAAAAATATACTTTTGCTCCAACAAAAATGACAACAATGAATGCAATAATTAAGACGAGTAAAGGAGACATGAAAGTCGAGTTTTTTAATGATGACGCACCGATTACGGTTGAGAATTTCATCAAATTAGCAAAAGATGGTTATTTCGATGGTCTTAAATGGCATAGGGTAATTCCAGACTTTGTAATCCAAGGAGGATGCCCAAATACACGTGAGGGTGAAAGTGGAATGCCTGGTACAGGTGGCCCAGGTTATCAGATTGATTGTGAGTTGAATGGTGGAAATCAGCATCATGACCGTGGGGTATTGTCAATGGCTCATGCAGGAAAAGATACAGGTGGATCTCAATTCTTCGTTTGTCATAGTAGAAGCAATACTTCTCATTTAGATGGTGTCCATACTTGCTTTGGTAAAGTGATTGATGGACTTGACGTAATTGATTCCATTACAGAGGGAGATGCGATTGAACAGATAGTTGTTTTATAACGTTGATAATTGGCTGCTTTACACTGAAGTCAGTTTTTTTTAAATAGAATGGCTAAAATCACAAATATTGTGATTAGAACGGCGTATACCGTCATTCCTATTCGTATAGCTTTTTTAGCTTCTAGATGTTTTCGGTCAAATCCATTGGTCTCAAAACTCCGGACTTGACTCATTGTATGTACTCCCCAACATATCATACCAAACATAAACTTCTGCATTCCTGTTAGTGGTCGATTCTTTTTGTTTGTTTTTGACAAGTTTTTTTCTAGAAAATCATCAGTCATATTCGATCTATTTATGATGTTTTAAAAGTCCCACTATTTTTTTTCTAAAGATAATTGATTTCACTAAAAAGGTATCATTATGAATATAGGCTATTCCTCACTCAATCCTAAAAACTTTTTGCTTACTGCCATCGCTGTATATTTTGATCATTAGAGTTTTGGGTTCGTCATTTATTTCTCGTCCCATTACATCTACAATTTTTACTAGAGATTTAGTAGGCTGTAGAGATAAATCGCTATTGGAATTAGTTGCCTCGGAAACATTCAAAATGAATAATCCATGTCGGGTATCTGAAACCAAAACATTACCTGATGGTAAATTGGGATAAACGCCCCAGGCACCGTGCCAAGAATAAGGAATAGATGGGCCAGGTTCAGTGTCATAAAACCCGACTAATGAAGGATCATTAGGATTAGAAATATCAAATATGTATAACCCATCGTGATAATAGCTAATAAATAAATATTCATCCTTAATAATTAAGTTATGTGGTATTGAGTTTGCTCCTCCTCCAGAATTCACGGAGGATAAAATGGTGATATTGGAAAAGTCGCTTACGTCACATATCTGTACATCAGTATTAAACGTTTCCTCTGCAAAAACATAGATATTCCCTTCATTATTCAACCAACCAGAATGATTATATTCGCCCAAAGAAAGTGACCCGAGCATTGTAGGGTTTTCTTGGTCTAAAGAGTAATCAAAAACGAAGAGACCTGTTGGTCCGGAATGCCAATATGCAGTGTCATTTCTGACGTATAAGTCATGTCCATGATCAAATAAGCTTCCTATATTAACATTGGCTATTTCAATAGGGTTTTCAGGGTCTTCAAGAGAATATACCCCTCCATTGGTATTGTACAAAATACCATTAAGTGAATCAATAAATATATTATGTGTGCGGCTAAATAATGAGTCTGAATCATATACAACTGGTACAGAGTCCGGAAGGTAGCTTAAATCAGCTATCTGAAGCGTTCCGGGCCCCTCATCACATACAATATATAAATAGCCTTGGTAATCGTGATAGTCTCTATGAATTACTTGACCTGATGCTCCAGGGATGAATTCAACCTCTATCGAATTGGCTGGATCGGTAACGTCAAAAATATGTGTTCCAATTGAGGAACCTATAATTCCAAATTCTCTACCGTTTATGGCAACACCCCAAACTTCATTATAATTCAGATTGTAAACGGGTTCTGCTGGAATAGTGGGGTCATCCCATTGAAAAATTAAGTTGATATTTAGACTTTCTTGTGTATAAGCTATGGTAGCCAAACACAAAGAGAAAATCAACACAATAAGTTTCATACGTACTTGTTTTTTACCAATGAATCGTATTCCTTAAAGGGTTTACTTAAATCTTCACCACTTTAAAATGTTTTTCAAATGAATGATTAAAGCATTTGATGAAATAAGTTCCAGAAACAAAACCGTTTAAAGACATAGTGGTTTTCCCATTACCATCTTTTGTAATTGATCCAGATTGTATTGTTCGTCCTAAATTATCATAAATTTCGATAATCACGGCTTCAGATAGCGCAGAAACAGATTCAATTTCTATTACAAAATCGTTTTTGGTTGGATTCGGATATATCGTGATTCCATTTGCAAAGAATTCATTATCAACACCCATGCCTTCAACTACAATGGGTATAGCTTCTTCGTACAAGCAGATATTTGATTCATCCATGACAACGACATTATACGTACCTACAGGTAGATCTGTGAAAACATTTGATGTTTCAAAGTTTTGTCCTCCATCAATACTATACATATATGGACCTTGGCCCGAAGTAGGAGTGATTTCAATCGAACCACTTGTCGATACGACAGAAGGAACGTCTGTCCATGTTATTTCAACTGAAGTCAATTCGCATGCTTCAACAATCACAGTTTCTTGATAAGAACAAGGCCCTGTAGCACCTTGCACGAATATGCTGTAAACTCCAGGAGCTAAATCACTGAATGTATTTGAGGTTATAAATGATTGTCCACCATCAATACTGTATTGAAAAGGACTAAGTCCTGAACTCGTATTAATTGTGATAATTCCATCGTTAGCAATTATTGAAGATGAATGGGATATGCTTACTGTAGCGGAAATATCACATCCTGTTCCATCAGGACAAAAGACTTCGATTACCTCAGAATCAAATTGTCCATCGTTTACTACAAGTTGCTGTCCTGAAGAATTTAATAATTGAAAATCACCAATTCCGTAGGCACAGCAGATACCATCTCCATAGGAGTCGTAAAAATATAGAGAAAAGCATGAACTATAATCCACACAAATATTTTCAATATATTGATTTCCATTAGGTAATGAGCCAAAAGACACTAGTTTATCCGTAGTTTCATTAAAGATTTCCCAAGACGTTTCATTCGGATAATCGTCTGGATTGATAATGAGTGTAATAAAGTCATAATCTGAATCTAGTGAAGAAGTTGTAGATGCCGAGTTGTTTGTTAAGTTTTCATCTGATTGATTGTTAATGCTTACCAGATTCAGGGTGATGTTATTATTGAATTGTTGTAGGTTGTTACTAATGGTTATTTCAACCTTGTCTTGTTCTTCAAAAGGCGCTTCCACAGTAGAATTAAGAACCTCAACAACTAAACCATTCACCACGACCTCAATTGCCACATCTGTTATAGTGGTTTCGCCTTGATTTTCGATGATTGCAGTCAGCTCAACCTCATCATTACAGACAACTTCTAATTCTTCAATAGAAATCTCTCCATCCAAAGCATGAACCTTACTGATGACAACATTCAGGGTGTCATTGTTGCCATATTCATCATCATCATGAGTCACAATGGCCATGATATTATAATCTCCAATATTTGAAAAGTCTTGTGGTGCTGAAAACTGAAAGTCAGCGTCGTTAAAAGGCTGAATGGTTTGAGTGACCGCTATTGTCTCTATTGACTGACCTTCAATAACCAGTTCGATATCAAAATCGCTCATGTCGTTTAATCCTTGATTGGCAACATTTATCGTCACCAACTCATTGTTTCCTAGACCAGAAGATGATACAGGGTCTACAACGGCTGTTACTCCCAAATCCCTATCTGCATTGATGTCCGCCCAGAAGGAAACCCATGGCCTTGCCTGTTTAATTGCCAATTGGTCTTGAGCGGTTACTTTATATTCAATATCCATACCGAAGCCTTCAGCTCCAACAACATCATAAAGTATTTCAAATTCATCATGAATAACCGTAAGATAATCTCTCATTTGGTCTAGATATATTTGGTCCATAACGAGTTCTCCTGGATTCACCAAATTGGATAGTCTCAAGACGAGGTAGCCACCTGCTTGATTTGGATCTACATATAATAATATTTCTTCAGGTACAGAATTCGGGTCAGGGTTTGTAATCAGAGATTCTCCCACTTGGGTATTTAAATAAAATGTACCTTCTGTATCGTAAATAGGATCAATACTGATTCCAACACCATTTGATTTTTCTTCTTGAAAATTCGGGTGACATAATACGCCCATAGCTGCCATAAAGTGGTCAACACGGTAAAAATCTCTTTCCTCATATGCTCGAAAATTCCACATGCTTGCATAAACTTGTTTTATGGATTTCGAAATGTGTCCCTCATCCAAATGTTGGGTTTTTGAGGTGTATAAACCAGCTCCACTAAATCCAGGTAAATCTTCATTATTCGTGCTTGACCTGCATCTCACAGCTGTTCCCTCTGGAAAATCATCATGCATGGCTTGCAAATCATCCATAATCCATTGAGGCATGGGTGCATCCTTAATGTCTCTTCTAAAATCTTTTAGTCGCTCAATCCGAAAGTTGATGTCATTTTGGAATGTTGGATTGTCGATCATTACTTGTGCCTCTTCATAAAAATTATTGAAAATCATGAATTCATCATAATAGTAAAAAGGTATCCCAAAACCGTCAGGGATGGTGCTTTCAGGAAACCCGAAAGACCTCATGGTTGCAACGTTAGAACATTTAGCTCCAAATGCAGCCGACATTTCGAATTCAATCGAATCTAAGGGTTTGATTTCGGTGATGCTCAAATCTCTGATTGGAATTTGCGGCTCAGTAGGCCTGAGATCTTCATACCAAGCATTCACTTCATCCAAAGTGGCTTCTCGTATCTGAAAGGTCTCATTTTCAACTTTAAAATAAATATAACTCCCCAAAAGGTTTGCTATAGAATCAATCGATAAAGGATCGGAGATGTAGGCATTGGGAACGTTGTCTTGAATCGCTCTTAAGTTTACGTGCGATAATGGCGTTTGTATTACTGAAGTCATTATTCCCCCAACTCTTGGTAAGGAATTTGGTAATGCATCGTAAAGTACAATGTCTCTACTTCCCGGAGTTTCATTCAGATCATCCATGTGTTTAAAGAATCCATATCCTTCTGCTTCATGAAAAGGGATGTAATTGATTTCGGCGAAAACATCACTTTCTAGAACCACATCGATTCTAGAACCCACAAAACCGTCAGCGTAGTTATTGAGGTAATTGTTCTCGTCAGCTTGTCCAATAAAGTGATTCATGTTATTTTGAAGGAAAGGCATGCTGGCTGCCAATAGCTCATAAGTTCTTTGAGTAGCTTCAAAATCATAGGTATTTCCAAAGGAGAAATTGAATGAATAGGTTCCAATAACTCCAGTTGGAGTGATTTGATTGGGGTTAAAAACAATCTCTCCAGAGCTGTCATCACCAACAACGGACGCTCCAATTGAATTGAAAAAAGTGGCATGAATTGTATAGGTATTGCTATTAATAAAATAGATTTTTGGTTCTGGCGTATCTCGATCAAGTATTCCAAACTTCACATATAATTGTCCATCAAGGAATGGGGCCCAACCCACATTATTTATTGTTGCCAAATCCATAAAGGTTTGAGCATCTGGTATGGACGTTGCTCCATCAATAAATGCAACAGGATCAGCAAAGTTGATGGGGGCATCAGTAGGCATGTTGTTAAATTCTGTAATATCATCTATACCATCTCCATCATAATCATCTGGGAATACGACATCATGTTCAGTGATCGAATAATTGGCTTCAGGGTAGGCCCCATTGGGTTCAGATATCACCATGGTTCCATTAACACCCATAGTCATTGATACAGCCCAATTAAATGTAGGCGAATGTTGTGCATGAAGCACGTAATACTTCCCTAATTGGCCTTGAATGGATAATTGTGCTTGTCCAAGCGCATTCACCGAGTAATTGTCAATATTAACCTGACTATATGAAAAACTGTAAGCGAAAATTGTACAAAGGAGGGATAAATATAATTTCATAGTAGATGTGAATGGTTTAATTAGATCAATTTAATCTGTCACAAGATACAAATGTTTGTCTGATATTAAAAACAGTGTTTTGTTTCCAACAGGGCTCTAATCAGTAAAACGGTTAAAAGAGAATTTAAGGGGGGTAATTATGATATGTCCTATTCAGTTTTACATGAAAATGCAGTATGCAATACATGAAGCCTCCCTCTTTTTTTACGAAGGACTACCTGATAGATTCGATCATAGATATCTAGGTCAAACTCACCAAATTCTTCACCTACCAAAAGTCCAGCTAAAACCGCAGTCGTATTGCTGTGTCCAACAACTAGGGCATCTTGTTTGCGCTTACGCAATAATTTTGAGAAATCATTGAGAGTTTCCCCATCATATTCTTGAATATTGAGCCCTTTTGATTTGGCTGTAGGAAAAGCTGTGTTTTTGGTACGGGTATAATCTGTACTATATATTGCTTCAACAGGGACATCTTTTAAAAAATTACTGATGCTCTTTGATCTTTCCTCACCACATGGAGTAAGAGGTGGATCTGATGGAATATCAGATGATACCTCTTTTTCTGAATGTCTGACCAAATAAATGGTATATACCCCCTTGTTTTTAGCAGTTTGGCAAGCCTGAGACACTAGAATTATTAATATTATGTAGAGTACGTTTTTTGTCATACCGTGGCTTTTATTTTCGTTAAAGGCAATTCTTTTGTTCTGAACCTCGAATATACCGTTTATCGACACAAAGTATCGACATTATTATTACCACTAATCAGATTCAAACACCTGTTTTGTGCTTCCGTCGGTATATATGTAAATCAATAGAGTGTCTTTCTTAGGAAGTGTTTCTCTTCCCATTAGGTCTATAATCTTAACAAGTTCTTTCGAGGGAGTGTAAATCACATTTAAGTTTAGAAAATCCGTACAGGCATTGTTACAATTCATGCTAAAAGAGACTATACCATCTATATTTCCTCCTGAAGACGTCCAATTTGTGGTTGACCAAGTATCATCATCTACTTCGATACAAGTGAGGTTGGGGTTATTGTATGCCTGGAAGGCTAAAAAATTAATATTGTTGCCGTTTTTCATGTTTAAACAGATCAACTCGTTGTTATAACACCAAAGAAGATTTAAAGAAGTATTCTGTGAAACATCCAACGTGGTTAGTTGGTTACCTCTGAAATTCAATTGAGTCAAAGCACTATTTTGTGATAGGTCCAATGATGCTATCTGGTTGTGAGAAGCGCTTAATATTGATAAAGCACTATTTTGCCAAAGGTCCAATGAGGTTAACTGGTTATTGCTACAAAATAAATTGGTTAAAGCAGTGTTTGTAGATAGATTTAAGGATGTAAGTGAGTTAAAATGACAGTGTAATGACGTTAAATCGATATTCTGAGAAACATCTAACGATGTAAGTAGGTTGTGGTGGCAATTCAATTCAATTAGATCAGTATTCTGAGAAATATCTAATGATGATATTTGGTTATCATGACACTTCAGATAGGTCAAAGATGTAAATGCTTCAACACCTGTTAAATCTGTTATGCTCTGATCACTGCAATCCAAGGGGCCCGTGAATACACTAGCCTCTCCAACTTGAATTTCGGTATCAGCATTGGTGTTAATGGCTAAATTGCCTAGTAAATAAGCTTTAAAGTTGACATCCGGTATGTTTACGTTCTGTGCATTTATCGAACAGCTAAACAGGATAATAAGTAATGAAGTAATACCTGTATTCATCATTAGGTTTTACCTAAAGATACACATTATTTATACTTGCTAATAACGTTTATTTTATTAGCGTTAATTTATTCATACATAGGCGTATATGACGTTTGAATAGTTGCACTATAGTATCACATTAACCCAAAGCTGCCTTAATCTGATCCGCAAGCTCTGTTCCAATTCGATCTTGTGCCTCAACTGTTGCAGCACCGATATGTGGTGTACACGCAATACTTTCATGAGACGTTAAGGACGCGTCAGGATTGGGCTCGTTCTCAAATACATCGAGTGCCGCAGCTGCGACAATTCCTTTAGAAATCGCATCTTTAAGATCGGCTTCATTGATGACACCTCCTCGGGCTGCATTCACAATGCGTACCCCTTTTTTCATCATTTCAAATTCTTTCATTTGAATGACCGCACTTCCGTCTGCTTGTTTAGGAACATGAAGAGAAATGTAATCCAAATCTCCAATTACTGATGATAAATCATCAGTTGGAGTGATTTGAACATCAACATTTTTGCTTCCAATGTTTAAAGAGATAGTCGCTGTTTCGGTATATTGGTCAATGGCAACAACTTTCATTCCTGCTCCTAAAGCGTATGACGCTAGGCTCTGTCCTATTCGGCCAAACCCAATAATTCCAATGGTTTTTCCTCTCAACTCTACACCTTTAGCGTAGCTCTTTTTCAGCTTGGCAAATTCCCCTGTCTCCATGTTTTTATAGGAGGCATATAGGAATCTTGATACCGCAAAAAGGTGTCCCATAACCAATTCTGCAACAGATTGAGAAGAAGCACCTGGTGTATTGATTACAGTCAATCCTTTTTCTCTGGCATAAGCAACATCAATATTGTCCATTCCAACACCACCTCTTCCGATGAGTTTAAGGCTCGGGCATGAATCCACTACATTTTGACGAACCGTGGTTGCGCTTCTTACCAATACTCCAACAACTTGTTCTTCATTAATAAAATCAATCAAATTATCTTGCTCAACTTTATCGAGAATTACTTTAAATCCAGCTGCTTCTAGTGCGTTAACTCCACTTGCAGAGATACCATCATTTGCTAATATTTTCATCTTATTTTTTATTCTTTATTTGAAAAATCTTTCATTAAATCAACCAATACTTGCACACTTTCAATAGGTAGTGCATTGTACATAGAAGCTCTGAATCCACCTACAGACCTGTGTCCTTTTAGCCCAACAAGGTCATTCTCTTGCCACAGACTGTTAAATTCATCCAGTCTTGACTCATCATTCATGAGAAAAGTGATGTTCATATTGGAACGATCTTCTTTTGCTACAGTCCCTTCAAACAATGGATTGTTGTCAATTTCATTATAGAGTAAAGCGGCTTTGGCTTCATTTCTTTCTTGTGCACCCTTGACACCACCATTCTTAACCAAATGACGTAAATTAAGCATTGATGCATATACAGGAAATACAGGAGGCGTATTAAACATACTGTCTTTTTCAGCATGGGTTTTTAAATCCAAATAGGTTGGCATGAAATCAGAGGTGGATTTCCCCAATATTTCATCCTTTACAATATATAAAGTAGTTCCTGCAGGTCCCATGTTTTTTTGAGCTCCAGCATAAATTAAATCAAAGTCAGAAACATTAATTTCTCTTGAAAAAATATCTGAAGACATATCACAAACCAAGGGGAGTGAAGTCTTGGGCATTTCTTTAAATTGTGTCCCGAAAATGGTGTTATTAGAAGTGAAATGTAAATAATCAGAAGCAACATCAAAATTGATGTTTTTTGGAATGTAATTAAAGTTGGTATCAGCAGAACTTGCCGCTTGGATCACTTCAAAACCCGCTTTTTTTGCTTCAGTCATGGCTTTTTTGGACCATGTTCCCGTATTAATGTACGACGCTTTTCTTGTGTCCCTCATCATATTTAAAGCGCTGATCAAAAAGCCTAAAGAAGCGCCACCTTGTAGAAAAATGACAGAATATCCTTCGGGAACATTTAATGCTTTTTTGACAAGATCAGTAGCTTCGTCCATAACCGCTACAAAGTCTTTATGTCTGTGAGATACTTCAAGGATGGATAGACCATTGAAGTCCACAACAGAGCGGGAAGCTTCTTGAAAAACTTCTTGTGGTAGAATGCACGGACCCGCGCCAAAATTATGTTTCATGTAAGTATGTTTTTAGCAAAAGTCTAAAAACTATTTAACGTGTAGGTTAAATTTTTGAAAATTTATTCCAAATGTTTAAAAAAAAACTGTTTTTGAGAGTTTAGTCTTTCTTTTCAGCCGCTTTTTTTGTGGCAGCAGGAGCTTTTTTCTTAGTTGTTGTCGCTTTCTTTTTTGCAGGAGCTGCTTTTTTTGCTACTGGTTTTTCAGCAGCCTCCTCCGTTTTCTTGGGAGCAGCTTTTTTCTTTTTGGGTTTGGCAACAAATTTTACGCTTTCCTTTCTTTTTCTTGAAACTCCATAAGAGCCAATTGTTCTTTTTCCTTTAGCAGTTTTTCTGTCTCCTTTTCCCATGATTATACTTTTTTATTAATTATCAATTTCCAAATTTACAATTCTTTTCCAATTATTCTTCTTCTAATCTCTCTTTCAATTTGTTCGCCTTTGATTAATGTTCGATTACACCAGGCAATTTTTAATTTGGTTTGTTCCTCTTTATTTAGTTTCCAATTCAAATCAGATGATTCAAGTCTCATTCTTAAACTGCTCAATAAGATTGCGGCAGAAACGGAGATGTTAAAGCTTTCTGTGAATCCGTACATAGGTATATTCACCTTGTAATCGGCTTCATTTAATACCTCATCAGAAAGCCCATCCATTTCAGTTCCGAAGAAAACGGCCATGGGCTCATGAATAGGTACATTGTAAATGTCATAGTCATCGGTATGGGGAGTTGTTGCCAATATTTTGTATCCTCTTTGTTTTAAAGTTTTGATGCATTCTAAGGTTGGTTGTTCGCCTTGAACGTGTGTTTCGGTTTCTACCCATTTACCCGCGCCAAGCGCAATGTCACTATTGACTTTATATTTATTGATGTTTTCAATAACATGCATTTTATTTATGCCATAACAATCACAGGTTCTCAAAACGGCAGAGGCATTGTGTGCTTGATATAAGTTTTCTACAACAACATTGATGTGATTGGTTCGTTCTGCTGCAATATTTTCAAATAGTGTCGCCTTGTTTTCAGTCAGCAGTTCTATTAATTCACTTAATACAATTTCGTCGATATTCATTCTTGCTTTTTTGTCAAGGTTTTCTGTTTTAATCAATCCATTTAAAACCAACGCTTGTTATTCTTGAGGTCGGTTCACCATCAATAAACTCTGAACGAATTAAGCCCTGGGACATTTTACTTTCCAAAACTTCATTAATCCTTTTGATGAAAGCACAAGGCACGTTCAACTGATGCAGTTTGTTTGTGACCTGGGCGGAGTCCATTTGCTCCACTTTTTGTTGAATCAATGTTTCGAGTTTTTCTCTGTTCTCGACCCTCAATTGGTTGGTTGCAAAATGAGGATCTTCCGTGATATCTAGTTTAAGAGTGGTACAGAGGTCAATGAAATGCCTGTTACTACCTATGGCAAATGTAATTTGTTTATCGTCTTTTGTTTTAAAGATTTCGCCGTATGGGGCTATGTTGGGATGCAAATTGCCAAGTCTTTCAGGAGAGTTTTTTGTCATTAAGTAATTGCTTGCCTGATTTGTTAAGCTGCAAACCGCAGCATCATAGAGTGAGACATGGACTGTTTTCGCTTCTCCTTCTGTATGTCTGTGCAGTAATGCTAAAAGAATTGCCTCTTTGAGCTGATGGGCCGCAAGAACATCAATCAAAGCCACTGGCATTTTTAATGGTCCTGAATTTTTCTCACCATTGATAGACATAAAACCGCTTTCTGCCTGAAGAATTAAATCATAAGCAACACGATCGCTATCTAATCCAAACCCAGTAATCTTAGCGATAATGAGGTTTGGATTCACCTTTCTCAATATGGTATCTGTGATGCTCAATTTAACATCATCACCTTTTTTAAAATTTGAGATAAGAATGTCTGCTAATTTTACCTTTTCAATCAATTCTTGATGGTCCTTTTCATTTGAAAGATCCAATTTCAGATAGTTCTTTTTGTAATTAATACTTGAAAAATACGCTGAGGTTTTATTCGTTGATTCTTCTGCTTCTTGTTTCCATGAACGGGTAACATCCGGAAGTCTAGGGTGTTCTATTTTAGTCACTTTTGCACCCAGTTCTGCTAAAAAAGTACCTACTGACGGTCCAGCAAGTACAGTGGAAAGGTCAATAACATTAATCTGATTTAGATTCATTAATTAAATGGGCTTTGTGTTAGGCAAATGTAAAGAATAAGAATCATTAAATGTGATTGCTATTTTCGGTCATTTTCGTTTTTACGACTGGTTTTTTTTAACAATGCCGTTATGAGTCCTTGATTCTTCACTCAAATTCTTTAAATTCGCATTTCAACGAAAAAAAGAATAATGGTATTTGATATTGAAATGATTAAAGAGGTGTACGCGAGGTACCCGGAGCGAATTGCAGCAGCAAGAAAAGCAGTTGGTAAGCCATTAACACTAGCGGAAAAAATTCTATACGCTCATTTGTGGGATGGTAGCGCCAATACGGCTCACGAAAGAGGAAAATCTTACGTTGACTTTGCACCAGATCGAATTGCTTGTCAGGATGCCACTGCACAAATGGCTTTGTTACAATTTATGCAGGCGGGAAAAGCAAAAGTTGCTGTTCCTACAACCGTTCATTGTGATCATTTGATTCAAGCAAAAGTTGGTGCTGATAATGATTTGCAAAATGCCATCAATCAATCTTCTGAGGTTTTTAACTTTTTAGATTCAGTATCAAATAAATATGGGATAGGTTTTTGGAAACCAGGAGCAGGAATCATTCATCAAGTGGTTTTAGAGAATTATGCTTTTCCAGGAGGAATGATGATTGGAACAGATTCTCATACGGTTAATGCTGGAGGTCTGGGTATGGTTGCCATTGGAGTAGGTGGGGCTGATGCCGTTGATGTAATGGCAGGAATGGCGTGGGAATTAAAGTTCCCGAAGCTAATAGGGATTAAACTTACGGGAAAACTAAATGGTTGGACTTCACCAAAAGATGTAATTCTAAAAGTAGCAGGAATTCTTACCGTTAAAGGTGGAACTGGTGCAATTGTAGAATATTTTGGAGATGGAGCTAAATCTATGTCTTGTACAGGTAAAGGAACCATCTGTAATATGGGTGCTGAGATAGGTGCAACTACTTCAACCTTCGGATACGACGAATCGATGGAGCGTTATTTGCGTTCAACGGGTCGTGATGATGTTGCAGATGCGGCTAACGGAATAGCAGAACACTTAACAGGTGATGATGAGGTTTATTCGAATCCAGAAGCTTATTTTGACCAAGTAATAGAAATTAATTTAGATGAACTAAAACCACATATTAATGGTCCTTTTTCTCCAGATTTAGCAACGAGAGCGGGTGAGGAAATGCTTGAAAAAGCGACAGCCAATGATTGGCCTTTAAATGTTGAATGGGGGCTCATCGGTTCTTGTACCAATTCTTCATACGAAGATTTGTCAAGAGCATCTTCCATTGCCAAACAAGCTTTTGAAAAAGGGGTAGAGGCAAAAGCAGATTTTGGGATTAATCCTGGTTCAGAGCAAGTGAGATATACCGCAGATAGAGATGGTTTATTAAAAAACTTTGAAGATTTGGGTGCAAAAATATTTACCAATGCTTGTGGTCCATGTATCGGACAGTGGGGAAGGTATAGTGATCCTAAAAATGCACCTAAGAACACGATTGTGCATTCTTTCAATAGAAATTTTGCCAAACGTGCGGATGGAAATCCCAATACACATGCGTTTGTTACATCGCCTGAAATGGTTGCAGCGATAGCCATCTCAGGAAGATTGGATTTTGATCCAACCAAAGACACCTTAACCAACAAGAATGGGGAAGAGGTTAGACTAGATGAGCCAGTTGGTTTTGAGTTGCCTCCAAAAGGTTTTGACGTTGAGGATGCAGGCTTTCAAGCACCAGAATCGGATGGTTCAGGTGTCAATGTGGTAGTTTCAGAAAGTTCTGAACGCCTTCAATTATTGACGCCGTTTACTCCATTAGGTAATCAAATTACGGATGCCAAACTCTTGATAAAAGCACACGGAAAATGTACTACCGACCATATTTCAATGGCAGGTCCTTGGTTGCGTTACAGAGGTCATCTAGATAACATTTCAAACAACTGTTTGATTGGAGCAGTAAATGCTTTCAATATGAAAACCGATACCGTTAAAAACCAGCTTACTGGCGATTATGGAGCGGTACCCACAACTCAAAGGGCATATAAAGCGGCAGGGATATCTACAATTGTTGTGGGCGACCACAACTATGGTGAGGGGTCTTCGAGAGAACATGCAGCTATGGAGCCAAGACATTTGGGAGTAGCAGCGGTAATCGTGAAATCTTTTGCGAGGATTCACGAAACCAATCTTAAAAAACAAGGAATGCTCGGTTTAACGTTTGCTGTGGAAAGTGATTACGATAAAATTCAGGAAGATGATACATTCAACTTCGTTGATTTGTCAGCATTTTCACCGGGAAAACCCTTAACCTTAGAGGTTGTTCATGCTGATGGTTCGAAAGAAAACATTTCTTTAAATCATACTTACAATGCTTCTCAGATTGAATGGTTTGAAGCAGGTTCGGCCCTGAATCTAATCAAGCAACAGACTTCTTAACCATTCGGTTATTTAAAATCGACATGTGTTATAAGATTTTTATTTGCTGTATTCTGTTGTTTTTCATTAGCTGTAATCCACAAAGTAGTGATGATATTCCCCAGAACCCCAAACTTGATCAGTCAAAAGATGCCCCAAATATATTGACAAATATTACCCCATACACTGAAGATGGCTACGTCAATGCTTTTATTGAGATTCCTGCTGGAACCATCGATAAGTGGGAGTTGAATAAATCTAGCGGAAAATTGGAATGGGAATCCGTGAATGGAACACCAAGAAAGGTAAATTATTTAGGATATCCAGGTAATTATGGAATGATTCCTTCTACGTTGTTATCCAAAGACTCAGGTGGCGATGGTGACCCATTGGACATATTGGTTCTTGGGCCGGCTACTCAGCGAGAAAGCATTGTGAAATGTAAAATTATTGGCGTTTTGTATCTATCAGACCAAGGAGAGAGGGATGACAAGTTAATCGCTATATCTCAAGATTCCCCCATGAAAGATATTCACGATATGAATCAATTGGAAGCGAATTATAATGGCGTTTTGGATATCGTGGAGATATGGTTTAAAAATTACAAAGGTCCAGGTTTCATAAAACCCAAAGGCTATGGAAGCAAAACAGAAGCTCTTGAAATCCTTAATGATGCCATTGAGCAATTTAAAGCGCAATAACATCAAATCTAACAAGGTCAACATATGCCATAACTTATTTATCTGCGATTTATGGCGAACAATTTTTTTTGTAAATTGTATTAACAGTAACGTACAATGCAATGAAAGATAATTTGAGTAGGCGTTCATAGTTATAATTAAATCAAAAAAAATGGAAAATTTATCAATAGTTGCTCAAGTTGCCGTAGCATTATCAGTTATGTATGTATGGACGTTCAGGTATCATAATGTCATAACCGAATTTAAATCCTTTGGATTAAATGACTTGACCCGAAACGTAGTGGGTGTTTCGAAGATTGCGCTAGCCACTTTGTTGATTACTGGTATTTGGTTCCCCTCGCTCGTCTTGTTTTCCTCTCTGCTCATGGGAGGTTTTATGATTGCAGCCCAAGGTTTTCATTTTAAGATCAATAATACTTTCATAAAGCATCTTCCCTCATTGATATTGTTGCTTCTCTGTGCAATTATTGCCATTGATTCTATGAATTAATATTGGATGGATTTTTATAAAATCTGTATTCTATTTTCTGGTTTTTCCTTTTTTGCGTACTCTTTTTATTACTTTATTTCTCCAAGAATGAGAGAGGAGTTGATACGATTGGGAATGGAAAATTTAGGGAGAGTAATAATACTCTGTCAGTTTCTAGGGGCTTCTGGTATCTTTCTAGGTTTGCTTTTTAATCCCTTATTGGTATTGTCGTCTTTTTGTCTTGCTTTACTCATGTTTTGTGGACTACTCGTCCGTATGAGGTCTAAAGATAGCTTGTGGGTTTCCTTACCGGCTCTATTCTATTTGATTTTGAATCTATATATTTTTATTGGCTCAATTCAGTGAATTTTCAATAGGGTATGCGCGTAATGAAAGTCTTTTTAGAGCTGTCAAATGTATAGTTAATTAATGGTTTATAATGAAAATTGAATGGATGACATTGCTACATGTTCGTCTTCATTTCGATAAATAATTTCTATATTGCGATATAGCACTCGTCATTGTTAAATAATAGCCAGAACATGAAATATATATTAATTCTTTTAACTGTCTTATGCTGCGATATTTTATTCGCTCAAAATATTGAAAAAATTAAACTGAAAGGAGAAAAGGATTTCGGTAAAAGAGAATTATTGATTTATACTCCTCTTGAATATTTTGATCAATCCAGAAGCTTTGAAGTCGTTTATGTTCTAGATGCGCAAAGCAGAGAGTTTTTTGATGCAGTTCATACGACTATAGCTTTTCAGAATAATGGACTGCGACCGATGATTGTGGTGGGCATTGCTTCTCCATATCGCAATATTGATTTTTTTCCTAAAAATGTACATCCTGAGACCGTTCAGGAGCAATACGGTGAGTTGGGTGGTGCGGATGATTTTAGTGATTTTATAGAGAATAGTGTGATGCCTTATGTAGATGAAAACTACCGAACCATTCCTACTAAAATAGGAATAGGATATTCAAACGGCGGTACATTTATGAATTATACCATGCTCAAAAAGCCGGAGCTGTTTGATGTGATATTTTCAATAGATGCAAATTTCAATTACGATAAAGGTCAGTTGGTGGATCTAATTAAAAATCAATCTACATTTAAAAATTCACTGGATTTTTATTTTACCTGTCAAACTCGTGCAGGGGATTCATGGATTGAAAACAGTATTGAGTTCAATGAGTCTTTAAAAACATTGACAGATATGCAAATTGAAAAGGAGCTTTTTGAATCAGAAACCCATAACTCAGTATTTCAGCAAGGAGTAATGAATGCTTTCAAGACGTATTTCAAATTTCAATTCTTCGATGTTCAAAATCTTATTAAATACCTCAAAGACCTCGATGGTAAAGATGATTTTACAGTAAAAAAGAATGAACTACTGCAAATGGCAGTCGTCTTTAAAAGGTTTGGGCAGATAGAAGCTGCAAAAAACTTATTGTTAAGCTTCCAAGAAAAATTAACTGGTGAAATAGAAGGATACGATATATACGCTTTATTTGAAACAGCTGACTTGTACTTTAGTCTCGGGTTTAGTGATTTGGCGAAAAAATATTTCTTGTATTGTGATAATGTGCTTGAAGAAAAGAAAAAGAATTATGGTATTGAGAAATACAATATGGGTAAAAGAATGATTTCAGAAAAGTTGAAATTAATTGAGAAGGGCCAATAAAGAAAGATCAAGGATAAGATGATACCATGTTTAAATTCATTAAAAAAAAAGCGAACCATTTGGCTCGCTTTTCTTTTGAAGAATATCTTGTATTCTTAATATCTGTAGTGCTCAGGCTTGTAAGGGCCTTGAACTTTAACACCAATATAATCTGCTTGATCCGAAGAAAGCTCTTCAAGCTCCACACCAATTTTTGCAAGGTGTAAACGGGCTACCTTTTCGTCTAATGCTTTTGGAAGCATATAAACGTCGTTGTCATACTTGTCTGAATTTTCCCAAAGCTCTAGCTGAGCCAATGTTTGGTTTGTAAATGAGTTAGACATTACAAAAGATGGGTGACCTGTAGCACATCCAAGATTTACCAATCTTCCTTCGGCTAGAAGGATAATCTCATTTCCTTTGATGTTGTACATATCCACTTGTGGTTTGATTTCAATTTTGCTATCACCATAAGTACCGTTCAACCAAGCCATATCAATTTCGTTGTCAAAATGGCCTATGTTACATACGATGGTTTTGTCTTTCATTTTTTCAAAATGAGAACCTACAACGATGTCTTTATTTCCAGTAGTGGTAACAACGATATCAACATTGTGAACAACACTGTCTAATTTTTTCACTTCGAAACCGTCCATAGCGGCTTGTAATGCACAGATCGGGTCAACTTCAGTCACAATCACTCTTGCTCCTGCTCCTCTTAAAGAAGCTGCTGAACCTTTACCAACATCTCCGTATCCGCAAACAACGGCAACCTTTCCGGCCATCATGGTATCTGTAGCTCTTCTGATGGCATCAACCAATGATTCTTTACAACCGTATTTATTGTCAAACTTAGATTTTGTTACCGAATCATTAACATTGATTGCTGGCATAACAAGCGTTCCATTGTTTTTTCTTTCGTATAATCTGTGAACTCCTGTTGTCGTTTCTTCAGAAAGACCTTTGATGTTCGCAGTCAATTCAGGATAACGGTCAAATACCATATTGGTTAAATCACCGCCATCATCTAAAATCATGTTTAGTGGTTGACCATCTTTAAATGCAAATAAGGTTTGTTCAATACACCAATCAAATTCCTCATCATTCATTCCTTTCCATGCATAAACAGGAACTCCTGCCGCTGCAATTGCTGCTGCCGCGTGATCTTGTGTAGAGAATATATTACAAGAAGACCAAGTTACATCAGCTCCAAGTTCAACAAGTGTTTCTATTAATACAGCCGTTTGCACAGTCATGTGCAAGCAACCTGCAATTCTTGCTCCTGCAAGAGGTTTGGATGCACCAAATTCTTCTCTTAGACTCATCAATCCTGGCATTTCTGCTTCAGCAAGTTTGATTTCTTTTCTTCCCCAATCTGCAAGGGAAATATCTTTTACTTTATAAGACATTTTTTCTGTTGTATTTGACATAATCTTCTTTAAATGAGGTGCAAAATTAACAAACTATTCAATGATGCACAAATAACTAGGCGTTTAATACCAATTGGTTTAAACAGGATACGAATTCAGGGTGGTCATTGCTACTCGGAACAAGATCTACTGTTTCACCACCATGTTCTTCAAATATTTCTTGATATTCCGATCCGATTTCCACGAGAGTTTCTAGACAATCAGCCACAAAAGCTGGAGAAAATACCAGTAATTTTTTGGCACCTTTTTTTGCCCATTCCTCAACTATTTCATCCGAAAATGGAGTAAGCCATTTTTTATCTAATCTCGACTGAAAACAAACGGTGTAGTCAGAATCTTTAAGATTTAATTTTTCAGCAATTAATCGTGTTGTTGCAAAACAAGTTGCCTTATAACACAACTTGTTTTTTTCGTTTAATTCTATTTCACAAGGCTGGTCGGTACAAAGATCACTTCCTTCATAAACTTTATCTACATGCCGTTCAGGTAACCCATGGTAAGAAAACAAAACATGGTCATAAGATTTAAGATCAAAGGCTTTACTTCTTTCTACAATGGAGTTGATATATCCTTCCGAATCCCAAAATTGACTTACAATTTTGATTTCTGGAATGACCCACCATTTTCTTATGATATTCATTGCTTTTTCGATAGCGGAGCCACTTGAGGCACTGGCGTACTGCGGAAAAAGAGGGATTATGATGATTTTGTCGTAGTTGACTTTTCTGATTTTTTCGAGAACCATATCCATAGAAGGATTTTGATATCGCATTGCAAATTCTACAGTAAACTGCTCATCCATTTTCTCTTGAAGGAGCTGGGTAACATTTTCTGTGTGTGTGATTAACGGAGAAACCCCACCGCTCATCTCCCAAAGCTCTTGGTATATTTTTGCCGATTTCGGAGCTCTGAATGGAACAATAATTCCGTTTACTAAAAGTTTTCGAGCCAAATACGGCAAATCGATTACTCGCGGGTCATTTAAAAATTCAGAAAGATATCTTCGAACATCACTTGTTTTCGGGCTGTCTGGAGTCCCTAATTGAATCAATAAAACACAAGTCTTTTTCAATTTATTAAATTTTAATTATCACTCGTTTGATTAACAATGAGAGTTGATTTTCGTTCAAAAGTAATTAGATTATTATTTGTAGGCCGATATTAAATAACTTTACTGCGTGGAATGGAGAGATAAAATATTCAAAAATCATTCAATTCAGGAATTTGAAGACCTGGCTTTGGAAGTTTTTAGGTATCAGCTGACTCATTGTGAGGTTTATTCTGATTATGCGAATGCGTTAGGAAAGATTAATCCTAGTAACTTGAGTGAGATTCCGTTTTTACCAATATCCTTTTATAAATCGAGAAAAATCATCTCGAATACTTTTATTGAACATGAGTGTGTTTTTAAAAGCAGTGGCACGCAAGGAGAAAGAAGTAGCCACTATGTTGCAGATACGGATATGTATAAGCATTCTTTTGACAGTACTTACAGAAGCTTTATTGGAAATCCTGAAGACCAAACCATTATAGGTCTTCTCCCAAACTATGTTGAGCAGGGAGATTCCAGTCTCGTTTATATGGTAAACAGTTTGATTGAAAACAGTAATAATAATGAATCACAATTTTTTCTTTCTGAATTGGATCAATTACAAGAAGTTGTCTCCAAATCACAAAACATGGGTAAACAACTTGTAGTGATTGGTGTAGCTTATTCTTTATTGGATTTATGTGCTTTAGGAATTAACTTAAGTAATGCAATCGTAATCGAGACGGGCGGAATGAAGGGAAGACGTAAAGAGATGTCAAAGGAGGAATTGCATTCAAAGCTTATAAAAGAATTAAATATAAATCGTCTGTATTCTGAATACGGAATGACGGAACTGCTTTCTCAAGCTTATTGCACCAAGGATCTCCAGTTTCAAGGTCCACCGTGGATGCGCGTTCTCATTAGGGACTTGTACGATCCCCTGTCCATTATCGGAGATGAGAAACGAGGAGGAATAAATATAGTAGACCTCGCCAATGTATTCGGCTGTAGTTTCATTGCCACAGAAGACACGGGGATAAAGTATGGGGATAAATTTCAACTCATGGGAAGAATTGAAAAATCTGATCTTCGCGGATGTAATTTATTAGTTGAATAGATTTTGTATTTTTGATTTTTAAAGATAAAACATGACAATTCAAACGGTTTTAATTCTATTTTCTATTGGTATTTCTGCTGGATTATTGAGCGGTTTTGTTGGAGTAGGAGGGGGTATCATTATTGTTCCAGCCCTCGTCTTTTTAGTAGGCCTATCCCAACATGAAGCACAAGGTACGAGTCTGTTTATTCTGTCTATGCCTGTAGTTCTTTTAGGGGTAATGAATTACTGGAAGTCGGGTGATGTAAATTGGAAATACGGTTTGGTCATTGCCTTGACCTTTTTTATTGGCGCTTACTTCGGATCCAAGTTGTCCCTTAAATTACAGCCAGGAATGGTTAAGTTTCTCTTCGGCCTACTGATGGCTGTGGTGTCGGTTAAATTAATTCTTTCAGGTTATACTTCAATCACTTCAGATGGCGATTGATTTTAAACAAATCGAGATGTACTCTGATAAGATTTATGATAAGGTCTTAGGGTACCGCGAGCATTTGCATCGCAATCCCGAATTGTCCTATAAGGAATACAATACCTCAAAATTTGTTTCATCTGTTTTATCTGAAATTGGTATTGATAATTTTTCAATTGGAGATACGGGCATTGCCGCTTTAATTTCAGGGGATCATCATTCAGAAAACATGACTTGTATTGCCTTAAGAGCAGATCTTGATGCTTTGCCAATTCAGGAGGCGAATGAGGTGCCTTATAAAAGTAAAGTTGATGGGGTCATGCACGCATGTGGTCACGATGTACATACTTCTATATTACTTGGAACAGCGGAGTTTATTTATGAGAATAGAAATCAATTGAAGCAACCCGTAAAGCTTATTTTCCAGCCAGGAGAAGAACAAAACCCGGGAGGAGCAACCTATGTGATTAGAGATGGTGGGCTTGAAAAACCGAAAGTTGATAAAATGGTGGCGCTTCATGTATTTCCTGATTTGGACCATGGTCATTTTGGATTTAAAGGAGGTTTGTATATGGCATCTTGTGATGAATTGCATATTGAGGTGAAAGGATTAGGAGGGCATGGAGCACTTCCAGACCGAACGGTGAACCCACTTTTCATGGGTGCTGAATTTATTCTTAAAGCCAAGCAATTTATAGATGAAAATACCCCGAAAAATGTTCCTAGTGTAATAAATTTTGGGCATTTTGAAGCCAAGGGAGCAACCAATGTAGTGCCTGAAAAAGCATTTATAAAAGGTACTTTTCGAACAATGGATGAGGAATGGAGAGAGACAGCGAAGAGTGAGCTATTGTTTATTGCTGAAAATATTTCAAGAAAGTATAAAGGAGAAATCAAATTAAATATTTCCCATGGATATCCATTTCTTAAAAATGATGTCGAGCTAACGCGTGCAATTCGAAACGTTGCCATTGATAATTTTGGAGCAGAAGTAGTTCATGAATTGCCTAAGAGAATGACTTCTGAAGACTTTGCTTATTACAGTCAACTTGTTCCCGTATGTTTTTTTAGATTGGGAGTTAGAAATGAAGAAAGGGGTATCGTTAACGGATTGCATCATCCCAATTTTGACATCGACCCTCGTTCGATTAAAAAAGGAATTCAAATGCTTTCTTCAATAGTATTTTCATGAGTAAATTGAAAGTGCTTTTTCTTTTTACATTCATATTATCTATTCTTGTTTCTTGCTCAAAACAACAAAGAATTGAAAATAAAATTTCTGGAAACTGGGTGCTTGAGGAAATGCGGATTGTAGATGGTCAGGGTTTTACTTATTATCTCAATAATGTTGAAGGTGAATTAAATCTGAATTTTGAGGAAAATGCATCTTCTGGAGTGGTGTTTTTTCAAAACGATGAAGTTGCCAATGGTCAAGTCTATAGTATTGATTTCGAGGGGTTTTGGTTGGATGTAAATTCAAATTTAGAAGTATTGAATCTAGCTGTCAATCAGGAAATTGTTCCATTCAGTTTGGTTTTGTTTAATTCGAAAGATCTCGTTATAGAATATTATGATTTTTCAAATTATCAACTACGCAAGTTTATATTCACTCGAAATTGATACAATAATTAAAGGTTTTTAGCTTATATTTGTTCATAATGAAAAGCATTGGGATGATTCGGATATTTTTAATTTTAATTTTATTGATTTTTTCAAACGTGGGTCAAGCACAGTTTGAGCAAAACAATAAATGGTCTTTGGATTTAAATGGTGGTGCTACAAATGCAGTAAAACCATACGCTACAGGATATTTTTCAAATACGGTAGGTTTGTTTCATGCTTCAGGTGGACTTCGATACATGTTTAATAACAAATACGGTATTAAAGTGGATGGAGGTTTTGACCGAATTAAAAATGACGAATTTGGTTCAAATGGCAACAGTTTCGAATTTAGAACGAACTACATGCGAAGTTCCTTACAATTAATTTTGGATATCGGTAGAGCATTCAAGTTTGAAAATTTCTCAAATCACGTTAGTTTATTGTTTCACACAGGAGGAGGTTTGTCCCAAATTAAGAGTGTGGATGATGGATTGTCAGACAAAATGTTCAATTATGTGGTTGGATTTACACCACAGATTAAATTAGGAAATAGAGTTGCTCTTGTGGCAGATATATCCTTTATCTGGCATATTTATCAGCAATATACTTTTGATATGACGCAATCCCATAGTCAAAGGGGGTTTGATGGTTTTCTTGCCAATGGAAGTTTAGGATTGAACTTTTATTTGGGTAAAAATGAAACACACATGGATTGGGCATATACACCGTGCTTTCCTGACATGTCTTATTTAGACGTGGAGATTAAAAAATTGGACAGCACCAATCAAAATTTAACAAAAAAATTGAGAGATGATGACGGAGATGGAATTATCAATGTAATGGATGATGAACCTAATACCCCAAAGGGAAACACGGTTGATTGTAAGGGTAAAACCATAGACCTGTCAGTGAATCCAGATCCAACACCTGATCCAGACCCAACACCTGATCCAGATCCAACACCTGATCCAGACCCAACACCTGATCCAGACCCAAC
>ENA-OWPI01001004-OWPI01001004.1-marine-metagenome-genome-assembly--contig:-NODE-1004-length-34032-cov-76.763893_pt1 | contig 34032 bp, 39 predicted proteins | sample MGYA00238138_ERZ651775 | MGnify/ENA primary metagenome ERZ651775 (study PRJEB26906, sample SAMN06265043) | marine metagenome | isolation source: Helgoland LTER site | place: Germany:Helgoland, sampling...
CGAAAAAAATTTCTAGAAAATTTTGGTCAGCGGTCTTCGAGGACGGATTGGCAGGTGGTCCGCGTCCTCTTGCAACCTGCGCTCCAAAAAACGCGCCCCGGAGCGCGTTCTGGATCTCCGCACCACTTCCTGCCAGAAACCCATTCCGCCGCTGTCACCGCAGTCACAGGCGCTGTGGTGGGGTATTTGCTGCCCGTATTTGACGGATATTAATCCTGATCACGGGCATATCGACAAACGCCAAGCAGTCAGCAATCATTCGTGCATGGACAAAATGGCCTCAAAATCAGCAGCTTGCAACGTGGGTAAAAAATCAGCAGTCCGGTGCTACGCAAGGCAAATTAACTGCTGAACGAAAACAACGGCTGGAGGCGATTGGGTTCAAGTTCTGAGCCTGTTGACGCGGATCAAGTCAAGCAAGTGATGCGTGTGGCAGAAACATGACGATCTTCAGTGAAGGTGGTAAGCGAAAGTCTGATGGAATGAAGAGCTGCAACGGTGCCAGCTGCGAATATCGATAAGACGAGGACCCCCGATGATCCGAAATACTCTTGCGCTAGCACTCCTTTCATCCCCCGCTCTTGCCCATGTGCCGGTGCTGAGTATCGACGCAAAGACCGACCAATCGCCCTACCTGATCGAGGACCCCGAACATTCCACAGCAATCTACGCAATCCTTGACGGTGACGCAGACTACTACCGCATCGACGAAGACGAACCTTTCGATTTCTATGTCGGGATAACCGCAGCAAAGCTTGAGGGCTGTGATCTACAGGCAACCTTCAGCTTCGAGGTTCTGAACGCCAAAATGGAGGTAATCGACAGCCGGGACGGAGCCTCCTCGGACTGGTGGGCGTGGTATGAGAAGTTCGGCAAGCAGTGGTATTGGGTGGGACCAGAAATCGGCAAGGATTTTGCTTCAACGACAGTTTACCCAGCGGGGACATACTTCATCCGTATCCGTCCGGTGTCGCCGCTCTGACGGGATGATGGAGTGCCTGCTAGATGTCCACCATCGGTAGAAGTGGACATCTTGAGGTGAGCGATGGCGGGGAAGAAGGGGCAGAAGAAGCGGGTTTGGTCAGACGAAGAGAAGGCGTCAATCTGCACGCAAGCGCGGGCTGTTGGGGTGTCGGTTGCGCAGGTTGCTCGTCGCTATGCGATGAACACCAACCTGATTCATGAATAGCCCCTAGTTTCCTAGACACCTTGCAGTTTCAGTTTCTGCTGCTGTTCGAAGTCGATCGGTGACAGCATCCCGTTCCTAACGTGTTTGCGCTGCGGGTTGTAGAAAAACTCGATGTAGTCGAACACGTCACGCCGAGCCTCTTCGCGGGTTTTATACTTTCTGCGACGGATGCGTTCTCGTTTGAGCAGGTTGAAGAAGCTCTCTACGACAGCATTGTCCCAGCAGTTCGCGCGGCGGCTCATGCTGGGAGCGAGGTTGTGCTGTTCTAGGAACTCCTGCCACTCGTAGCTGGTGAACTGGGACCCCTGATCGGAGTGCACATAGACCTTGGTCTTTGGCTTGCGACGCCAGACGGCCATCAGCAGGGCTTGCAGCGGCAGATCGGTGTAGGCGCGGCCCTGCATTGACCAGCCAATGACACGCCGCGAAAACAGATCGATCACAACAGCAAGATAAAGGAACCCCTCATGGGTGCGGATGTAGGTGATATCTGTGACCCAGAACTGGTCAGGGGCATCCACATCGAACTCCCGATTCAGGGTATTGTCTGCGACGACGGCGGGGCTGCCGCCATAAGATCCGGGCCGCTTTTTGTAACCAATCTGGGCCCTTATGCCCGCCAGTCGTGCCAGCCGCCAAGCCCGGTTAGGGCTGATGTCTTCGCCCAGATCGCACAGATCGTCGTGCAGCTTGCGGTATCCATACACCTCGCCGCTGTCATCCCAAGCTTGCTTCAGTAGCACGGTTTGACGCTGATCCTCCAACGCTCTCTGGGAAAGGGGTTCACGCAGCCATGCATAGAACCCACTCGGATGAACCAGCAGCATCCGGCACATCGCCCGCACGGCAAAAACCAGCCGGTTCTCGGCTATGAATGCATACCTCACCGGGATTCCCTGGCGAAGTATGCGGTCGCCTTTTTTAGGATGTCCCGCTCCTCCGTCACCCGCGCCAAATCGCGCTTAAGGCGGCGGATCTCATCGGCCTGGGCATCAACTTCTTGCACCACCTTTGCGGGCCGCGAAAACAGCCGCTGCCAAGTATAGATCGACTTGGTGCTGACACCCAACCGCTCAGCCACCTCGCGCACCGGGTAACCCCGATCAACAACCTGTGCGACCGCGTCGCGTTTGAATTCGTCTGTGAATTTGTTTGTGGACATCTCGTCCTCCTTGCTTCCAAAATTACCAAGCAAGGCGTCTACAAATCTAGGGGCTATTCAAAAACTTTAAGTGTGTCGGTCATCAAATAACATTCCAAGCCGTCGGTCTAGACGTTAAGTTGGCCCAAAGAAGTCGAAGATTTGCATTAGTCTTGTCGTGGAGCATACTTGCACAATGTCGAGAGAAAACCAAACAACCAATCTACATCACTTCATCACCAAGAAGATGAGGATGTCGCATATCTATCAGCCTGTGATGATTAAAACCCTGCTGCAAAGCGGTGGGGAGGCTACGACAGAAGAGATTGCCACTAGCCTATTGGCTTACGACCAATCTCAAGTTGAGTACTACTCACTTCGCACCAAGGCTATGGTTGGCAAAGTACTGACCAACAATGGTGTAGTTGAGCCAATCAAAGATGGCCGTCAGATCAAAGGTTATCGCCTTACTGAAACAACCCACACAGAGGACCAGAGGGCCATCTTACAGGCCATGTGTGATGAAGCTATTGCTGATTACATAAGCAAGCGTGGTGAAGCCATATGGGGCCATAGAGGGCCAGACAGTGGCTACGTTTCAGGCAGTGTCCGCTACAACGTACTCAAACGTGCAAAACATCGTTGTGAGCTATGTGGAGGGCATGAGGATCAGGTCGCCCTTCATGTCGATCATATCATCCCAAGGTCGAAGGGAGGTTCTGACGACATCAGCAACTTTCAAGCTCTATGCGTGACCTGCAACACAAACAAGCGCGATACTGATGATACGGACTTTAGAGGTATCCTAGATAGCTACAGTGACCGTGAAGCCGACTGCATCTTCTGTGAGCTAGGCGCTGGGCGTATCATTGCTGAGAATGAGCTTTGCTTTGCTATCAAGGATGCCTTCCCTGTTACCGAGCATCACACTCTTGTCATCCCTAAGAGACACATAGCTGATTACTTCGATCTACATCAGCCTGAACGTAATGCCATTGAGGCAATGCTGCATGAACAAAGACAGTCTATCCTTGAGCAAGATAACAAGGTCACAGGCTTCAATGTCGGGATCAATGCAGGAGCCTCAGCAGGTCAGACCGTGTTCCACGTACACCTACACTTGATCCCAAGGCGTGATGGTGATGTCGTTAACCCCAGTGGTGGGGTGCGTGGAGTTATCCCGAGTAAGCAAGGGTATCAGGCTTGAGGCGCTGGGCTTCTAGCGACAAAGGCTTGGGTTATTGTCAATGTAAGTTTTTGCTTGTTCAACTGATTTAAACCATGCAGCCAGTGCTGTATAACCACCAGGTATTTCGCGTATCGGCTGCCCCTTATAGATTTCTACAACGCCCTCTTGGTCGATCTTATGAACTGACGCTTGTTCGGAGACATTTTGTTCAGTTCCACAGTGTTTGCACAACTTTGCTTCTTGTTTGATTAGTTCTGCGCACGCTGGACATTTTTTATGTCCCTCCTGTAGTTGCCGCTCTTCTAATTCTTTGATGTCTGCACCTATAACAAGAGCGTGGATGAAAGTGATTGGCCACAAGAGCAACGCATAAAGCCACCAGCCCCAAAAGCTACGACCTTTACTTTGGGCGATCCACGCAGGGATGGCAGATATAACCGCTAAACCAAGAAACCATGTGAAAAACATATTCTTTCCTTATCGTCATTTGCAAATCTACCTAGAGACTCAGTCACCGTCTTCAACTGGTAACACGACAGATTTCTAATCTAAAGGAGAGTTAGTTCTAACATCCAGTGCCAAAGGGATATTCTCGTTTGATCTAAATACGGCTTACGTATTCAGCCAACGTACTAGTACTCACACAGTTAAGGTACGCGGCACACGGCGTAAGTTATTTTGTAGTTAGTGGCGAAAACAATTGCCATTGCGATGGATGGGACTGGGGTTAAACGAAGCTGATTGCGTGTGTGGTAGATGTGTGTGGTAAACGTGTGTGGTAGGATGGAATTACATCCAAGTAATAGTCATATAAACAAAGTAAGTATGAGGTATTAGTTTGGTTGGCGTCCCCTGAAGGATTCGAACCCTCGACCTGCCGATTAGAAGTCGGCTGCTCTATCCAGCTGAGCTAAGGAGACGCATGCAAGCTTCCTAATACGCCATGCCGGTTTTATCTAGTGAAAAACCTCACTTTCTCAGCTGCTTTTGGCTATGTGACATCCGGGGGGCTTTGCCTGTGGCATGCGCGATTTGGGCTTTTTCGGTTGGCTGCGGGTTTGGCACTTGATCTATTGGCAAAACTGTTCAACCCTGAGCGAACTTACTCTAGGAGGTCACTCGGTATGGTAAAAGTCTCTGTGTTCATTGCCACTATGGTCGTTCTGTCCGCCTGCGATGTTCCCTTCATTCCGGGAATTTAGGCACGTCAACCCCTGTCATTTATGCCCCTGTGAGCTCATTTGCTTCTCTGGATGCGATTTGGACGAAACAGGCTGGACAGATACGTCTGCGCCAGACTAGCGTTGAATGAGTTAAACGCGGATGAGGAGATCTAAAATGGCGACGTATCGTTGTGGTGTTTGCAATATGGGGGTCGATGCCAGTTGCACCGATTGTAAGGAAGCGCTGGTCAATGACAATTTGACCCTGGGAGATGGCACTGTTGTGCAGATCTCCAAATGTCCAAAATGTGAAGGTAAAATCAAGTCGCCGATGTGCTGCGGTGCGGATATGAGCTGCGCGGTTTAGCCGGCCAAGGCCTGACCCGCGCGCCTATCATGGGCAATGATCCAAGAAAAAGCCCCCACCGATGTGTCGATGGGGGCTTGTTTTTTTGCGGAGGGTAACCGGCTTTCGATTTACCAGTCCTCGCGCTGCACAACGCGGGTTTTGATTGGCAATTTCATCGCAGCAAGGCGCAGAGCCTCACGCGCGACGACATCTGAGACGCCATCGATTTCAAACATAACCCGGCCCGGCTTGACTTTGGCGGACCAAAAATCAACGGAGCCTTTACCTTTACCCATCCGAACTTCGGTTGGCTTTGAGGTTACGGGCAGATCTGGGAAAATCCGGATCCACACACGGCCTTGACGTTTCATATGACGTGTCATGGCACGACGCGCCGCTTCGATCTGACGCGCAGTAATGCGCTCAGGTTGCGTCGCTTTTAGGCCGAACGAGCCGAAGTTCAGGGTGCTGCCACCCTTGGCTTCGCCGTGGATCCGGCCTTTGTGCATCTTGCGGAACTTAGTGCGCTTTGGTTGAAGCATTGTTCTTCTCCTTAGCGGTCGTTGCGGCGATTGCCACCTGCACCGCGGGGTGCTGGGCCATCTTGCAATTCTTGCGATTTACGATCACGCGCGGCTGGATCATGTTCCATGATCTCACCTTTGAAGATCCAAACTTTGATCCCGATGATACCATAGGCGGTAAGACCCTCAGCATGTGCGTAATCAATGTCAGCACGCAGTGTGTGCAGCGGAACGCGACCTTCACGGTACCATTCAGTACGCGCGATTTCAGCGCCGCCCAAACGACCGGCAACGTTCACACGAATGCCCAAGGCGCCCATACGCATGGCGCTTTGAACCGCACGTTTCATGGCACGGCGGAAAGACACCCGGCGTTCCAATTGCTGCGCAATGCTCTCGGCAACCAAGGCTGCATCAAGCTCAGGCTTGCGAACTTCAACGATGTTGAGGTGCAATTCGCTGTCTGTCATTGCGGCAACTTTGGAGCGCAGACCTTCGATGTCCGCACCTTTTTTGCCGATGATCACACCTGGACGGGCTGTGTGGATTGTGACGCGACACTTTTTGTGCGGACGCTCAATGATCACACGGCTGATACCAGCTTGCTTACATTCTTCACCAATGAATTCCCGAATTTTCAGGTCTTCCAACAGCAGGTTGCCATAGTCTTTGGTATCTGCATACCAACGGCTATCCCAAGTACGGTTGATCTGAAGACGCATACCGATTGGATTGACTTTATGTCCCATTACGCTTGCTCCTCAACCTGGCGAACCAAAATAGTCAGTTCGGAAAATGGCTTAACGATCTTGCCAAAACGACCGCGCGCCCGAGGACGACCGCGTTTCATGGTCAAGTTCTTGCCGACATAGGCTTCTGCCACAACCAGCTCGTCAACATCCAAATTGTGGTTGTTTTCAGCATTTGCAATTGCAGACTGCAGACATTTCTTCACGTCATCAGCAATACGCTTCTTGGAGAAGGTCAGATCTGTCAAAGCATTGTTGACTTTTTTACCGCGGATCATCGCAGCAACCAAGTTCAGCTTTTGCGGGGATGTCCGAAGCATGCGCGTTTTCGCCATTGCTTCATTGTCAGCCACGCGGCGGGGATTTTTATCCTTGCTCATAGCTTATTTCCGCTTCGCTTTTTTATCAGCCGTGTGTCCGTAGTAGGTACGGGTTGGCGAAAACTCACCAAACTTCTGGCCAATCATTTCTTCAGTCACATTGACAGGAATATGCTTCCGGCCATTGTAGACACCAAAGGTCAAGCCCACGAATTGGGGCAGAATTGTTGAACGACGCGACCAAATCTTGATAACGTTGTTGCGATCACTTTCGCTGGCAGCTTCGGCTTTCTTAAGCACGTAAGCATCCACAAAGGGACCTTTCCATACGGAACGAGACATCGATTAACGCCCCTTCTTCTTGGCGTGACGCGAGCGGATAATGAGCTTTTGTGACGCTTTGTTTTTATTGCGCGTGCGTGCACCTTTGGTCGGCTTGCCCCATGGGGAAACCGGGTGACGACCGCCAGATGTCCGACCTTCACCACCGCCGTGCGGGTGATCGATCGGGTTCATAACCACACCACGAACGGAGGGGCGCACACCTTTGTGACGCATCCGGCCCGCTTTACCGAAGTTTTGGTTAGAGTTGTCTGGGTTAGACACAGCACCAACAGTGGCCATGCATTCTTGACGAACCAAACGCAGCTCACCTGAAGAGAGGCGGATCTGAGCGTAGCCACCATCACGGCCAACAAATTGAGCATATGTGCCAGCGGCGCGTGCGATCTGCCCGCCTTTGCCAGCTTTCAATTCGATGTTGTGGATGATTGTGCCAATTGGCATGCCTGAGAATGGCATTGCGTTGCCGGGTTTGATATCGGCTTTTGCAGCGGCGATCACCTTGTCACCAACAGCCATACGCTGCGGGGCTAGGATATAGGCCTGCTCGCCATCATCATATTTGATGAGAGCGATAAATGCTGTCCGGTTCGGGTCATATTCGATCCGTTCCACAGTTGCTGAAACGTCAAACTTGTTCCGTTTGAAGTCCACAATACGGTAAAGGCGTTTTGCCCCACCGCCACGACGACGTGATGTGATCCGCCCGGTATTGTTCCGGCCGCCCGATTTTGTCAAACCCTCTGTGAGAGTCTTGACAGGACGTCCTTTCCAAAGCTCCGAACGGTCGATCAGTACCAGCCCACGCTGGCCCGGCGTCGTCGGTTTATACGACTTGAGTGCCATGCTTTCTGTCTTCCGTTTGCTTCGTGCAGCCCTTATGGGCCGCTGGTGTTTAGGCCCCCGTAGGTGCCCGATGAATTTGGGTTCCCCCAAACGACACCACCCCAGACGAATCTGGGGTGAATGACGATGAGGGCTGATAGCAGGGGGCGGGGAGGGAGGCAAGAGGGCCAGGCGAAGGTTTTAGGAGACTTTTGTACCGTGCCGGTCGGACAAAATGGCGGGTCTTTAAAAGAGGGCCCCCCGTGCCAGAGGGCTGTCCATGAGGCCGTCCCAGATCAGTTTGATCGATATGATCATCAAGGCCCAGGTGACGAATTTGAAAAACAGCGCTTCGGGAATTTTTTTAACCCAGAAAACCCCGAGATAGACGGCAAGCGCGGCAGGCAGCATCAAAAAGAGCGAGACAAAGGAGCTTTGCATATTGACTTGCCCAAGCCAAATATAGGGGATCAGCTTGATGGCATTACAATAGGAAAAAGCAATGACCGAAGTGCCAACGAAAACTGACTTTTGCAACTTCAATGGCAGGGTGAAAATTTGCCAAGGTGGGCCGCCGTTGTGACTGATGAAGCTGGTGAAGCCGGCGATGGTTGTCCAGAATAACCCGCGGCCTGTATGGATTGGCTTCTTTGCGGGATCGCCTCGTTGTGTGAGCATCCGCAGGGCAAAAAGCCCGCCCATCAGGCCAATCAACACTGTAATCAGCCATTCTATGATCAAATGTGCCGTAACACTGCCAATCGCCACCCCCAGAGTCATTCCTATTGCCGCGATCTTTAACACCTGGCGGTTAAAGTCTCGGCGATAGGCGATAAGCGCAAAGGCATCGGAGACGATATACACTGGCAAAAGCAAGCCGGCGGCGGCAATGGGAGACATGTAAAGCGACAGGCTCGGCACGGCCAAGGCTGCGACCACTGGAAGCCCTCCCTTGCCAAGCCCAACAGCAATGGCTGCCAGGGTTGCGAAAAACCAAAAATCAAAGCTGTAGTCCATAAATGTTCTTCACTTTACATGAGTGGCAGGCGCCTCAGCCCCTGCGCATTGGCGCCTATACGACCGGGCAGAGCCCGCCATCAAGATTAACGGCCGTGCCGGTGATGTAAGAGGCCCTTTGCGAACTCAAAAAGGCCACGAGGTCGGCATATTCTTCAGCCTCACCCATCCGGCCCATTGGTATTTTTTGGGAGAAATTTTCGTAAATTGAACTGGGATCGCCATTTTCAGCTCGGCGGATCCATTGCATTGATTTCAAGTAGCCAATGCAAATGGCATTGACGCGGATATTGCTGGCGGCAAATTCCTGCGCCAAAGATTTCGTTAAATTCAACCCAGCCGCGCGCATGACGCTTGTGGGCAGCGCGCCTGCATTTGGCGCTTTGCCGCCGCCTATGCTGGCATTGACAATGGCCCCGCCACCGCGCGCTTTCATTATCGGAATAGCAAGCCGCGATAAGCGCACGGCCGCCATGACCTTGAGATTGAAATCTGACAGCCACAGGTCATCCTCCACCAAAGCCAAACCCATAGCGGCGGATGCGCCGGCGTTGTTGATTAAAATATCAATGCCGCCGTGACGGTGCTCAATTTCGGCGATCAACGCGTCACAATCCTCTGCATTTGTGACATCGGCACGAAGGCCCACAACCCGGCCACCGTTGTTGCCCGAGGCTTGCACCGCGGCTGTCATATCCTGTGCGGCCTGTTGCGCATGTGCGGCCCGCCGGCCGCAAATGACAACCAAAGCCCCTTCCGCCGCCAGCCGGTGCGCCGCAGCGCGGCCCAAGCCATCACTGCCGCCGGTTACGAGGGCCACTTTCCCGCTTAATTCCAAATCGAACACAGCTCTCTCCTGTTCTTGCGCGCAGACATCTGTCTTATCGCCTTGACCAAAAGGCTGACCCAATTGCTGCGGTAACGCAAGCTGCGTCGCTGTGGAATGTTTGGTCGGGCATGAGTGAGGAGCAAAGCTATACCCACGCAGCCAAAGGATGTACCGGGCGCGGTGGCGCTTGACTTGGGGCAGGAAGGCCGGCGATACAGGGCGCAGTGCGTAAATAGTTTTGGAGTTTGAGATGAAAAAAGTGATGATTTTTGTCGTTTTGGCAACCGCTTTGACCGGCTGCTTGCAATCCCAGCCTGAGCCGGCGTCTGTACCTGAGCCGGCCGCAGAGCCTGAGAAGGTGGATCTTCAAAAGTTAGTGGACCAATTTGACATTTCCGCGATGTTCGATTGGCTCAACGGCTATCGCGCTGCCAATAAAGACAGTGAAGCTGGCGAGTAAAAGCGCCAAACACCCGTGAAATCACAATCGCTCCCGAGCGACCGTGTGACCTGCATTTGCGCCGTGAAGCGTCAATATGTTGTGGATAACTCCTTCGAACCCACAGGATAAGGGTCGGCGGCGTTGACTCCGCCCCTATCGCTTCGGCACACTCAAGCCAGAAGAATCACGAGGGCATGTTTCGGTGCGGTTTTCGAAATTACGATTGAACGGGTTCAAAAGCTTTGTGGACCCCACAGATTTAATTATTGCAGATGGCTTGACCGGAGTGGTCGGCCCCAATGGCTGCGGCAAATCGAATTTGCTAGAGGCGCTGCGCTGGGTCATGGGCGAGAACCGCCCGACGGCCATGCGGGGTGGCGGGATGGAGGATGTCATCTTCGCAGGAACCGCCACACGTCCGGCCCGTAATTTTGCAGAAGTCAGTTTGCAAATCGACAACAGCAAACGGCTGGCTCCGGCGAGCTTTAATGAAAGTGATCTTTTGGATGTGGTCCGCCGCATCACCCGCGATATTGGCTCTGCCTATAAGGCCAATAGCAAAGACGTGCGGGCGCGGGATGTTCAGATGCTTTTTGCCGATGCCAGCACGGGTGCGCATTCTCCTGCTCTTGTTCGGCAGGGGCAGATCAGTGAATTGATCAATGCCAAACCCAAGGCCCGGCGTCGGATTTTGGAAGAGGCGGCCGGAATTTCGGGTCTCTATGCGCGGCGGCATGAGGCGGAGCTGAAATTACGCGGCGCTGAAACGAACCTGTCACGCGTGGATGACGTGATCGAACAATTGGCCAATCAATTATCCCAATTGGCGCGGCAGGCGAAACAAGCCGCCCGCTATCGAGAGTTGGGGGCCAGTCTGCGTTTGGCCGAAGGGCTCTTACTGTATCGCCGGTGGCAAGAGGCAGAAGAGGCCCGCGCGGCCGCAGAAGAGGCTCTGCGCGCCGGTACGCTCACAGCGGCACAGGCTGAAACCGCAGTTCAGAAATCTGTGAAGGCCCGCGAGATTTGCGAGGCGGCCTTGCCGCCCCTGCGCGAGGAGGAGGCCATCGCCAATGCCGTGTTGCAGCGGCTGAATGTGCAAAAAGACACGCTCAGCGATCAAGCGAAGCGGGCTGAGCAAACCATTCACACTTTGGAGCAACGCATCGCCCAGCTGGCGGCTGATATGGCGCGGGAGCAAAACCTGAATGCCGATGCCGGCGATACAATCGCGCGGCTGCGCGAAGAACTGGCAGAGCTTGAAGAGGCCGGGGCCGGGCAGAGCGAAAAAGTGCAAAAAGCGGCCGCGGAGGCCTCACAGGCGGCGGCTGTTTTGCACGATCGTGAATCGCAATTGGCGGAGATTACCGAAGATGTAGCCCGTCTCGCCGCCAGCCATCAATCGGCGGATCGCTTCGTTGAGGATGCCCAAAAACGCCTGTCCAAGGCTGAGGCCGAAGAGATCAATGCCAAGTCGGCGGTGGCTGAGGCCAGCACACAGGCCAGTGACGCCGCAGCGGCCTACGCGCAAGCCCATCTTGATGAGGCGGCCGCTGTTGAGGCCGTCGCCCAGGCCGAAACGGCTTTGGCTGAGGCGGAGGCGCGACGGGCGGATTGCCTGACCCAAGAAAACAGTGCACGGACTGCCAGGTCCGAGGCAAATGGGGTCGTCAATGCGTTGCAGGCAGAAGTCTCCGCACTGGCGAAATTGGTGGAACGCAACCGCGGTCAAGGCGATCAGTTGCTTGACCAAGTGCATGTTGAAAGCGGATATGAAAAGGCTTTGGGCGCTGCCTTGGCCGATGATCTCAAAGCCCCGGCCGTGACCGCGGACGGGCGCTCAGGCTGGGCTCAGCTGCAGGACTATGACACCGCGCCCCGCCTGCCGGAGGGCGTTGAAAGTTTTGGGCAATACGTCACCGTTCCCGGCGTGTTGAACCGCAGGATTGCACAAGTTGGTCTTGTGACAGCCGAGGAAGGTGCGCGGCTGCATGGGTCTCTTTTACCAGGGCAAAGACTGGTCAGCCGAGATGGCGATCTTTGGCGTTGGGATGGGTTTCGCGCCCAAGCCAAGGACGCCCCCTCTGCGGCGGCCTTGGCACTTGAGCAACGCAATCGCCTTCAGGCTTTGCAATCACAGTTGAAAGAGGCGCAGGCGGTGGCAAGCCAAGCGGAAACTGCGCATCAAGCGCTGGTTGGTCAATTGCAAACCCTGACAAAAACCGATCAAGAGACCCGCGAGGCGCGCCAGGCCGCAGATCGGATGATGGCCGATGCGGGGCGTGCTTTGTCTCGGGCTGAGGCGGAGCGCAATCTTGCCGGCGGGCGCGTTGAGGCCCTGGCGCTCGCTGTCACACGCTATGGGGAAGAGGCGAGTGAAGCGCGCGTGCAGCTGCGTGACGCACAAACCCACCGCGAAGGCTTGGAAGATCTTGGCGCTGCGCGGGCACGGGTGGAGGACATTCGGCTGACCGTTGAAGCCAGCAGGGTCACTATGATGAGCCGCCGTGCGGCACATGATGAGCTGCGCAGTGATGGCGAAGCACGGGTCAAGCGGATTGCGGCAGTGAACAAAGATATTAGCAGCTGGCAAGAGCGTTTGGGAAATGCCAAAACGCGCGCCGTCGAGCTGGAACAGCGCCACAGCAAGGCTGAAGCAGACTTGGCAACAGCACTTGCAGAGCCCGATAACATAAGAAGCCAGCGGGCAGAGCTCATCTCCGCGTTAGAGGAAGCGGAAACGCGCCGGAAATTGGCCGCTGATACCTTGGCGCGGGCCGAGATGGACATGCGCCAAGCGTCTGAGGCCGAGCGTGATGCTGGGCGCGTGGCCACGGAAAGCCGCGAAAAACGGGCTGGCGCTGAGGCGCGCTCTGAAGCTGCTTTGGAGGCGGTGGGTTTGGCGGCGGAGCGCATCCGTGAGGAGCTGCAAACAGAGCCGCAAAACCTGCTGGAACAATTGGAGGTCGACCCGCTGAAAATGCCGCCCTCTGAACAGGTGGAGGCAGAGGTGGCGCGTTTGCGCCGGCAACGAGAGGCGCTGGGCGCGGTCAACCTGCGGGCGGAAGAGGATTCTCAAGAGGTGCGCGAGGAATTTGATATGCTCACCAAAGAGAAAACAGATTTGGAAGAGGCAATCAAAACGCTGCGGGGTGGGATTGCCAGTCTCAACAAAGAGGGCCGGGAACGCTTATTGGCCGCTTTTGATGAGGTGAATCGCAACTTCGGCACTCTGTTTTCGCATTTATTTGGCGGCGGCGAGGCGAATTTGGTTTTGGTGGAAAGCGATGATCCGTTGGATGCTGGGCTGGAAATTTTGTGTCAACCACCGGGTAAGAAGCTCTCGACCCTCTCGCTGTTGTCGGGCGGTGAGCAGACTCTGACGGCGATGGCGCTTATTTTTGCAGTCTTCTTGGCCAATCCCGCGCCGATTTGTGTGCTTGATGAGGTGGATGCGCCATTAGATGATGCAAATGTCACAAGGTTCTGCGACCTGCTCGATGAGATGACCCGCAGGACGGACACGCGGTTTTTGATCATCACCCACCATGCGGTGACCATGGCGCGTATGGACCGTTTGTTTGGTGTGACGATGGCGGAGCAAGGGGTCAGCCAGTTGGTTTCGGTTGACCTGAAGAAAGCCGAGCAACTGGTGGCCTAGCGCCTCGGTGTGTCGCATGAAGCCGTTAAAAAGACCTCTGCATAACCCAGCGCCAAGCCAAAACATTGTGCCCGGTGGCAACACCGGGCAGCCCCTGCCTGCCCAGTCCGGCGCTGCCCTCATGTCGTGTTGAAATGGCGTGATGCAGAGGTCTTTTAAAGCCGATTGAGCAATTGCGGGGTTGGCCAAGCATCGGCGGGTAGATTGAGCCTGTCCTGTTCTGCTTGCACAGCCGCGCGGGTTTTGGAGCCTAAAATACCATCGATTTTGCCGACATCATGGCCTCGGGCCATGAGTTTTTGTTGTAGGGCCTGCATTTCTTGCCCGGTCAAGCCCGTGTCCGGCGTTCCAGGATAAAACTGCGGTTCGCCCGATAGCAGCGTGGCAAAATAGGCGGCTGTGGTGACATAGACCAGGCTCTGGTTCCATTCAAAATAGACGTTGAAATTCGGATAGGTCAGAAAGGCCGGACCCTTATGGCCAACGGGCAATAAAACAGAGGCTTGGCCCGCGCTGGGCTCGAGGGGGCCATGCCGCCCGGTCACCCCAAGCGCCTGCCAGCGCGCGACGGTCTGGCTTTTGTCGAGGCCAGTGAGGGTGAGATCAAGAGTCTCGGGCAGATCAATTTCCTGCAACCACGGGGCACCGGCCTGCCAGCCCAATCGACGCAGCATATGGCCGCCGCTCATAAGCGCATCTTCGGCAGAGTTTTGCAGATCAACGCGGCCATCACCATCCCCGTCCGTGCCGCTGTCCAAAATATCTTCGGGCAGCATCTGGATCATACCAATCTCGCCGGCCCAAGCGCCTTGCGTCTCTCGCGGATCAAAATCACCGCGTTTGTAAAGCTCAAGCGCTGCAAAAACCTGTGGACGAAACAGCTCAGGGCGCCGGCAATCATGCGACAGGGTCAGCAGCGCATTGAGCGTGTTAAAATTGCCTTGATTGACCCCAAAATCCGTTTCAAATGCCCAAAAGGCCAGTAAGACCCCAGGTGGGATCCCGTAATCACGGGACACCCTGTCAAAGGTCGCGGCGTATTTGCCCGCGTTTTTCTGTGCATGCACCAAGCGATGTTCCGAGATCAAGGCTTGAGAGAAGCTGATGAAGTCTTTTTGAAACACCCCTTGTCGGCGGTCTGCTTTGATGACCTTGGGATCTTGCGCCGCGCCATCAAAAAAGCGCGTCACCAATGGGCGCGGGTAGCCCTGTGCCAGAGCCTCTTGTTTTACGTCTTTGATAAACGATGCCCAATCTGTGCCGCAAGTGGCAGAGGCCAGGCCAGCGTAACACATTAAGGCACAGGACAAGAAGAGGCGGTGCATATCAATTCTCCAACAAAAACCCGTTGTAATTAGGCCTTTTTACAACAAAAATGCAAGGGTCATGCCCGCCACCAAAAGCGTCATCGCGCCCCAGGTCAGCCAGAGAGTTTGAATAGATTTTTCAATCTCAACCGGACCAATGTTTTTGCGGCCAGCGGCGTTGACCCAAGGAAATTTCTCGAATTTCCCCTCATAGCTGCGGGGGCCTGAGAGGCTGATATCAAGCGCATAGGCCATCGCAGCCTCGGGCCAGCCGGCATTTGGGGAGCGGTGCAATTTCGCCTCAGAGATGATAGTGCCCCAGGAGGTGCGACAGCCGGTGATCAGCCAAATTCCAAAGGCGGACAGCCGGGCGGGCGCCCAATTCAGCAGATCATCCAGCCGGGCGCAGGCCCATCCGAAGTCCCGATATGTCTCGTTCTTATACCCAATCATACTGTCCGCGGTGTTGATCATTTTATAGATAATCACCCCGGGCAAACCTGCCAGTGCGAACCAAAAAACGGGTGCTGCAATCCCATCGGAAAAATTTTCTGCCGCGCTTTCAATGGCCCCGCGGGCCACCTGCGGGGCATCCATCTGGGCTGTGTCACGTCCAACAATCATGGCCACGCTCCTGCGCCCGGCGGCAAGTGACAGCCGCAGGGATTGGGCCACGTCTTGCACATGCTGCATTAAGGATCTCTGTGCCACGAGGATTGCAGTGACCAAAATTTCAGCCAGAGGCCCAAGTTGCGCCAAAACAAGCCCGGCGAGCCCGCCTAGCCCAGCCAATCCGATGCATAAGATCACACCTTTGGGTTTTTGATGGGGTGCATGATTGAACATGCTGGTGGCGCGGGCGATGAGATTGCCCATGAGCACGGCCGGATGCGGCATGCGTGACCAGAGCCACTTTGGCTCGCCGAGCAGCGCATCCAGAACAAGGGCCAAAAACAGGGTCACAGGGCGGCCTCCAACCGCGCCCACTGCGCCTGCGGCGGCAGGCCAAGTCGGATCCATGTTGGGCTATAGGGGAAAACCCGCGTCCAAATCTTGTGTTGGGCTAAGTGGTGTTGCAGTTGCCTGGCATCCGCGACCTCATAGGTACGAAACAGCGCGCAGGCGCCCATAGGGCGGGCGTTTTGGCGCCGCATGAGCCGGTCAAGACGTTCTGCATCCGCGGCCAGCCGGGCCCGGGTTTGCTCGGCCCAAGTGGTGTCACCCAGGGCCGCGGCACCAATTTTCAACGCGATCCCAGAGACGGGCCAAGGGCCAAGCCTTTGTCGCAGAGTGTCGATCAACTCTGGATCTCCAATTGCAAACCCCAAACGCAATCCAGCCAATCCCCAAAATTTTCCAAAACTTTTCAATATTATATGGCCAGGCTGTTTGGCTTGCGCGATGTGGCTTTGCGCCGGATCGATATCGCAAAAGCTCTCGTCAATCACCGTCAGCGGCGCGGGTGTGATCTGAGTTTGGAATATGCCTGTGGGGTTGTTGGGATGGACCACAACACGGGCCACAGGAGAGGAGGGGTGTTCGTCTACGTCCCAGCCATGAAATCGAAAGGCGGCGGCGTGTTCGTTGTAGCTGCGCAGGGCGATCTCGGCTTGGCCTGCAGCTTGAAGTGCAGGAATTTGAGCGATGGCAGCAGAGCATCCCGGCACAGCCAGAACATCCGCCTGCGCTGGCACCCGCCAAAATCGCCGGGCGGCGGCACATAGCGCCGCATCTGCGCCGCTATCAGGCAGCGCCGTCCAATCATTTGGCGTCAAATCGAGGCTCGTTATTGGGTAGCTTTCCGGATTGATCCCGGTGGATAGATCAAGCCAGTCACCGCGCGCGCCGCCAAATTCTGCTGCTGCCGCGTCAAGACCGCCCCCGTGATCTCGCCCATTGCCTGCCATTAGTCCGTGTCCGGCAAAGGGGTCATGCGCGTGGTGAAATGGCCTTTCACCGCTTGTGGCCAATCGCGGTAGGGCACTTGGCCGGTTTCTGAGGCTTGATGCAGTGCCGCATAATCTACAATGGCTTGGGCATTTTCGGGGCTTGGCTCAAATGTTCCCAAGACATAAGACAGCTTTTCAGGAGCTTGCACCGCCACATTGCAGGCCCGCACGCAGCCCATCATGCAGGAGACACGCCGGGTTTTTACCCCTGCGCTTGCGGCTCTGTCTTCGATTAAGCCTGCGAATATTTCGCCATCGGTGAGGGGCTGGGTCTGTGGTGTCCAGCCCTCGCGTTTGCAGGTGTCGCAAATGGTAATCCATGACGTCATTGGGTTCTCCTGCGATTGACAGATCTTGGCGAATAGTTGCGTTGGCTGCACCAAAAACGCAAGGGCCTGGTTGCTGGTTAATCGCCGCGCCCATGGGGGGCGTTCCAGTCGATGTCTGGATTGATTGGGATGATGCGATTGGGGTTAATCGTATCATGGCTATAGTGGTAGTGGCGGATGACATGATCCATATTCACCGTCTCGGCGATGCCCTCATATTGGTAGAGCTCGCGGGTATAGGCCCAAAGATTAGGATAATCTATGATGCGCTTGCGGTTGCATTTGAAATGCAGGTGATAAACGTTGTCAAAACGCAGGAGGGTTGGAAACAAGCGCCAATCGACCTCGGTGAGCCTGTCGCCCATGATATAGCGCTTGCGCGACAAGCGGTCCTCTAGCCAATCCAATGTGTCGAACAAGGGGCCGACCGCGGCATCATAGGCCGTTTGGGTGGTGGCAAATCCGCAGCGGTAAACGCCATTGTTGAGCGTGTCATAAATGCGTTGGTTGATTGGCTCCATCGCCTCGTGCAGCTCTTGGGGGCAAAAATCCATAGTATTGCCTGTCAGCCGATCAAAGGCGGAGTTGAACATGCGGATGATCTCGGAGCTCTCATTGGAGACAATGGTCTGCTGGTGCTTGTCCCAAAGAATCGGAACCGTGACGCGACCACTGATTTTTGGATCTGCACGCAGATAAATATCACGGGCAAATGGCAGGCCAAACAGTCGGTCGCCTGTTGCGCCCGGCCAGTCGCTCGCAAAGGTCCAGCCGTCAGACAACATATCAGGATGCACAACATCAACGCTGATATGTGCGGTTAAGTCTTTAATCTGTCTAAAAATTAATGTGCGATGCGCCCAGGGGCAGGCCAAGGACACATAGAGATGATAGCGTCCGCTTTCGGCCTGAAATTCGGTGCTGCCATCGGATGTGATCCAGTTGCGGAATTTTGCAGTTGAGCGCTCAAAGGCGCCTCCCGATTTTGTGGTGTCATACCAAATATCATGCCAAACACCGTCCACCAGTTGTCCCATCACCCGCTCCCCACCTGCGCTGCGTCCTGCGCGTCTACCTCAGAGCCGCGGCGCTGGAAATGGCAAAACCGCGGTTGACAGTTTGATAGAGGAGCATTCCATGGCGGATGCTTAGGAATTGACCGGCAAACCCTGCCAAATTTCCGTTAGGTTCTCTGTTGTCGCTAGAGCTGCGGCTCTTTGATCATCGGGCAAGTTCTTATAAAGGCCCTTGGTCGTGCCCCGGTGTTGCCACCGGGCAAAGTGTTTTGGCTTGGCGGTTGGGTTATGCAGAGGGCTTCTCTTTGGACTTGGAACGAATATCGCTAGAGTCCGCGAAACGTCGCTTGCGGGTGCCGGGCGGTCGGGAATCCATTTGCCCCCGGCGCTGCAATGGCTTAGCAGAGGGTCAGACGACGTCGAAGGACCGGAGAGGAGCATGGCGCTGCGTTGACCCAAACTGGGGATGCAGACCGTGATCGTCGGATGAGACCGCATAACGGATGTGCGGCGGGGCCTTTGACCTATAAGATTAAAGGACCAAGATATGACCCGGTGTCTGTTATTTTTAGCCTGTCTTCTGCCCGCGCCGGCTTGGGCGCATTTCGGGCATGTGGAGGCCATGGCAGGAGGCCATGACCATTGGGTCATTGCCGCCGCCCTTGCAGCAGCGCTTGCGGCTGGGGCTGTTGCCGCCCTGAAAGGGTCCGAAGCGCAGGACAGTGAGGGCGAAGAGCCCGAACCACAGGAGGCGTGAAATGAGTAAAATCGGTGTCATGATTTGTGGCCACGGCTCGCGCAGCCAAGCGGCCGTTGATCAATTTAGCGTGCTGGCGGAAAAACTGCCCGCCTATCTGCCGCCTGAATGGGCCGTTGAATATGGCTATTTGGAATTTGCCAACCCTGTCATCCGCGACGGGTTGGATCGGCTGCGCGCGCAGGGATGTGACAAGATTCTGGCCGTGCCCGGTATGCTCTTTGCTGCCATGCACTCCAAAAATGACATCCCGACCGTGCTGAACACCTATGCGGCCAAACATGGGATTGAGGTCAGCTATGGCCGGGAGTTGGGCGTGGATCCCAAGATGATCGCTGCGGCTGGCGGCCGTGTGCAAGAGGCGATTGCGGCGGCCAATGCGGCCCATGGCGAGGTCCCGATGCATGAGACTTGCCTTGTAGTGATTGGGCGCGGGGCATCGGATCCCGATGCCAATGGCAATGTGGCGAAAATTGCGCGTATGTTGCACGAAGGGCTTGGCTTTGGCTGGTGTGAAGTGGGCTATTCGGGCGTGACCTTCCCCCTTGTTGAACCCTGCCTGCAGCATGCAAGCAAACTTGGGTATAAGCGGATTGTTGTGTTCCCTTATTTTCTCTTTTCGGGCATTTTGATTGACCGAATTTATGGCTTTACCGATCAGGTTGCGGCGGAAAATGCTAATATCCAATTTGTGAAAGCTGGGTATTTGAACGACCATGAGCAAGTGCTAGCGACCTTTGCGGAGAGGATCACCGAGCAGGTCGGAGAAATTCCACCGCCCAATTGCGCCATGTGCAAATATCGCACGCAGGTCTTGGGATTTGAAGCTGAGGTGGGTGCGGTTCAAGAATCGCATCATCACCATGTGGAAGGTCAGGGCGCCTCAGCGCCGGGCTCGAATGTTGAGGATTGCACCCTCTGTGACAGCTTTTGCACCGGGCTGTGCCGATTGGAAAAACAGGCCAAAGGGCACGATCATCATGACCACAGCCATGACCATGACCACAGCCATGATCACAGTCACGGTCATACGCATGGACATGCCCATAGCCACGACCATGTACACGCGGAATATCCGCATGCGGATCATCCGCATGGGCCGGAAAGCGCGCGCAAGTCACCCAAGACATAAACGAACTCAATGGCGCTCCCATTGGAACCAATCGAAAGCCCCGCGCATGCGTCCTTATGAGAAAGACCCAAAGGCCATATATGCTGAAAGCTTTGCCACGGTCGCGCGGGAGGCGGATTTGACGCGCTTCCCTCACGGACTCGACAAATTGGCGACCCGGGTCATTCACGCCTGCGGCATGGTTGAGGTTGCAGATCGTTTGGCCTTCTCTGAGCAGGCCTTCCGCAAAGGTGCGGCGGCTTTGGCGGCGGGCGCACCGATCCTTTGTGATTGTGAAATGGTGGGGGCAGGGATAATCCGGCGCTATTTACCGGCCGAAAACCCTGTGATTGTCACATTGAACGATCCCTCCGTGCCCGCTTTGGCCCAAGCGATCGGCAACACGCGCTCTGCTGCGGCGGTTGAGCTTTGGGCTGCGCATCTCGAAGGCGCTGTTGTGGCGATTGGAAATGCGCCTACAGCCCTGTTTCATCTGCTTGAACTTCTCGATCACGGCGCGCCAAAACCAGCTGTAATTCTTGGGTTTCCTGTTGGTTTTGTGGGTGCGGCGGAATCCAAAGCAGAACTGGCGGCAAACCCGCGCGGCTGTGACTTTGTGGCTCTACGTGGCCGGCGGGGTGGATCTGCGATTGCCTCTGCGGCGGTCAACGCATTGTCTGCGGGCCTGCCGGAGTTGGTCGCATGAGCGCTTGGCTGCACATTGTAGGTATCGGTGAGGATGGGCTGGAGGGTTTGCTGCCAGCGGCCCGCGCTGTTGTGCAATCGGCTGAGGTCATTATCGGAGGTGATCGCCATCATCAGTTGGCTGGTATCACCTCTGCGGAGCGCTTGAGCTGGCCCAGCCCATTTGATGCGTTGATCTCAACATTGCAGGGGTTGCGCGGCAAGCGCGTGGTGGTTTTGGCCACGGGGGATCCTCTTTGGTTTTCCGTTGGGGCGCGCATTGGCCGTGAAATCGATCCGAGCGAAATCACCTATCATCCGCAGCTCAGTGCCTTTCAGCTGGCCTCTGCGCGGATGGGCTGGTCAATGGCCGATGTGGAAACGCTAACGGTGCATGGCAGGCCGGTTGAGCAGATGATTGCGTTCATCCAACCGGATCAACGTTTGTTGATCTTGACCACGGGCGCACAAACCCCCGGTCAAATCGCTCAATTTTTGACGCAGCGCGGCTTTGGCAGCTCAAAGATGACGGTTCTGGCCGCCATGGGGGGCGACAGAGAACAACGCTTTGACGGTCTGGCAGAGAGTTGGTCCCATGAGGTGCCGCCTTTTAACACCCTTGCGGTTGACTGTGTGGCGGCGCCCGATGCGGCACTTTTGCCGCGCGTGCCGGGCCTGCCGGATGAGCTCTTTGAACATGATGGTACCATGACCAAACGAGAGGTGCGGGCGGTCACCATTGCCAAGCTGATGCCAATGCGCGGTGCGTTATTGTGGGATATTGGCACGGGTTGCGGTTCGGTGGCCGTGGAGTGGATGCGCGCCGCCCGCTACGCGCAGGCCATCGGCATTGAGCCGCGGGCGGACCGCCGCGCGATGGCCGGCCAAAATGCGCTGGCTCTTGGCACGCCCAAGCTGCAAGTGATCGAGGGGACGGCCCCGGATGCGCTTGAGGGGCTGGCAGCACCGGATGCGATTTTCATCGGCGGTGGTTTGAGCGACGCGGTGTTTGAAACGGCCTGGCAAGCGCTCAAGCCCCTGGGGCGTTTTGTGGCCAATGCGGTCACCTTAGAGAGCGAAACCGTCTTGATGGCGCTCCACGCCAAACATGGCGGGGAGCTGGTGCGCCTTTCGGTGAATCGCGCCGAACCGGTCGGGCCCTATCGTGGTTGGCGCCCCTTCATGCCTGTGACCCAATGGAGCTTGATTAAGCGATGAGTGGAATTTTGTATGGCGTCGGGCTTGGCCCTGGCGACCCGGGATTGATCACTGTGAAATCAAGCCGCCTCATCTCCGGCGCAAAGGTGATCGCTTATCCGAGTTTGGCCGGTGGGAAGAGTTTTGCGCGGGCCATTGCCGCAGACCTCATTTCTCCTCAGGCGGAAGAAATTGTGATGGATGTGCCGATGACGGTTGAGCGCGCCCCGGCGCAGGCGGCCTATGACATCGGCGCAAAGAGCATCGCGGCGGCTTTGGATCGGGGCGATGATGTGATTTGCCTCTGCGAAGGAGACCCGTTCTTTTATGGAAGCTTTATGTATCTCTACGCGCGGCTTGCGGCCGACTATCAGGTGGAGGTTGTGCCCGGCGTGACCTCGATCACGGCCTGCGCGGCAAGGGCGGGGATGCCTTTGGCGGCGCGCAACGAGCGTTTGACAGTTCTGCCCGGACCCTTGCCAGCGGCAGAATTGCGCGCCCGTATCGAGGGGGCAGAAAGTGTCGTGATTATGAAGGTGGGGCGGCATTTGCCCAAAATTCGCGCGGTGATTGCGGAGTTGAACCTGACCGAAAAAGCCGCCTATATCGAGCGGGCCAGCCTGCCGGACGAATTGGTTTGCCCTTTGGCTCAGGCTCCCGAAAAAGCTCCCTATTTTTCAATGATTATCTTAACGAAAGGCGCCGATCCATGGCTCTAACCCCTGTTGTTTTGGCGCTGAATGCCTCTGGTCTTGCCGTGGCTCAGTCGATCGCGCAGGCGCTGGATGCGCCGCTGCACGGCCGTAGAGGTCGCGTGGGGCAGGCGGATGCTTTTTTTGACAATGCTTTGGATCATGCGCGTGATCTTTTCGCAGCAGGGATTCCGATTGTGGGAGTCTGTGCCAGTGGGATTTTGATCCGCGCCGTGGCCCCCCAGCTGAGCGATAAAACCCAAGAGCCACCGGTGGTTTCCGTGGCCGATGATGGATCGGTCGTCGTGCCGCTTTTGGGGGGGCATCGCGGGGCCAACCGTCTGGCGCGCAAGATTGCCGAGGCTCTGGACAGCACGGCTGCTGTGACAACGGCGGGGGATGTGTCGCTGGGTGTGTCTTTGGATGAGCCCCCCGAGGGTTGGGCTTTGGCCAATCCGCAAGATGCCAAGGGCGCAATGGCAGCGCTGTTATCCGGCGGCGGTGCGGCGCTCTTGGGTGCAGAGGCGGCTCAAGCGACGTGGCTGGCCGATATGCCGGCGGGCGATGCGGTGAGGTTGAGCTGTGATATGACGCTGCAAAGCGATTTGGGCCCCCATCACCTGCAATTTGCGCCGAAGCGCGTGACCATCGGGGTGGGCTGCGCACGCGATTGCCCGCCACAGGAATTGGCCGATTTGGTGCGTACGGCCCTCAATGAGGCGGGAGTTTGTGATGCGGCGGTGCACTCTATCAACACGATTTCGCTCAAAGCAGATGAGCCCGCGATCTTGGAGCTTGCCCGGCAGTTGAACGCGCCTTTGCGGCTTTTTTCCGCAGAGGCGCTGGAGGCGGAAACCCCCCGTTTGGCCACGCCCTCTGACGTGGTATTCGCCGAGGTCGGCTGTCATGGCGTGTCAGAAGGGGCGGCCTTGGCGCAGCTCGGCTCTGAGGGCAAGCTGTGGATGCAAAAGCGTAAGACCGCGCATGCGACGGTGGCGCTTGGTTTGGCGGATAGGCCCCTGTCAGATTTACGCGGCGCTGCCCGTGGTCGTCTGTCGGTGGTTGGGATTGGGCCAGGCCAGGCGGCTTGGCGCACGCCGGAGGTGTCGCGCTTGATCGCCGATGCGCAGGAGCTGGTCGGCTATGGGCTTTATATCGATCTGCTGGGCCCGCTGGCCGCAGGCAAAGAGCGCTCCGATTTCCCCTTGGGCGGTGAAGAGGCACGCTGTCGCTATGCGCTGGAACAGGCGGGGCTTGGCAAGAACGTCGCCTTGGTCTGTTCTGGGGATGCGGGCATTTATGCCATGGGCGCCTTGGTTTTTGAATTGCTGGACCGTCCAGCCGATCAAATGGGCGTGAGCGATGCGGCCCGCCGCGTGGATGTTGTTTGCTCGCCGGGGGTTTCTGCCCTGCAAGGGGCGGCGGCACGCGCTGGGGCGCCATTGGGCCATGATTTTTGTACGATATCATTGTCAGATCTGCTCACACCGCGCGCCGATATTCTGCGCCGCTTGCAAGCGGCGGCTGAGGGGGATTTTGTCATCGCCTTCTATAATCCCGTCTCCAAAACCCGACGCACGCTTTTGTCAGAGGCGCGCGATATTTTGTTGCAACATCGCCCGGCTGATACGCCGGTGATGCTGGCCAGCTCATTGGGGCGGCCTGAGGAACATATTCGCTATCGCCGCCTAGAGGATTTGCAGGTGGATGAGGTGGATATGCTGACAGTGGTGCTGATTGGCTCGTCAAATTCGCGGCTGGCGCAGTTGGGCGAAGGGCCTCGTATGTTTACCCCGCGCGGCTATGCGCGCAAGATTGATGGGGATTTGGCCCCCATGAAAGAAGGAAACGGCAGATGACAGTGTTTTTCATCGGAGCGGGGCCCGGGGATCCTGAACTTTTGACCCTGAAAGCTGCGCGGATCATTGGTGCATGTCCCGTATGCCTTTATGCCGGGTCTTTGGTGCCCGAGGAGGTTGTGGCCTGCGCGCCCAAAGATGCGCGCGTTCTGGATACGGCGCCCATGACATTAGATGAGACCCATGCGGAAATTCTGGCCGCCCATGCCAAAGGGCAGGATGTGGCGCGGGTGCATTCTGGGGATCCGTCGCTCTATGGCGCGATTGCGGAGCAAATTCGCCGCCTGCGCGCCGATGGCATTGACTATGAAATTATTCCCGGCGTGCCCGCCTATACCGCCGTTGCGGCCGCCCTGGGGCAAGAGTTGACGATTCCTGAGATTGCCCAGTCGATTGTTTTGACGCGCATGTCGATGAAGTCGACCTCCATGCCTGCGGGGGAGACCCTTGAGAATTTTGCCATCTCTGGCGCAACGCTCGCCATTCACCTCGCGATTCGCAATATGCGTGAGATTGAACGGGTTTTAATCCCGCATTACGGGGCCGATTGCCCGGTCGTGGTCGCTTACCGGGCCAGTTGGCCCGATCAGATCATCATCCGCGGCACTCTGAGCGATATTCGCAAGAAAGTGCGGGATGCGAAAATCACCCGAACGGCCTTGATCTTGGTGGGGCCTGCGCTGAAGGAACAGCAAGATTTTGTGGATTCTGCGCTCTATCATCCAGATATGGAACATGTGCTGCGCAATCGCAAAACTCCGGCGGCTTGAGCGCCTTCAAAAAACGCTTCACATTTTAGTGACTGCCTTGACCGTCGCGGTTTTCCCGCGCAGGCTATTGGTTAAGGAGATGTTAAAATGACAACATTTTTGCCGAAAGAAGTGGCGGAGGGTTTGGAAGCGGCTCGCAAGCAGGCGCTGCGGAAGAAGAGCCGATTGCGGGTGCAGGCCGGCACGGAGATTTTTACGGTTCTGAAATATTGGGACAGCGGATTTTCAGTGGATCTGCAAGATGCGCCGCAGTTGCGCGGTCTCGTGGACCTCTACGACGGCAGCCGCCATCTGTATCAATGTTTGATCGTCGCCTCTGAGGAAGAGGGCGGGGAGATGCGCTATGAGTTCAAGCGCAACACCCGTGCCGTTGACAGCGCGCCGCTGGACTTTGAGCGGGATGCCAATAAGCCTGTGGCCTTGATTGGCCGCAGTTAACCGGGCCGGCGGCTACTGGAGATCCGAAAAAGCCTCCTGCATGGCTGCAACCGCCCGCTCGACATTGGCGCGCTGCGTGCCGATGTTAAAGCGCAGGAAGCTTTCGCCACCTGTGCCGAAGGTTGGCCCGTGGTTGACGGCGATTTTGGCCCGTTTTTGCACCCGGTCAATGGCCTCCTGTAAAGACATGCCCGTGCCAGAGACATCCACCCAAGCCAGATAGGTGGCCTCAAGATGCATGGATGTTAAGCCGGGAATGGCATTGATCCCAGCGTCGAAAATCTTGCGGTTTCCATCGAGATAGACCAGCAATTCATCCACCCATTGCGCCCCTTCTGGCGAATAGGCCGCGGTAATCATATGCAGGCCAAAGGAATTTGGGGACAGTCCGAGCGCCTGCATCCGTTTGGCAAAACGCGCGCGCAAATTTGGATCTTCAATGATCACATTGCCCGAATGCCCCCCTGCAATATTGAAGGTCTTGCTGGCCGCAGTCATCATAATCAAGCGATCTGAAATTCCGTCAATCAGTGCCATGGCTGTGTGTTTCGCGCCGAAGGTCAGATCGTGGTGAATCTCATCACTGACCAAAAGCAGATCATGTTTGATGCAAAATTCGGCCACCTGTTGAAGTTCCGCGCGGCTCCATACCCGCCCGCCAGGATTATGCGGCGAGCAAAGGATGACCATTTTCGCATGGGGCGGCAGGGCGGCGTCATAGCTGTCGAAATCCATCTCATAGCGGCCATTGTTTTGCACCAGTGGCAATTCGATCACCTCGCGGTCATTGGCGCGGATCACTTTGGCGAAGGAATGATAGACCGGGGTGAATAGAACCACGCCGTCGCCTGGCTCTGTGAATGTATCCACACAAAGCGCCGTGCCATTCACCAGCCCATGGGTGGTGAAAATACCGCCGCGGGGCACCTCCCAGCCGTGACGGTGTTTCATCCACCAGGCAATCGCGTCGAGATATTTGCTGTCATCGCCAAAATAGCCGTATATCCCATGCTCTGTAAGCCTGGCCAGACTGTCTGCCACCGCTTGTGGCGGACGAAAATCCATATCCGCCACCCACATTGCCAAACCATCGTCGGGCGACACGCCATAGAGCGGCTCCATCATATCCCATTTGGAGGAGTGGGTGTTGCGGCGGTCAATCTGGGTGTCAAAGGTCATGGAAAATCCTAATATTTTCGCGTAAGATTACTGTGAAAAGGCCAAAGATCAAGCGCTGGGAAGGGCCCGGCACGCAAATTGCGGCAAGAATCTTTGATGCGGCAATTGCGCTGCGGGTCGGCATTGAATATCACACCGCTATGACAATACGCCCCATAATAATCCATCCCGATCCGCGCTTGAAAAAGACGGCGGCGCCCGTGGCTGAGGTGACCCCCGCGATTGAGCGTTTGGCTGAGGATATGCTTGAAACCATGTATGATGCACCGGGCATCGGACTGGCTGCGCCGCAAATCGGCGTGATGAGCCGCGTGTTCGTTATGGATTGCGTGAAAGAGGAAGGGGCCGCACCGGCGCCGATGGTTCTTATGAATCCGGTCATCACCTGGGTCTCTGAGGCGTTGAGCACCTATGAAGAGGGCTGCCTGTCCATTCCAGAGCAATATGGCGAGGTGGAACGGCCTGCAGAGATTGATATGCAATGGCTGGGCCTGGACGGGAAAACCCATACACAAAGATTCGATGGGCTTTGGGCCACTTGCGCGCAGCATGAGTTGGATCACCTAAACGGCAAGCTGTTCATTGATTACCTCAAACCGATGCGCCGCCAACTTATCACCCGCAAGATGCAGAAACTCAAACGTGAGCAGGCCCGGTCATGAGCCGAAGCATTGTGCCTTGGCCGCACCCTTGTTTGCGACGACTTGCGGACCCGATTGAGAAAATCACCCCGGAAATTGAAGAGATTTGGCGCGATATGATTGCGGTGATGGAAGCGATGCCTGGCGTTGGTTTGGCAGCGCCGCAATTGGGCATTGGGTTGCGCTTGGCGGTGGTGGATGCCTCTTCGGCGCGCGGTGAGGTTCTGCGCATGGCCAATCCCGAGGTACTGCACGTATCTGCCAAGCTTGAGATGGGCGAAGAGGCCAGCCCTAATCTGCCCTATGTCTCCGCGCAGATCAAACGCCCGCGCGGCGTGACGGTGCGCTATATGGACGAAGCTGGCGCTTGGCAGGAAAAAGATCTGGTTGGCCTCTGGGCCCGCTCGATGCTCCATCAGGTCGATCACCTCAATGGGCGGATGTATTTTGACAATCTCTCCAAGCTCAAGCGCGACATGCTGATCAAAAAGGCTCGAAAACTATGCGCGTAGTTTTCATGGGCACGCCCGATTTTTCGGTCGCCGCTTTGCGGGCCTTGGCCGAGGCTGGCCATGAGATCGCAGCCGTCTACAGCCAACCGCCGCGTAAATCCGGCCGGGGGCAAAAACGTCGTCCGTCGCCGGTGCAAGCCTATGCCGAGTGCCAAGGATGGACGGTCTTTACACCCAAAAACTTCCATGATCCGGCTGAGCTGGCCAATTTTGCGGCTCTTGAGGCGGATATCGCCGTGGTGGTGGCTTACGGGTTGATCTTGCCACAAGCGCTTTTGGATGCCCCGCGCTTTGGATGTTTGAATATTCATGCCAGCCTTCTGCCGCGTTGGCGCGGCGCGGCGCCAATCCATAGGGCAATTATGGCCGGGGATGCGCAGACTGGGGTGTGTATCATGCAGATGGATGCGGGTCTGGACACTGGGCCGGTGCGTCTGCGCCGCGCGCTGGATATTGCGGCGCAAGAGACCACCGCCGAGCTGCATGATCGCCTTGCCGCGCTGGGCGCTGCGGCGATTGTGGATGTTTTGGCCGATTTGCCGGGTCATCCGCCCGAAGTGCAACCTGATGTCGGCATTTGCTATGCACAGAAAATCGACAAATCTGAGGCACGCATTGACTGGACGCGGCCGGCGCTTGAGGTGGACCGGCAAATTCGCGCCCTGTCTCCCTTTCCCGGTGCCTGGTGTGAACTGGCGGGACAGCGGATGAAACTTTTGGCCTCCCAAACGGGCCAAGGTTCTGGTGCGCCGGGGCAGGTGCTTGGCGGGTTTGAAGTGGCCTGCGGTCAGGGATCAGTGACCATCACGCGGCTGCAACTGGCGGGCAAAACCGCGCAAACCGCCGCTGAGTTTCTACAAGGCCATGCGCTGCCCGAAGAGCTCATCTAAGCCCAGCGGATCAGGCCGATGATGGCGGATCCGGCGTAGAAGGCCTGAAGCAGCAAAAAGGTCCAACGGCGGTCAATCACAGCCCAGGCGGCAAAAAGGCTGGCTGAGATGAACAGCAGAGAGAACCCCAAAATCTCATTGCCTGTATTCGAGGCGATGAGCAACGCGTAGACCATCGCCAAAACTGATCCAGAGATTTCAAAAACGGAAGTGAGTTTTCGTTTCTTATCCATGTCGTGCTTTCCGCCCTGCGGGCTTAGTCCTTGAATGGTGCCATGCCGGCACGGGCCAATTCATCAGCCAATTCGTTTTGAGGATGCCCCGCATGGCCCTTGACCCATTCCCAAGTCACCTGATGCCGAGCTTGGGCGGCATCCAATTGTTTCCACAGGTCTTCATTCTTGACCGGCTTTTTTGCGGCGGTTTTCCAGCCGTTTTTCTTCCAGCCGAAAATCCATTTGGTCACGCCATCTTTGACGTAAACGCTGTCGGTGACGATTGTGATTGCCGAGCGTCGGGACAGGGCTTCAAGGGCGGAGATCGCCGCCATGAGCTCCATACGATTGTTGGTTGTCTCTTTCGCCCCGCCTTTGAGTTCGCGCTGCTTGGTCACCGTGTCGCCCGTTTTGGCCTGCATCACCACACCCCAGCCGCCCGGGCCGGGATTGCCACTGCAGGCCCCGTCGGTATAGGCGATTAGATCATGCATGGGCGGACATCATGATGAAGGGTTCCACATCTCCGGCCAGCCCTTTTTCCTGCCCCTCGCGCTCGAAGGTGAGGGTGAAGCCGGCTTGCGTTAAAATATCTTTCAGCTCTTGGGCGGTGTAATAGGTATAAAAGCGCCCGAGATCATCGCGTTTCTCGCCCGTGCCAAGCTTCATGGCGAGGTGCAAGATCCCACCAGGATGCAGCGCTGCGTGGCAGGCTTGGATATGGCGATTGAAATCTGCGCGCTGGGCGTGCAGCAGTGAAAAATTGGCATAAATCCCATGGTATGTGGCCTGTGATGGCAATTCGTCAAATGTGGCTTGCCGGGCTGTGACGCCGGGGTGTTTGCTGGCGGCGGCCACCATCTCTGCGCTGCCGTCAATGGCCTCCACATTGCAGCCCTGGCGCGCCATTTCTGCAGCGGCCAGACCGGGACCACAGCCCAAATCCAAAACGCGCCCACCCTCAGGGATGGCCTTGATGAAGGCCAAGAGTGATTTGCTGGGCGGCGCTTGGGTCAAGCGCAGGTAATCTTCAATTTTGGCGTCATAGACGGCGAGAGTTTGCGCATCAGTCATGGGCGGGCGCTCCGACCTCCCGCAGGATGCGCGGCACTTTGAAACTGACGTTTTCTTTTGCGGTCTCTACCGTTTCGATTGTGACCGCATAATGCTCCGAAAAGGCGTCAATCACCTCTTGGATTAAGACATCTGGCGCCGAAGCGCCGGCGGTGATGCCGATGGTCTTGATCCCATCCAATGCGCGCCAGTCAATATCTTTGGCGCGCTGCACCAATTGCGCATAGCTGCATCCGGCGCGCGCGGCGACTTCAACCAGACGCTTGGAATTGGAAGAATTGGGCGCCCCAACCACCAAAAGCGCATCGCAGAGCGGGGCAATGGCCTTGACCGCTTCTTGGCGATTTGTGGTGGCGTAGCAGATATCTTCTTTATGTGGCCCGGCGATATTTGGGAAGCGGCGTTGCAGGGCCGCGACAACCCCGGCTGTATCATCGACCGATAGGGTGGTTTGGGTGATATAGGCCAGCCGATCTGGGTCACGCACGGCGACGGCTTCAACATCGGCTTCGCTCTCGACCAAAAGCACCTCGCCATCGGGCAATTGTCCCATGGTGCCGATGGTTTCGGGATGGCCGGCATGGCCAATCATGATCATTTGAAGGCCGTTCTCACTGTGGCGTTCGGCTTCGATATGAACTTTACTGACCAAAGGGCAGGTGGCATCGACATAGATCATATTGCGCGCCTGCGCGGCGCTTGGAACGGACTTCGGCACCCCATGCGCGGAAAAAATCACCGGGCGATCATCCGGACATTCGTCCAGCTCTTGCACAAATATAGCACCCTGGGCGCGCAGGCCGTCGACGACAAATTTATTGTGCACGATCTCATGGCGCACAAACACGGGTGCACCCCATTTTTGCAAAGCCATCTCTACGATTTTTATGGCACGATCCACCCCCGCGCAAAAACCTCTTGGCGCGGCGAGATAAAGTTTGAGCTCAGGTTTTGTCATGGCAACGGTCCTTTGCTCGGCACGCTAAATGTGCCGAGCAAGATCGTCCAGAGCTTGGGGCGAATTAATCAGCTTCCGCCGGGGCCACAAAGTCATCGGTTTCGCGCGCTGGGCGACCGATCACGTCACGCAACGCATCCAATTCGATGAAATTGTCGCACTGGCGACGCAGTTCATCGGCAATCATCGGCGGTTGGCTGCGAATTGTGGAGACCACGGACACGCGCACGCCCTGGCGCTGTACACTTTCGACCATTGGCCGGAAGTCACCGTCACCGGAGAAGAGCACGATATGATCAACATGCGGGGCCAGTTCCATCGCGTTTACGGTCAACTCGATGTCCATGTTGCCCTTGATCTTCCGGCGGCCTTGGCTGTCGGTAAATTCTTTTGCCGCTTTGGTGACCATGGTGAAGCCGTTGTAATTCAGCCAATCAACCAAAGGTCTGATTGGTGAATATTCATCGTTCTCCAAAAGCGCGGTGTAGTAGAACGCCCGCAGCATTTTTCCACGGCTCGTGAATTCTTGGCGAAGCAATTTGTAGTCGATGTCAAAGCCCAAGGCTTTCGCGGCTGCATATAGATTTGCGCCATCAATAAAAAGCGCTAAGCGCTCGTCGCGGTAAAACATACCAAATATATCCTTTTTAAGTACCGAGTGCCGCGAGATGAGTAAGTTGCAGCCTAGGCTTCTTTAAGATAGTTATTAAAATAGTTTATGTAAATGTCACCCATGCAAAATAAAATAAAAACCCAGCAAAAAACAATACTGGTCGCAATGGGCGGCAATTTAGAGTCTGAAATTGGCCCGCCGCATGTGACTTTAGGCTATGCAATAGCGTCACTTCGGTCAATGACCAATAGCCTCCTGCGAAAAAGTAAATATTTCGTTACCCCGTGTTTTCCCGTTGGATATGGGCCCGATTACGTCAATGCGGCGGTTTCATTTCAATTTCAGGGCGAATCACACGAGCTTTTGGCGATTCTGCATCGCATCGAGGCCAATTTTGGCCGACTGCGCAGCCAGCGATGGGGCGGCCGGGTTTTGGATCTGGATTTACTGGCCTTTGGGGATGAAGTTGCACCAACGATTGAGGTTTATGAGGCCTGGCGCGACAAACCGCTGTCTGAACAAATGTCTCAAACCCCGCAAGAGTTGATCCTACCGCATCCAAGAATGCAGGATAGAGCCTTTGTTTTAGGGCCGCTGATGGATGTCGCACCCAATTGGCGTCACCCGGTATCGGGTCTGACGGTGCGCCAGATGTTTGAGCGTTTGCCATCCGAAGACCGTGCGGCCCTCAAGCCATTGCCATAGGTGCGCGCCCGAGGCGTGAATGCGCGATTCACCCTTGCGTTTCTTGGCATTCGCTCCTAAATAGCGAACTTCATCACAGGTGCAGGAGATCAGACATGGCGCGTGTCACAGTTGAAGATTGTGTAGACAAGGTTCCAAATCGTTTTGATCTGGTCATGCTGGCGGCTCATCGGGCGCGCGAGATTGCCAGTGGGTCTCCGGTGACTGTAGATCGCGACAACGACAAAAACCCTGTCGTTTCCCTGCGTGAAATTGCCGATGAAACTCAAATGGTCGATGATCTGCTTGAGCGGTTGATTGAAAGCAATCAAACTCAAATCGAAGTCGACGAGCCGGAAGAAGATTCCATGGCCCTGTTGATGGGCGGCGAGCCTGACAAGCCGGCTGAAGATGATTTGAACGACGAAAAATTGCTGCGTGCTTTGATGGAAGCTCAAGGCCAACCTTAAGGAAACATAGGCATGATCACAGCCGATGACCTGATCGGTCTGATCCGCGCCTATAATCCGTCCACCAACGCCGAGCAGATTGCGAAAGCCTATGGTTTTTGCCAAGAGATGCATGAGGGACAGTTTCGCAGATCTGGCGAGCCCTATTACACCCATCCCGTAGCAGTCGCCCGCATTTTGGCCGATCAGCATCTTGACGATGCGACGATCATCACCGCGCTGCTGCATGACACGATTGAAGACACCAAAGCGAGTTTTGGTGATGTCGAACGTATGTTCAGCCGCGAGGTGGCTGAACTGGTCGACGGGGTGACAAAGCTCACCAATCTGCAACTCTCCTCCAGAGTGAACAAGCAGGCGGAGAATTTTCGCAAGCTGATCATGGCCACCTCAAAAGATATTCGGGTCACTTTGGTTAAATTGGCGGACCGTTTGCATAATATGCGCACCATCCGCTCGATGACGCCGGAAAAACAGCAACAAAAAGCTCTGGAAACTATGGATATTTATGCGCCACTGGCCGGGCGCATGGGGATGCATTGGCTGCGCGAAGAGCTGGAAGACTTGGCCTTTCAAGTGCTCAATCCTGACGGGCGCAAATCCATTATGCGCCGTTTTATCAAGTTGCAAAACGAAACCGGCGATGTGGTGCAACAGATCAAAGGCGACTTGCTTGAGGAATTGGAGCGCGCCGGGCTTGAGGGCGCGGAAATTCAAGGTCGGGCCAAAAAGCCCTATTCCATATGGCGCAAAATGCAAAATAAGGAACTGTCCTTCTCGCGCTTGTCAGATATCTATGGGTTTCGGGTCATTGTAGATCATGAATCCGATTGCTATCGGGTGCTCGGGCTGATCCATCAGCGGTGGCGGGCCGTGCCGGGGCGGTTTAAAGATTACATCAGCCAGCCAAAATCTAACGGTTACCGCAGCATTCACACCACGGTTTCGGG
>ENA-OWPI01001006-OWPI01001006.1-marine-metagenome-genome-assembly--contig:-NODE-1006-length-33994-cov-3.865171_pt1 | contig 33994 bp, 38 predicted proteins | sample MGYA00238138_ERZ651775 | MGnify/ENA primary metagenome ERZ651775 (study PRJEB26906, sample SAMN06265043) | marine metagenome | isolation source: Helgoland LTER site | place: Germany:Helgoland, sampling...
TTATTTGTAAAATTATCATCACCTAATAGTTCCATTAGTGATTTAACTTTATTTTTAACTTTATTTTTAATATTATTTTTATCTTCTTTTTTATCTTCTTTTTTATCTTCTTTTTTATCTGCCTTTTTATCTGCCTTTTTATCTGCCTTTTTATCTGCCTTTTTATCTTTATCTATTACATCTTCATCTATTACATCTTCATCTATTACATCTTCATCTATTACATCTTCATCTATTACATCTTCATCTATTACATCTTCCTTGAATTGTTCAATATTGATATCACTATTAAAGACTGCGCCTTCTGTAAATATAATTACATCTAACAGTAAAGCAATTATTGATAATAATAATAGAAGACCTATTGTTAAATCCCATTGCATAGCATAGAAATTTATTAAGATCAATACTACGAATATCCACGGATTATCTATTATTTCTATAATATTATCTGGATATTCTGCTGATGGTCTCAAACCTAATATTATTAAGTACGCTATTAAAAAACCCGATATAATCCCTTTTAATATAGTGTAAAGAATATCATCGAATTCAAACTCATTCATATTCCCTCTTTACAATTATATTATATAAATATTTTTTTTGTGTTTTTCTTTCCTTTTTGTATAATAGAGAATATCTTAAAAAAAGAGTATGCAGTATTCTACATTACAAGAGGCATATAATTTAGATGGTTTTGATAAAATGAAGAAAAAGAAAAAAGATAGATCATTAAATGTTCAAGAAAGTAATTTAAGCAAGGGGCCCTCAAATATTGAAATGAGTAAATTATCTGCATCTAGTGAAAAAATACATGATTATGAAGAATATATTCAAAATGCTAGTAAAAATTGCGCACCCTTACAATCCCCAATATATACAATTCCTCCATCAGGTAATTGTAAAAAAGAATTCAATGACGCCATGAAAGTTTATACCGAAGAAAATTTTAATTCACCAAAAGATATCGATATGTCGAATATGGCTTCAAATAACAAAATTATGCCTTATTATGATGAAGATTTAGAACAATATTTTGATATTAACAATTTAAACGACGAGGTTAAATATAATCCTAATAATAAATTATCTAATTATATGCCAAATAATAATAGCGTATCTTATACAAATAATAATACAAATGAATATACGAGTACAGTGCTAAAAAATGGTAATAATTTATTAAATTCGTCCGATTTTAATCTTAGCCCGGAAGAAAGGAAAAAAGCTTCTGATGCACTCCAATATTTGAAAGCATTAGAACTTAAAATTGACGGAGATGAAAAAAATGCTTTTTTTAATCAAATGAAGTTTTCTAACACAATGGGTTCTGGTGGATATAATGAACCGCAAAAAAATGATAATAGGACGAGTATATTAGAAAAAGAAATAGAGGAACTTAAAAAAAGAGAAGTTATATTATCAAAAAGTATTGAAGAAAATAAAAAAGCGCAGAATAATATTAATTTGATAATCAATGTTTTTATAATACTATTTATAGGAGGAATAATTATATTATTGTGTGATTATTTAGTTGAATTATCTATTCAAATTGGCATGAAAAAAACTACACATATGTTGGAACCATATATCAATAATAATAAGATGTATTCTATGAATTTACCTCAACCACATCAACAAATGAGTCCATTTAATTATAATCATATGCAAAGTCATATTCCTCAACATGTTTCGCAGCAAAATATTTAAACTAATTTTTTTAAATGATATATAAGATTTATAGTATAATTATCATGTAATAATGACAGTTAATTTATCAGATCTTATTAATAATACTATAATTGTTGGCGAAGAAACAGAAAAAAAATCTATTAACTGGTGGACTCCACCTGAAAAAAATAAAACACGTGTTATGTTATGCGGGACTTATCCTATCGGTACAAGTAATGGATATTCAAAAGTCGTATATTATATTTCAAAATATTTAGGAGAATATAAAGATATTGATTTAACTATTTATGGTTTTCAAAATGTTGCTAATACAAATGGTAAAGGTCTACGTGATAATATTCCAAAAAATGTCAAGATACATGATGCAATGGCAACTGAAAATCCTAAACGAAGTGGATTTGGAGAAAAAGAAATTGGCGATTACATCAAAAAAAATCCACAAGACGTAATCATAATATTCAACGACAATATGATTACAACAGCATTAACAAGTACTATTATAAATGAATGTAACAGCGAAAGAAAAAACTTTAAACTTGTTTCATACATGGACCAAGTATACCCTTACCAAAAAAAAGGGTATATTGAATTATTAAATAAACATTTTGATGCTATAATTGCATTTACACCTTATTGGCAGGATATTGCTAGAAAATTGGGAATTAAAAATGACTTGCCAATTTATACTTTTCCACATGGATTTGATACAAACTCTTATTACCCTATACCAAAAAGTATTGCTAGGACATATTTTAAATATAATGATGATGATTTTATGGTATTAAATTTAAATAGAAATCAACCTAGAAAATGCTGGGATCATACAATAATTGCATGGGTTGAATTTGTTGAAATGCATTATAAAGCTAATATTGAAAATTGTAAGGATTTAATTACTAACGAATACACAAAACGTCCTGTAAAACTTATAGTAGGGACATCAATAGATGCTTATTGGAATTTATGGGATGTCTTGGAAAACGAAGTCAAATTTAGAAATGTACCTCTCGAATATGTAAAATCAACTATTGTAGAAGTACAAACTCCACAACAACTATCAGATAGAGAAATAAATATATTATATAATTCTTGTGACGTTGGTTGCAACAATTGTAATGGCGGAGGTTACGAATTAACTGTATTTGAGTGTTTGGGTCTCGGGAAACCACAGGTATCCTCTTATGTCGGTGGCATTAGAGAATATTTATCAAAAGATAATTCTATACCCGTCGAACCTAAATTTTATTATTATTTAGACAATAAATCCAATGGCATTGGTGGCAAGGCTGAATTAACAGACCCGCATGATTTTGCAAATGGTTTTTGGACTTATTTCAGCGATCCCGAATTAGCAAAAATACACGGAGAAAATGGCAGAGAAAATATCCTTAAAAATTATAGATGGGAAACTCTCGTTGATTACTTTTATAATAAAGTACTATCAAAAATTATTAAAAATTGATATAAGATATTTATAATTATAATTATAAAAATGGCTTTATTTATTGATACTGAAACAATTGGACTACCTGTTACTAAAAATTTAAATTTAAAATGGGGTGAATATCCGTGTTATACGCTTCTTAATCGTTATGATTCAGCTCGTATAGTCCAACTATCATATATGATAACAGATAATAAATTTAATGAATTAGAAATACACGATTATATAATTAAAAAAGAGAAATTTAATATTGCTAATTCGCAATTTCATGGTATTACTAATGAAATATCAATTGACAAGGGCGTTGATTTTGATAAAGCTTTTGATATATTTTATGAAAATCTAAAATCTGTAAAGCATATTGTAGCACATAATATAGCGTTTGATATTAATGTGATTAAATCAGAATTATATAGACGTGATAAAACACATATCATTGAAGAAATTAATAAAAAAGAGCTATTATGTACAATGAAACATTGTAAGGGTATTCTAAAAATTATTAATCAATACGGTAGGCATAAAAATCCATCTTTAAAAGAAATATATAAATTCGCATTTGATAAGGAACTAGAAAATGCACACAATTCTAAATACGATGTAATAAATATGCATGCTGTAATAAAAAAAATGTATGATGATAAAGTCCTTAACTATTCTCTGTAAATTACTATATATTTATATTTAAGTTGTTTTTCAATGGTTTTTTAATATTTTCATCTGTAAATTTATTTACTGGTTTTGCGATATTATTATCAGCAAAATCATGTATATCATCTAATATTTTACCTAATTCTTTAAGTAAATCAAGCTCTTCTGTATTACCAGACATTTCTATATAATTATTATATATAAAAATTATATATTATAAATGTCAATAATCAAATATTTATACGCTATATCTTTTCTCTTTTTCGCTTAATTCTTTTCTCTCTTTTAATTCATTTAAATCCTTTATATCTTTGAAAATGTTATAATCAATTATATGTTTTATATTTTTATTATTTTTATTATTAGCTATGCTTGTTATTCTTTCCAATATTTGCTTTTTCTTTTCTACTTCATCGTCAGTATCTACACCATCATTATCGTCATTATCTACATATGATGTCAATGTTTTTATGTAATTATTATACATAATGTCTTTAATGTATGTATCAACATATTCTCTATAATATCTAATTTCGTTTTTATCAGTAATGTACTTTAATAATTCGTTATTTTGTATATCTTCTTCTAACTTATTGAGATTATTACTGAAATCTTTTAGAATTTCTTTTGTTATACAATTATGTTTTCTGCATTGAACCAATTCGTTATTTTCCTTATTTTTTGGCAGGGAATATGTTGATAATTGAAACTTAATTACTTCAAATTTCTTTTGATATTGCAATAATAATGATAGGCGACTGCTAATTATTTCTAATTTATTTTGATAATCATTGAATTTTATATAACCTGTTATTATTGTTATCAATATCCCAATAAACATAGAAGATATACTTATTGCATATGTTAGCACCTTTATCTTTTTGCTCTCAGTATTTTCTATTATCAATCTTACTGCTTCGATAAATGTAATTGTTGAAGAAAATATCAAAATAAAAATAGATGACCACCAATATTGATTATTTATACTATGGTATGATCTACGAGCGATTATTATATTTTTAGTTTGCTCATCAAGACATTTCATTAATCTATTATCCAATATCTTTTTAGAATTTTTTAGGGATTCTAACTCATCTCTTTTTATAATATCAACTTCTTGTTTTAATAAGTTCAATGACTCTTCTTCTTTTTCTTTTTTAGCAATAATTTCATGCATTTTAGACATAGCGCCTCTCACTTTATCTTCAAGTTCTTTAACTCCTATGTTTGGCGGATATTCATGATTACTATTGATTTTTACATTTATACCTTCATTATTATCATCTTCATCCCCGCTATTACATATATCCATTGTATCAGATTGAACTTCTATAATTTGATCCATTATATATATTTATATATTTATATATTTATTATCTAATAAGTAGATATAATATTATCACTATATATGGCAGTTATTGTAAATCTCTTTTTATCATAATCCAATGTATTGTTAATTATAATATTATTATTATTTTTCTTTAAAATGATTTTTTTAACAGTTGGCTTATTAACATATTCTTCAATTGTAATATTGTATTTATTATTACAATTGATTATTGATAATGTATTATATATCCCATCAAATGCCGCTACTAATGATCTAGGAGTTGATGATTCAAAATTCATCATTTTAATATAATCATTATTTTTATTAACAATAATATCTTTTAGTTCATCGTAAAGAGTATTCAATTTCATTATTATATTTATTTGTAATATATATATATCAATTTTTTTGTTTAATACATCTCCCACTTGCAAAATTACATATTTTTTTATCCTCTACACAATCTTTTTTACAAGGTTTTATATTTTTTCCAGTTATAATAGGTTTTTGTTTAGGAGGGTTAACACATCTTCTTGAACTTATTTTGCATATCTTATTTATAGCTGTACAATCTTGTTTACAAGGTCTTACGCCTATTTTATCAAGTGATACTTTTTTCACAATTACATTTTTTTCCTTTTTGGGTTTAACGCATCTTCCACTCGTAAAATTACATATTTTATCATCCTTTACACAGTCCTTTTTGCATGGTTTTTTACCTAAGCTAGCACTATTCTTTGATTTTTTTGAATTAGATAATGTAAATCTTCTCACGGGTCGCACTATTAAAGGTGACCTAACGAGACCATTTGATAATTTAAATGACGAACTAGTTCTACGTGCTGCGCTTGCTCTACGTCTTGACGAACTAGCTCTACGTGCTGCGCTTGCTCTACGTGCTGCGCTTGCTCTACGCGCTTCACTCGCTCTACGCCTTGACGAACTAGTTCTGCGTTTTGAAGAACTCTTTCTAAGCACTGGTTTTACCGATGAGCTTTTCTTAAATATTCTGTTTAAAACCGCTAATCTCTTATCTGCAATAGGATTTAAGCATTCTCCTTTATCCTTCTTTTTTTTAATATATTTTTCAAGAGATACGTAAACGTCACCTTTTTTTCCTATTTGCTTTATAAATTTTTCTCCATTTAAAGTATAAATTGTTTTATCTTTACCACATACATTTTCTTTTTCACCTTTGACATACATGTTATAGTATATTCTATACATTATAAACATAAATATTATTTTAAATACGAAATTATGTTCTCAAAAATCTTCATTATTCTTTCGGGAGCATAGTCACTATATAAATTATAATCAACCGTTTTATCTATTTTAAAATTTATAATTAAATTTTTTAATTCTTGTATATTTTTGTACCACATACCTTTATCCTTTAATATTTCAACATGAGCTAAATCACCTGTTTTACAAGCTATTATCGGTTTATTACATATTGAAAATTCTGCTATTGATAACCCAAATGTTTCTCCGTCTGACCGCGCCCATAACATTCCATCGCACGTATTTATAAATTTTCTTTTATTATCTAAATCTATAATTGCACCCAAATGTATAATATTAGGCAATTTTTCACAGAACTCCTCGGTATTTAAAAATAAAAAATATATATCTTTGTTATTTAAAGCAATTTCATATACCGCGTTTTTAACTACATTGATATTAAAAGTATTATAACCACCGTGTCTACCAAATACTTTCGCATCAACAGGTATATTCAATTCTTCCCGCATATTTTTATTATGTTCTGGCAATGATACTATATGCGGTAATGTTAAAATTTTATTGGCATTTATATTACCCCTTTTATTATTCTTGACCCAATCCGATACAGCACAATATACATCTCCATGAGGTTCATTACATGTAAATACGCAATGAATAATATTTTTTGCTACATTACTTAATCTACCATCATTATGACCAGATTTGATAATATAAATTATTTTAATATCCTTTTCAATCAGATAATTGTCCACATTGCTGAAATTATCAACACCAACAATCTGAAAATTTCTAGCAAACTTATTGATAACATCCACATTATTATTTTCGTTATTTTTTTCATAAAATATATATGACTTATTTTTCAATATTGTTTGATTATAATATGCATAATCATACATTGCTATTTCTGTTCCTCTTTCCCCCAATTGATTAGACCAAAAAGCAATATTTATCATAATTATATGATAATTAATTAATAGTTTTATATATAAAAATATATTATTATAATAAATAAAATGCTTAAACAAATTATATTATTGTCACTTTCTGTATACGGATATGCTTTTACACAGATTAATACTATTAATTATAATAAAATAGAAAGATACACACCTGATATTACCAAATTAAAATCCAGATTTTCAAATGATGTTAGTAGGCGAAATTTCATTAAATTAGCTCCACCGGCTTCATATACTGCGTTAACTATTTTGACAAATCCCGCGAAGGCCAACGCTATTCCAAAAAGAGCTGTTGTTTTTGGAGCTTCTGGATATACTGGTGGTGATACTGTTAGAGCTCTATTAGAAAAAGGTTTTGATGTCGTAGCTGTTACGCGACGTAAAGTTAATATTGTTGATAGAGAGCATGCTAAGATTAACACATTAGTTATTGATAATATTAAAGATAAAAATAAAGTTACTTCAGCTATTGCAGATGTAATAAATGAAGATAGTTTAAAAAATATTATGAAAAAAGCTGATTCGGTTATTTATTGTGCTGCATCGCGTCCAAAAGTAAAACTAACAGGTACGCCCGGGACAAAAAGCTATGATGATATGAAAAAAAATGAAGATGATGGAGCAGTTGCCGAACCAAGTTATAATGTTGAAGATATTGGTTTGGTAAATGTAGCAAAAGAAGCCATTAGCTGTGGTGTCAAACGATTGGTTATTGTTTCGTCTATTTGTGCAAAATGCCAAAAAGGCAAGGAAGACTATGGAGAAGCCATTGACAGAGGATTTGCAAGCTGTGATAGTTGCTTTAAGAAACAAGTGGGGGAAGAGCGCGTACGTATATTATATGAAAATACCCCAAGTGATATGACTTATACAATTGTTAGACCGGGTATGTTATCGCCGGGTGAGCGCAGAGGTGTAAAAGAAGTAGAATTTAATCAAGGAGTATCCAAGAGTGGGATAATTTCACGAATGGATTTAGCTGATGTTCTTGTTGCTGCGGCTGATACAAATAACGGAGCTAAGAAAACATTTGAAGTTTATTATAAGGATACGGCACAGCCCGTAGATATGTTTAAATCGCTCAAAACATGTAAAGAAATGGGAAAGAGTGTTAAGGAATGTTTTTTTGGAGAAGACTACAAAAATGATAATGAACCTTTATCAATTGATAAAATGCTTAAAAATCCCGTTAAAGGCGTGATTTTTCCATCAGGAAATGAAGTTAGTGGAGATGATTATAATAGTATGCTCAAAAATCTTAAAATAGATGTGAAAGAAGAATATGATATTGGGCAATTACGATCTTATGATATTATGTAAATATATATAAAACTTATTTTTATTTATAATATAAATGTTAAAGAATATTATTATTAGTTTATTGTTAGTAAATTGTACTTATGGTTTTACATCAAATATGCAATTATTTAGCAATGATAAAAAATGTAAACCGGCCATTAACTTGAAAAGAAGAGATTGTTTTAAATATATACCATTTATCATTAGCCCGTTATTTATTAGTCCTGCTTGCGCTGAGGAGAAAAGTATCGAAGTATTGAGAGAGGAAGCAAATCGTATTATTGAAATTATAGATGCACAAAAAGAAGCTTTTAATTTACCCGAACTAGGAAAAAAAGCCAATATTGAAAACGGTTCAAAAAATACATCAGAAATTTATAAAAATGAAGATAAACAAATTAAAAAAGTTCTAGATAATGTTTTAACAAGTTTTAAAAATAATAATCCTATTGATTCAATGGAGAATCTAAAATTATATTGTGCACAATCAAATCCCATTAAGTCCCAGCGCACTGATAAACTAATTGAAACATTTAATAATAGTAAGTATGGTATTCTTTTAGCTAAATTTCACGATTATAGTATTCTAGATTACAATGATAATTATTATTTTGATACAGATTTTAACATATCTTATTATAGTGCTGATGTAAAAGTAGAGGCAGATTATAAAACTATGATTTATAACAGTATTCAATTTAACGATATGTATTATCCCGAAAGTAATAATAATAATAATAATATGTGTTATGTAATATATCGTTGGGTGTTCAAAAAAATTGATGAAAAAGTGCTAATTGATAGTTGCTATTTGTTACCAAAATAAAAATTGATTTTTTTTATAAATTATTAAAATATGTATCATAATATTTCCTTAAAAGATTTTGATATCTTGGCATTGCCGCATATAACTATTAACTTGGATAATTTAGAAAATATTATAAATCTTGCCTTGACTTGCAAAGATTATTATAATGAATTACTTTATTTATTAAAAACTTCAAACTCAATATTATTGAGAACATTCAATCAATTAAATAAAAAATCATTTGAACTCATAATTAGCGATAGTTATTATACAATTTCTAATTTAAAGTATTATTTTAATACACATATTATTCCCGTCCCAAATAATGTTAATGATATCACATATAATAAAATCAAGAATACGGAAATAATATATAATCATTTCTTTTACGAACACAATAATAAATCTGACGAAATTACTTATAACTTTTACGATAAATTATTCTTTATGAAATATGGACATAAAGTATCTAAGGGGACTTTTATATCTAAATGCAAACAATATTATTTTGATTTAAAAAAAAATATAGATGTCTTTAAAGACTATTATAAATATATAGTATATGATTCAAATCTAACAATTTTTAGAGAGTATAATACACCAATATTTAACGACATTGGTAAATACTCTAGCAATATTGTTAATTATCGCTATAATTATATTATATCACATTTTGAGTTATATTCCATAAATATATTCTTGAACAATAAGAAATATATTGATGTTATTCAAAATTTAGAAAATTTAGAATTTAATTATACATATAGAATTGGTATTAATGATATTGTTAAAAAAATAAAACATACTATCGATATCGATTGTTATCACAATACAACAATATTTATCAAATTAACTATGTTATATATTTATGTTCGTTATATAAATTGTGTCGTTAAAAAACTAAATGATTTTAATAGGAAAAAAAGGCAGTATTATATTTCATGTATTGGAAATATCGTGGAATCAATTAAAAAGTATTATTCCCACGAAGCTATATACAAAGACGGATATGATAGATGTAAACCCAAATATTTCTTTGAGTATATGAGAGTAGGGATTTTAGATTATTGTATCAATTTAATTTAGGCTCTATTTTAGGTTCCAAGTTTTTAAGAGGAATATTAACTTCCTTTCCTTCTTTTTTTGCAAATTCATCTCCACGTTCGTTCTCCAATTGTGTAAATGTAGTTCCTTTATAACTTCCTAGTTTTAGTTTTGTTGTATTTTCTTCTTTATTTCTAATATATTTAACATCAACAATATCATCAGGCTTATAATCTTTTAGAATTTTATTTAGATCATTCGGGCTATTTATGGCCTTATTATCAATCTCTATAATAATATCACCAACTTGTTCTACCCTTTTTGTTTTATCATTTCTTGTTACTCCATGAATACCCGCTTCAAAAGCAGGAGAATCTTCTGGAACATCTAATACTAATACTCCTTTGTCAATAATCGGCACACCACTTTTCTCAGACTCTACAATTGTTGGGTTGCGTTCCATGTAAGAGATTCCCAAAATAGCGCGTTTTACAAATCCAGTATCAATAATATCTTTAATAGATTTTACGGCTCTTTGTATTGGAATGGCAAATCCTATTCCAGCCGATACGCCCATTCCAAGCGATGCTGTATTAATTCCAATAATTTCACCATCGCTATTTAATAGAGGACCTCCGCTATTTCCAGGATTAATTGCTGCATCTGTTTGAATAATTCCATTGATTTTTCTACCAGTCGGTGCTGTAATTTCACGATTAGTTCCAGAAACAATACCCGTCGTCAATGTATGATCTTGACCAAATGGATTACCAATTGCAAATGCAAATTGTCCTATTACTGGGTTGACATCTTTATTATATTTAATAGATTTAAGCTTTTCATTGTCTTTTAAGTCAATTTTGAGAACAGCCAAATCAGTATCTGGATCTACACCTGTTAATTTAGCTTTATATTCCTTTTTATTATTATCTTTATCTGTTATCGTTACAATTGCGCTATCAACTTTATTAATAACATGAAAATTTGTAATAATATGTCCAGAATCATCCCATACAAATCCCGAACCTACTCCTTTCGGCAAATCATCTTTATTTAAATTATATTTATCGGCCATACTTCCATATTCGGTACTAATATAACAGATTGATGGCGTGGCATCTTTAAACAATCTATTTTGCACATTTTCTAGAATTTTCAAATTATTTTGTGGATTCTTAATGGTTTGAAATAAGTTTAAAAAGCACAATGATGCTGTTGTTCCATACAATAAAGCATATCGCCTCGGTGTCTTATATTCACCATTCTCAATTGCCATTTTATTATAACTACTTATAGTTTTCCTGATTTTAATTGTATTTAAACCACTTAGATTATTTACAGATGTAAATCCATGTACAATATTTACTAAGAATAGTAACGAATATATAATTTGTGACCTCATTTTTATATATTATATTATATTCTTTTTATATATAATTATGAATAAATATATGATAGCTGTTAGTTTTCTAGCTTTATTTAGCTTTCTTACAGCTATATATTTAGGCAAATATTATGCAAGTATACCTGCAATATCCGTTTTTATAACTTCTATATTATTCTGGTCTAAACCAGAAGAAAAATGGCGTATGTATATTGACATTGTTGTTGTACAATTGGCATTATATTATTCTATCTTTTATGCATATTACAATATGGATTTACATAAATTTCGTCGATACTTTACAGTATTAGCTGTATCTTTAATATACTTTGCATTTGCTATATTATCATGGAATCTCAATCCATATATAAATCATACAAATATTAGTTTCTTTAAGACTATAACCATTATGCTACATAGCATGGCTACTTTTATTACTAACTTCTCTAATATTATTATGTATACTTCTATTACTTCTATTTAAAAAAGAGTACATAATTCTCTAAATCTCTTGACTTTCTTAAACTTCTTGAAAATTATAAAAAAAATAAGATTATGTACTCTTTTTCTTCTTCTTTGGTTTAGATACTTTTTTAACATTACCTTTTTTGGTATCGTTAGATATTTCTCTAATATATAGATATAATATTTAATTTTCATATAGATTCTGGTTTAGTCAAGCTATCCCAGAACAGAATTGTTCTGATTTTTTTAAAAATTGATAGCTACTCGGGTGTATACACGGGTATCACACTTTCAAGTATGACTGAACAGAACAAGTTCAAGCTTTGCATCCTCCCTACCCAGATGGGAAAGACCTTTGTTACCATCAACAAAATATTAGAGGAAATTAAGCACGATCCCACGAAAGGCAGGAGTGTTCACTTTGTTCTCACCATGAACACTCTCCTCAACAATAAACAGTTCGCGAACAGACTTAGTGATATTAAAGAGGAACATGGTGAAAATTCGGTTGCTATTTTCGCTTCTACCTATAAGGGAGATTTAACTCACATTGATAGTCTCTGTAAGCTTATCAGCTTTTCCAAGGACCCGGCCAAAATGCCAAAAATTATTGTGGCATGCAGTAATTACAGGCGTTTCGATGACTGCTTCAAATACATGGAGTTCCTCAACAACAACGAAACAGCTATCACGCGTAGCTTCATGTATTTTGACGAGCTCCACAAGTATATCAAGTCTAAGAAGGCCGATATCCGAGGAAATATTGAGAAGATGGATGATTATGATATTGTCCATGGTATCATGGCTATGACAGCTACTCCTGATGTTCTCTGGAATAAATCAAACGAAGACCTAGATGACTATTGGAGCAAAATCACTATTATCAACATAGCAGAACATAACGAAAAGAACTATGTTGGTTGGGAAGATATGGCATTTCATCACTCCAAGTTTGTTCTAGAAGATGATTCAAATGAAGAAGACCTTTATTATAATGAGCTATACAACATCAAATATGCCGAAGAAATAATTTACAAGAATCCGGAAATCTTAGCCGAAGGTTCTCGCAGTTTTATTCCAGCTACGCGTAAACGCAAAACTCACAACATGATTCGTTCAATGGTCATGCGTGTAAATCCCGATACAGTAGTAGTAATACTAAACGGGGTTGAAAAAAATATTTGCTATCTTGATAAAGAAGGCAAAATCGCAAAGATTGATTTGGTCCTCAAATCAGGAGAATTAGGCGACTTAATAGCATTACACCTTCACGAAAACATGATATTCAATAGACCATTAGTTGTTACGGGATATCTTTGTGTGGGGATGGGACAGACGCTCGTTTCAAAGGACCTTGGTGCTTTTACAACTGCCATCCTTGGATATAGTAAAATCACCAATGATAATCTATATCAGTTATTCGGTCGTATTACTGGGCGTATTAAGAGTTGGGTAGATAATCCCATTAAAACTCAGGTATTCTGTTCTAGGATAAATAGCACAATCTGCAAGAAAATGGAAGAATGTGCTAAGAATATCGTAGCTAAGCATAACGGCAAACAGCTGGGTAACGATAAATATCGCGAGCCTATTAACGAAGATAAAGATATCATCAAAAACTTCGCAGGCATCAATATTCTTGAAGACTAATACCTAATCACAAACAATGGAGCAGTAGATTTCTTAGCAGGTAATATATATTCTATGTTTTTATTTATTTCTTCGAATAGCAAAGTGCCCTTATAGTCTTTTATATCATCTTCATCTTGTTTTATATATTCATTTGTTATTTTTTTATACTCTTCAATAAAAGAACATAATTCCGGATTATATAAATTTAATGTACTGCCATTTTTTAGCTTATAATTTTTGAGTTTTTTTGCAATATCTAATACAATAGCAAGCCTATCTGATTTATTGTTATAATTTGTCATAATAATAATTAGTAATATTTATGTTTAAATGTTATATCTCATCGCTTTCTAATTTTCTATTTTTTTTTATTGTATTTAAATCAAATAATGTTCCACTACTTATATTTTTATTCTTTCTATATAAAATATCATCAGATTTCGATATGTTATCAATAAAATACTTACTGGTATTTGAATTATTACTTTCGTTACTATCAGCTCTGCTAATACTTTTAATAGAAGCATCATCGCGAATAGATAGGTAGTTTGATATTTTATAATCCAACTTTTTAATATTTACTGCTACCTTATTTAATTTTATAAATAATAGGGATACTAATATTATATTCAAAAGGTTAAATGATATAATAATATATATCATATTATATATTAATAACGTATTTATTTTATGTATTCTATTTGTGATAGATTATATCTAGATATTCATAAAAATGAAGAAGAAACTTTAAAAATTATTAAAAATAGCAAGGATTATATTACTTCAACGGAATTTCACGAATCATATATGCCATTAAAAAATGACTACGGGCCAATGAATATTGGTAGCATTATAAATTTCTGCGATTTTATTGATGACAAAATGCATAGCTCGCAACTTTTACATAGAAATATTGTTTATTATATTTATTTATTAAATGATAAAAATAATGCTTATTTATTAAATGCTGTTTTTATGATGGGTTGTTACTTGATAATTAAAAAAAACATATGCGTTGACAAGATTATATTTGATATATTACATATATTTAATGATCATCCATGCTATTTTATAGATTGTATATCTGAATGGGGTGGGTATTATTCTTCAATAATGGATTGTTTGCGATCAATAAGTTTCGTATATAAAAATGATATTGAAGAATTAAATAACTTTGATATTGAAGATTATGAATATCTAACAGATTTTTCTCAAAGAGATATGAATATAATTGCTAATAAATTTATTGCAATGAGATGTCCTTCGCAAAAAAATATCCACGATGTATGCAATGAACTCAAAAAAAGAAACGTAAAATTGGTTATTAGATTAAATAAGGATAATAATTATGATAGTAAAATATTTGAAAATCAAGAAATAGATGTACTAGATTTATATTTTGATGATTATTCTGTTCCGTCTATAAAAATAATTAAAAAGTTTATGAATGCTGTCAATGATATTGATTATTCAGATAAAGTCGCTATTCATTGTCGTGCAGGTTTAGGGAGAACAGGTATATTAATTTGCATTTGGCTTATAATAAAATTAAATTTTAAACCTGCGGAAGCAATTGCATATATTAGAATAATGAGACCTGGGTCAATAATGGGTAGTCAAGGATTCTTCCTCGAATCAATAGAATATTTCAAAAGGTTTATTTGATATATCTTTGATATGGCAATACAATTTCATATTCATCATATTTATTTCTTACAATATCCAAACTCTTATCTCTTTTATTATATTTTTTTTTATCACTATTATTGGGCTTATCACTATTATTGGATTTAATTGAATTTTCTTTACGAGCATTTTGCTCTCGGAATCTTATATGATTTTCATTGTATGTTTTATCAGATTCGTTATCTGAACTTTGTACTAAATCATCTTTTATATTATAAGATTATTGTATTTTGTATTTATTTCTTGATTTGATACTTTTTCTTTTAAGAGAATTCCATAATTTTGTTAAAAAAAACCCGTTATCTTCTTCTTTATTTGAATTACATGTTACATATAAGTTAATATCTTTCATATTATTCAACTACTTATAATTAATATTATTAAGTGATATATGTTTAAATATAAGGTCTTCATAATAATACAAATGTATTTATCATGAATGTTATAACACCACATATGTTTATAATTTTTAAAGAAGTATGATCATCATAGTACATAAATATAACATTTCCTATAATTCCACCAACACTACCAAATGAAGCTATTAATCCCAATATTACACCCAAATTTGACGAATCCATATGTGGGATTATACCAATAATAGTGCCTTGTAATAAATTATTGCTAAAACTCCACAATATAATTAATATAAGTAATTGATAATATTTGTCATCATTGTCATTTAAACTTTGCATAAAATTGTTTAATATTAATCCACATAATACAGTACTAGTTATAAATATAAGTATTATTTTTATTTTTCCAATAATTTTAAAGAGTTCATAGTTCTTATCAGATATATAACCACCTATTGGGCGACCTAATAAATTTATAGAAGAAAATGCGAATAATAATAATATCTTTTTATTTAGCGATATATTATCTTCTATTTTTACACCTTTGAACATTTAAAACGCCGACCTAATTCAAATATTTTTTAGGTTTTCTTTTCCTTGTTGATGATTTTTTTACATATTTTTCATTCCTATCATATGCTCCTTTTATTAGATTTTTATAAATATGTATTGGTATTTCATGCAATACATCTTTTACATTATTAACTAATTCATTATATGTTAATCCCTTTTTCTTCTGTAATCGTGATTTCAATACATTAAAGTATCCTTCAATCGCATTTGTATAATGTTGATATGGAACAGCATATAATAAGTTATTATCCTTTTTAATTGCATCTTTAACAAGTTGATTTCTATGACTACTTGCATTATCTAAAATAATTAATTTATTCTTGTACTTTCCATTAATAAATTTGTTAATAAAATCAACCATCCTATTACTATCAATACCTCCTTTTTTATATACTTCATAACCGATTACACCTTTTGAAGAAATAGCAAATATACCAGTATATTTTTTGAATACTTCTTGGCTTTCTGTTTTAACAATACATCTTTTACCTAATTCTTCATAACACTTTCTTCTAATCATAAATGAGTTTAATGAAGTTTCATCAATGCATATAATATTATTTAAACTATGTTGTTTTATTTTACTATAAAATTCTTTGATTTGATTTTTTATTATAATTGGTTTTTTATATCTTGTTTTAGAAACATGTCGTAATCGTGTTTGTTTTAGTGTAATATTAATATCTCTAACAATTCTTCCCAAATGAACTCTTGATAGTGTTAAATCTGGATATTTTGTTTTTAATTTAGTTAATAACTCATCCATAGTAATCGTTTTATTTTTCCCAAGTTGGTGCTTTATAAATGAAATATGACTATTACTAATTTTATATGCTGTATAATCTCTTTTCTTTCGTGTAATGTTATTAGTGGATTTATATTTATCTACCCACCTCATTAAACTTCTTTCAGAACAACCGAATATTTTACAAGTATGGACTTGATTTTTAGAATGTGATAAATAGTATTTAACTGCTGATAATTTATAATCATTACTTTTATGAGTAGGCATATTATTTATATATAATATATAATATATATATTATATAATATATAATATATAATATATATATTATATATTATATATATAAATAATGTATGATATAATTATTTTTGGTGGTGGTTTATCAGGATTAACATTAGCCCACGAATTAATTAAAAAAAAGTTTAAGATATTAATCATTGAAAAAGATAATGAATTAGGTGGAATGGTACGAAGTGATACAAACAAAAATTTATTTCCTTCAGAACACTCTTGGAGAGGTTATGCCCCGTTTTATAAAAATACTTTCCAATTAATGAAAGAGATACCTTATTATGATACAAATGTGTTTGATAATTTAAGCATTCCTATAGATTTTCATTTACTATATGATAAAGAATACGGTTATAAGTCATTATTAACTATTAAAGATAGAATAATTTTATACTATATAGGTATTAATTATTTATTATCCGATAATAGAAGAGAGTATTATTATTCTTATAATATACAACCATTTTTAAAAAAATATTTATCAAATGATGGATATAATTATATAATTAATTTTGTAACAGGACCAGGTTATGGAATGAATAAAAATGAATTATCTATGGGACATTTATTTCATTTTCCAGTTATTTCGCAAATAAATAAAAAAAAATATACACATACACATTCTTCAAATGAAAATAATTACACCCATCATTCAACGGATAATTGGCATGTTATGAATGGTCCTACAAACGATGTATGGATTGATCCGTGGATTAGACACTTAAAAGAAAAAGGTGTTGATATTTTGACTAATACAGAACTGGTAAAAATAAATTATAAAAAAAATAATATAACTTCAGTAGAAATTAAACAAAATGGAATTATTAAACAATTACGATCCAAAGAATATATAGTATCAATTAATCCATTTAATACATTAGATATTTTAAGAAATAGTAAAATGCAAAGTTTATATAATAATTTTAAATCATTAACCGAGAATACAAAAAGTAAGCAAATATCATTTCGTATAGGTATAAATAAAGAAATTAAGTATCCAATTGATAATATTGCTTTTGTTATGAATGATAGTGAATTTAATATTACTTGGTATCCACAAGAGAAACATTGGAAACGAAAACCAAACATTAAGTCGTTATGGAGTGGAACAATAATAGATTTTGAGAAAAAGGGTAAAATATTTAATAAAAACGCCGAACATTTAGATAATGCAAAATTAAAAAAAGAAATTATATATCAAATATTACGCTCAAAAAGTTTTAGAAAATTAATATATGATAATAATGGATTTTATATAAATAAAGAAGATATAGAATATATTGAAATATGGTATGAATGGAATTTCAACAATGGTATTCAAGAACAAACAAATAAAAAATGGGTTAATAATATTTATAATGAAAAATTTCGTCCTTTACAAAAAACAGAGTATGTAAATTTATTTTTATCAGGTGCTCATACAAAAACAAGTATAAATATATGGTCTATGGAAGGTGCCATAGAAAGTGGTAAAATAACTGCTAATTATATTTTAGATAAGTATAATAAACAAAATATTGAACATTATAAACACGATGCTCCTTTCTATATTAAATTAATTCAATATATAGATAATATTTTATACAAATTATATTTACCAAATATAGTTAATTTATTAATCATATTAATATTATTTTTTATTCTATATAAGATATATATTATAAATGCAAAACATATTAAAAAAATTTTACGAATGGTCAAAATGGGAAGGTATTATGCATAATATTTTATTATTATTAGTGATATACATATTGTATATATTCTTTGTTAATAAAAAAGAAAGAACTCTATTAAATATTTTATTATTTACAATTATTATTAGTATTGATACATTAATTCATCAAAATATAAATATACGCAATCATAAAGTGACTAATTATTTATAACATAGATTTCATTAATTGTATTTCTTTTTCTTGTGTATCAATGATTTCTTTTGCTAATCTGTATAAGTTTGGATTATCTTTAAAGTTATCATTCTTTTCTAATAATTTAGTTGTTGTTGTTAATGCAGTGGAATGATGCGGTATCATTCTTCTTAACCATTGTTTATCATCAACTAATAATTGTTGTCTTAATAATAGTATTGATACACTAATAGATAAAATAATTCCAACAGAAAAAACTAACATATTAAAATGCCCCATTGATAAATAATGAACAATCTCGTGTGCCCATATCATATTTGAAGCCATTAATAAACCACCATAAAATAGTGTTTGCGATATATATAAGTCTGAAAATCTATATGCTAAAATGTTCATAGGATTGAATAGCATACCAATAATAACCATTACGATAAACATAATAATTTGTCTTTTTAATAAAGTTGATTTCATTTATATAATACAAAGATAAAAATCTGCGTTTTAAATGTTCAAAGGTGTAAAAGTATTGGTAAATTTGAATATATTGTTAATTCAATGCCGAAACTGTATAAATATGTTAAACAAAGAGCAAGTAATTTTATATTTTTAAATACATTAAAACATTTTGCTTTTGAAAACGAAATATCAACAACAATATTCTCAATATTTATATTATTATCTAATGAATAATTTGTATTACCATTACTATATATAGTATTATCTATATTATCTATATTATCTATATTATCTATATTATCTATATTATCTATATTATCTATATTATCTATATTATCACGTTCATTGTATAATTTTTTTAATTCAATATAATTTCCATATGGACAATCGTCTGATAAATAATATATGGGATATATTGTTAATAGTAATAAAATATAAGGCCAATATATATAGTATTTCAACAGTTTTTCATCAATGGAAGATATTATAGTATAATTTATAATATATATTATACCAATTCCAAAATTTCCTACACCACCCAGTATACCGGTTGTTATCCCCAAAATATTTGTATCAAACATTGTAATAACCCATAATTCAGATAATACAAATCCGCCAGATATTATACCATTTAAAATTTTAAGTATAGGATTATCAAAGCTAATATTTAAAATTCCAAATAATACAGATAATAATATTAAAATGCAATAAGATATTCTTATTCCGATTCTGTCAGCAATATATCCAAAAATAGCACGCGATATAGTTGAACCAATATATAGATATATTATAGTATATCTTACCTCCGCGCGAATTATATCATTTGAAATTTCATTATAATAAGAAGATTTAATAAATTTAAAAGATATTAAATGAAATTGTGTAATGAATATTAGTATTATTAATATAATTGATAAAATAAATGCTGGCGAATGTGGGCGTTTAAATGATAATATAGGGATAATATTATTCGTTGTTTCTTCATATATTATATTTTTTGAATTATTCCATTTTAATAATGCCTTACATCTACCATTATTAAAATTATAACATGGATACTGCCAGTCCTCTAATTTCCATAACATATTAATTAATACATGTTCTATATATTTAATCAATTTTTAAATAAGGTACCGGAAACATTTGTACCAGTATAAAAAAAATTGATAGCCGTATATAGCTTATGCTACTACACACATGTCTGCTATAATGGCCACAACTGTTTCTACATCCACCACCAAGATGGAATGTCTTGTTTGTGTCTCCGAAGTACCTAAGTCGCAAATCAATAAATGTCCTCATTGTGAGTTTGAGTGTTGTACCACTTGTATCAAGTATCATATCAACACCTCGCAGAAGACAGAGAAGAACTGCATGAACTGCAAGAAGAAGCTTACGAGGTCTACCCTTGTTGGTTTCCTTGGCAAGTCATTCGTTGACAAGCTTTATCGCACGGACATCAAAGAACTGGTCTTCAAGGAAGAGATGATCCTTGTTCCGCGGTCTCTGCCTGAGGTCAAAAAGCGCAAGGATATTCGGGCAGTTAAAGAAACGATCTCAACAATTGAAAAAGACTTTGAGAAAGAAGTAGAAGAGAAAAAATTTGTTCCAGGATCACTTGAAGAGTTTGAACACAGGGGTCTCATCGGAGGTCGTATTCGCTTCTACTATTCGCAAATCGAAGTTTTGAAGGGTATTAAAGTCCAGGAGCGCGCAATCAAGCAATACAAGTATCCTTGCGAAAACAATGAATGTAACGGATTTGTTGATGCGAATTGGATGTGTTCAATATGTGACAAGGAGACTTGTAAGCATTGCCGTACTATCAAACAAGATGGTCATGTGTGCAAACAGGAAGATATCGATACTGCTGAACTCATCAAGAAGGATAGCAAGCCATGCCCCAAATGTAACATTTCTATAATGAAATCGTCTGGGTGTGATCAGATGTGGTGCGTGTCGTGTCATACCACCTTTGATTGGAAGACAATGCAGATTAAAACTTCTGGAATCCTTCACAATCCAGAGTATTTCAGGTATATGCGTGAGAATGGCATTGCAATCCCTCGCAATCCCAACGATAACCAGTGTGTAGATGAGTATGACGAAGCATATAGAGCTCTTGCAACTATCAATGCTAGCTACATTAAAGAAGAAAAGATACATAAAGATATGAAGAAGCGTATTGATAAGGGTAAGGATGAATTGATTAAACATTATCTCACCTACAACCTTCAATCTCGTGGAGCCAAGCCATCGGATGTGTTGAACAGTGGTGCGAAATATTATGCCGAAAGGGCAACAAATGAAGCAATCGAGTACGCAAAAAAGTATACCATACTCTCTGTCTTAGACATTGAGTATCTGAAAAGCCTTTTCACATTTTATCGTGATGTTAACCACCTTGAATCTGTTGAAATGAGACAGATGCAAAGCAAAATAAATAATGCCGAGGTTTGGAAGGACAAACAGCGCGTCAACTATCTTGACAAACAAGTACCAGAAGCTAAGTACAAATCTGACCTGATTAAGCAACATAAAGAGTTGGAATATCTCGAAGAATCTATGGGATATCATGCTACTATTGTAGAAGCATCAAAGGCTTACTTCATCAATAAGATCAATAGTCTTCAAGGAGAAATTGATGCTGCTGTTGAAAATAAGACGGTCTTGAATATTGATGATTGTGAGCGACTTGGACGACTCAGGGAATTTATTAAGGAGGTATTACGTAACAGCAAAAAAATGAAAGAAGTATATGGATATTCAAGACACGACTACATCCCGCGCCTTTTAAAATTCACACCGACTGCCGTGTCTGCTGACACTAAATAGGCGTCTATACACAATCATACCACATTTATATCGTTTATATTTTTACATATTTAAATAAAAATTGAATAGATTTTTTTTATATTTATAAGAAGAGACAATGCAACAAAATTGCGATAAAGGCAAGGAAATAAATCCAAAAACAGGTAGATGCGTAAAAATATGCAAAGAAAATCAAAAAAGAAATCAAGAAACAGGTAAATGTGAAAAAAGCGGATGCCCAGAAGGTAAAATAATAAATCCTAAGACGGGTAGATGCATTAATGATACTAATATTAAAACTCCCGTAATAGATCATAAGGTTGAAATCATTAAAAATCTTAAAATTCTAGAAGAGTACGAGAAATTAAACAAACAACCATTTAAAGCACGCGCATATAACAAAGTAATAAGTTCTATTGAATTATCTACTGATAGCCACGATACTTTTGAAAGTTTTAGCAATATTAAAGGGATTGGTGATAAGATTAAAGATAAAATCAAAGAATATTTTGAAACAGGTAAAATGATTGCTGTTGAAAATGCATTAAAAGATAAAACGTTTTCATTAAAACGTAATCTATCAAACCTTTATGGAGTTGGACCAGTCAAAATCATAGAAATTATGAAAAAGGTAAATTCATTTGAAGAACTTAAAGCGAATCCAGAAATACTAAATGATAAACAAAAAATAGGCTTAAAATACTATGATGATATGTTGCAAAGAATCCCTATGAGCGAAGGAAAAAAACATTATAGTATAATTAATAAAATATTTAATAAAACCTATTCCAATATAGAGTTTGAATTAGTTGGTAGTTATAGGCGTAAGAATATTGATATGGGCGACATTGATATTTTAATTAAAAATAGACCAGATTTGGATCTTAAAAATCTAATTAATGAGTTAAAATCATCAAACTATATTATAGAAACATTAGCAAATGGTAAAAACAAATTTATGGGTCTATGTAAGATAGCACCAGCGTTACCTGCGAGACGCATAGATATATTGATAGCAGACCCCTCGTATTATTATTTCGCATTGCTTTACTTTACAGGTTCATACCAATTTAATATATATATGAGACGCATAGCTTTGCAAAAGAAACTATCATTGACAGAGTATGGTTTTAAGGATAAAAATAAAAAGATCATAGATACAACAGCAGATATAACATCAGAGAAAGATATATTTGAGTATTTGGAGATACCTTATGTATTACCAGAGAATAGAAATATTAAATTATAGAACTATGGCGAAAAATAAATAAACAATAATTTCGCACATAGTATTATAGAAAAGATGCTTGTTTACTTTCCGTGGTTACATCAAAAGAATAGAGTTTTAACTTCAAGAACTTTGGAATATACTAAATTGGATAAATTAAGAGAATGGGTTATATCTCAAAATCCTTCCAAAGACAAGTCAACACATTGGTGGTATAGTAAATTGCCCGCGGATATTTGTTTAACCTTTTCTAAAATTGCAATGAGTGATACTATCATTAAGATGTTCAAAGATAATTTAAATGAAAATTGTATTGATATCTTAAATGATATGAATGAAATATATGTCACAGCGCCTATGTCTGTTAAGGATAGTAATACATCCGACGCAATATTCTATACGCGTCATATAGATGGACCATATTATCTTTTTCCATTTGCATCTTGTTATAGATTAATTATAGGATTAGATGATAATAGCAATGTAACAACTTGTTTTAATATGGTGCCAGAAAAACAAGTTGTTAAAAAAGGTGATATAGTAGCTTTTGATTTTCATCGCGAATGCCATTATATATATACGGATAATGGTAATATTCAAGATGAATTGAGAGTTATTATGAAAGTACATTATTGTGTTTATCCACGATGGGCATATTATTTTGGTAAAAGTCTTGGCATATTATCGATATATTATAATAAAAGTTTTAGACAGTTATTCTTGTTTACACTTATATCTAATAAAATCTATAAAAGTTATTTATCTTTTTTGATGATAAGTATAACAAAATTTGTACATGATACCGAGTATTATATTGGGTATAATAATATATCATTTATATTAATATTGTATTATCTATCATATCTAACCGATAATACAGTATTTTTGTTTGGCAGTAGCTTTATACATTATTTCCGTAAAATAGATAGCATAAAAAATAATTGTGATAATTTAGTATTAGCTCGTGATATTAGATTTTATTATACTATATATACATTACAATTGTATTATATATATTATACAAGTATAAATGCTAACACTTTGATATTTTCACAATTGTTAAATACTATATTATATGTTTTGAAGGTAGATAATTTAAGTAATATTATTAAGATATATGAGCTATTTACATTGTTATTGATATATTGTGCTAATGATGCTGGTAGTGTAAATTATATTTTTTTCCATTTACATATAATAATGAATTATATGGAATATCAAATGATAGTATATTAAAAAGAGTACATAATTTTATTTTTCTAAGGATTTTATAAACGTTGAGATTTTCAAGAGATTTTATAAATTATGTACTCTTTTTTATAGATATATGGATATAAAATTCAAAAGATATGTTTTAAAAAATGGGATAAAAGTTATGATAATACCATTGGATACTAAATTAACACATATATCTGCTAATTTTTTACTAGGATTTAATCATGAATCAAAAGAAATCACAGAATTAACACATTATTACGAACATTTATTAGGTGCCTTAACATCGAAAAAATTTAAGAACTCACAAAAAGTATCTAATGAAATATCAAGAAGAGGCGGGATTACCAATGCTTATGTTAATAGCTATGAAATGTCTGTGTATATAAGTGGGTTATATAATGATCTAGAATACTATATGGATATAATGTCAAATAGTATAAATAATTTTTACATTGATAAAAATATAGCAAAAAAAGAGAAAAATGCAGTAGTACAAGAATTAAATAATAATATTGCCGACATTGAATACGATTTTGATAATAAAATATTCAAATATTTACACCCTAAATATTATTATATGCGCGACTTGAAACATCATATCAAAACAGTAAAAACAGTTAAATTATCGCATGTTAAAAAATTTATAAAAGATAAAGTATGTTCCAAGGATATGGTATTGAGTATAACTTGTCCTAAAAATAAGGTGAGGGAAACAAAAAATAATATTGATAAATATTTTGGAAAAATTAAGAGAAATAATAAATGTAAAAACATATACCCGATATTACAACATAATAATAAAGAATTCAAAATAATACACGTAGAAAATAAACATAATGATAATGTGATTGTTAGGATTTACGTGTATAAAAATATAGAGTTCATATCAAAAGAACACATTATATTAGTTTTATTAAAAAATATATTGTTCAATTTTCAAACAGGAATATTTTATAAAATACTAAGGACAAAACTAGGATTAATATATAACGTAGGCATGTCACCTGATATAGATATCATGAATTCTAAGGCATCTTATTATTTTTTATATACACAATGTGAAGAGAAAAATTTACCGTTATTAATTAGTGAAATAATAAAAATACTAAGTACTTATAAAATAACAAATAAAGATATCAGTGATGCAAAGAATAGAAATAAGGTATCATATGAAAATAAAAAGTTTTATGATTTAACATCATATAATGATGATTATAAAACACATATGTTACACAATAAAAAGTTTATAAGTAATGAAGAATACTTTAAAATGGTAGATAATATAAGTGCAAATGACGTCAAAGATTTTTATGATACTTTTAAGAACGATATATTAAATAAAGGAATATTATTTTATTATTCAAGAAAAAACATTAATAAAAGTATTGATAAATATGTAAAAAAAAGTGTAATTAAAAATAAATATAAAATGCTATATATATAGAAAAGAAAATGAATACGATATATTTTTATATGTATTTGACAATAGTTATACTGTCAACATTTACATTTACATTTTTAAGATGTATTCACGGGCTAACTTATTTTGACGAATTTTTCTATCCAAATCCCAATAATGATATATTTTCAAATAAGATATATTTATCATCGCATATTATAATTAACTTTGCGATTGGATATTTGTTTGGTTTTGAAGTGATATTAGGAATGTTAGTAAAAATAGCTATATTTGAAGTTTATTTATATTTCACAGAATACTGTGATGTATTTAAAACGGGTAAATTAGCTAATTTAATAATTATAGTAATTTTATCTTTACTATCTTACACAGCAGGAGCTTTAACTAAATTAACGTTAACATAGATTAGCCGATATCATGTTCTATTTTTGCCTTAGCATAAGCTCTCATTACATTTTCTGCTGTTGCAATTGGTAAGATATAGTCTTTGGCGGCATAAAACTCAGGATTTTTTCTTGAATCTCTATTTATTAGAGTTCTAAGTGCATTCATATCATGTAACTTATAATAAACATGAGTAACCTCATTATTTTTATCCATTAATTGTAAAAATACAGAAGATACTATTTTATTAATACCATCGGGCATATAAAAACTATTGGGATACGTGAAAACAGTATTTATAACACCTGAACCGGATATATCAACTCTATTCGGTGTATTTTCGAAAGCGATTTCGTTATTAGGAAATGGTAAACCAGAACCAGAATAATTAGACATTCTATCAATAGGATTTGGAGCCATCAATACTATATTCTTGTATTGTCCAGGATTTTTAACATTTCCAGTAAGTTTAATTTTGGAATAATCCTTATAATATGTTACTTTTAAGTTTATATGTTGATCATTAAAAATCATTATTATATCTCTATAATGTATATATAGAATTATTTATGATTTGATTAAAAATAATTTATAGATGTACTCTGGTGCTTGTACCAAGACCAAATTTATTAACTTCAATCTTTTCACAGCTTGTGGGAGTGCATTTAACAACATATCTTTCAGGATACATAGTGCCCGGATCATCAAAGGGTCTATTGCATGGTGCGCAAGGAGCTAAGCGATCAAATACATTTAACCTATTGCGTTCCATTAATTTTTCAGCATTCTCTTGTAAAAAAACTCTGCTTTCATAGCTACTTTTTATCATATTATTTTTTGAGACATCTGTCATTAATTCAGAATTTACCATACATCTTGGGCGATAATCAGTAAAAGATCTTCCGTCAGCCATTTTTATTGGGCAATGAGGTTTTGGTTCCGTAGTAGAATGAAAACTCATTATTGTAATTATCTATACAATTACAATATTTTTTATTTTTGCTTTTTAATATTATCAATAATACGAGATATTAATACAGATTTTGTACCTTCGCTATTTAATGAATAAATCTTGCATTCTTCGCGTAATTTTTCTAAATTCATAGCCTTGTATTTTTTACTTAATATCTTATCATCTTCATTATTGAAAGTTATATCAGAAGTTATTGATACGTTATCATTATTATCAGCTAATTCTATATTAGAAGCTTCATTTGTTTTAGTTATATCTTCTATATGTGAAACTAGCTCTTCTTCTTCTCCGCCTTCATTGCCATATTCACATTCTTCTTCTTCTCCTATTTTTATCGGCTCTTCCTCACATACGTCAACGATAGTTATATCAATATTATTTTTAATATCATCCATAATATAATCCTCTTCATCAGTATTCTTAGGAATATTGCACACGGTATCATTATTATCACAATTACTTCTTTTTATATTATTCTTGAATACTTCTTTCATTATTGCATCGGATTTTTCTAAATTTTTAGATAGTTGTTCGGACCTATCTTCCTTTTTAATTATATTAACACGCTTTTCTAATAAGAAATAATTACCTTCTAAAATGGTTAATTTACGCCATAAGAACATCAATAAAAATACTAGTAGCGCAATAACAAATATACTTATATAAGTTTGATTAAATAAGAAGCTATACATTATTTATTAAAATTATAACATATTTTGTTTTTCATTTTAATCGCATTATCTATTATTTCTTTTGGAAAATCCTTAATATCTAGCAATTCAATTGCAATACACAAATATGAATGTCCGTTTCTAATCTTATAAGGGAAGTAATATCTATCATCTTCGGGGATTGCATCAACCGATAAATTTATAAATTTATTTGGATATATCTTTTCTAATTCTACTAATTTATGAAAATGAGTTGTTATAATTAAAGATATACCCGAAATTTTACTTAAATATTCTATAACAGCATATGCTGTTGCCATACCTTCGGTCGGCGGCGTCGAGTGCATTGGTTCATCCATTAAGAATAATCCTTTTTCACCATTTTCATTAAGTAGCTTGGCCTTATTTATCATATTTAAACAATATTCTGCTTCTGCCTCAAAATAAGACTTATTTCCCAATTCATCAGATACTCTCATAAATGAGTTTATGGTATCATATATTATCATATTGGATTTTAGACTATATGTTATACCAAAGGTCTGACTTAATATAACATTGGATAATATCGTTTTAACATATGTTGTTTTTCCTCCGGCATTAGGTCCAGTTACTATTATGCTCTTATCTAAATTTATTGGATTACTAATTTGTTCTTTATTTAATATAGGATTTTTAGCTGCCCATAATGTCGTATTATTCTTATATTCGGGTACAGACCAATCGTTTGATAGTAATAAATTGTTTATTGAATATAAAACATCTATACCATATATTGTTTTAAGTAAATCCGATAACTGATTTTTTAATTTTTCATCCTTCCATATTTTATAAATATCAGTCATGCTGTTATTTATATCAATATTATGGAAATCTTTATCAATATCAAAAAAAGGATCTAATAAATTTTTAGAAACATTTTTAGTAATATTGATGGAATGTTTAACAAATTTAACTAATCCTTCCATCTTTTCATGTAATTTTTGTTTAGTGTTGTATAAAAACACAGCTATTTCATATGTTTGATACATATTGTAGAGATAAATACCTACATATAGAAATAGCGTTACGAATTTAGTTAGATCTTGGCGGAAATTACCTGTTGTTCTTAATAAAATAGATATTATATAATATATTGTATTAATATAGCTAGAAAAAGTAATATCCAGTTTCATATAATTTTTTAAATAAAAATATGGTGCAAAAAATGTTGACACTGGATATAATATAGATGTTATTGGTATAAAATATATTTTATACATATGATATGAATCTAATAAAAATTCAAAATAATTTATATAACTTATAATGAATGATGATGGGAATAAAATTTCTATCGATGAATTATCGTTAATCTCTTCTGATATTTTATAAATCCATAAAATATCCTCCTCGTAATCTTTTAAAATTTCAATATCAATATCATAATCTACAAATGCATTTTGGCGCCGTATTAATAATTCTCTATCATTTATAGGATGTTTAATTAATTTGTCAATTAAAATTTTACTACCTTCCAATATAGGTATTTTAGTAACCCAATTGTCAATGTTGGTATCTTTATACACATCATTAGAAATATCTATTTTCTGACCAGTTATTATATCGTCTGTAATAATCTTATCTAATATAACAGTTTTTTTAGCTTTATCAAAATCAAATAATTCACGGAACTCTTCTATAATTTCTTCATCCATATTTTAATTATTAAATTATTAAAAAATGATATAAAATCTCGCACTTATAATGTAATAAATGCAAGAAGATAATATTGTAATATATAATAAAGGACTATTATTTACAATTGATAGAGAACCTTTTGAAACAAATGCCAGTGTCTATAAGAGAGGCTGGTATATTATAAATAATAAAAATAATGAAACTAATAATAATAAGCTTATTAGTGATTCTATAATCAATATTAATAAAAATAAAGGTATGATATATTAATCATTCAAAGAATTCTTGGCTACCACCACCTTTCATTTTTTTAGCTTTGCTTGCTGTCTTAGGTTTCGCTTTACGTTCTGTCTTAGGTTTCGCTTTGCTTGCTGTCTTAGGTTTCGCTTTGCTTGCTGTCTTAGGTTTCGCTTTTGGTTGAAATACTTTAACGGTATTTATTAGAATTTTTCTAGGAGCCCGCGATGATAATTTAATACTTTGTGTTAATAGTTTTTTCTTATCCATAGATAATCTCGCACTTAACAATATCATTGACGAAATAATAGGCGTTATATTTGTTCCGCCTGAATTTTTATAATTCATTCTATTTTATAATAAATATTTAAATACAATACATATTGCTATTATTGTTGATATAAAATTCATAAATATAATAAATAGTATAAATGGTATCAAATAATATAGTAAATAAATTAGAATAGGTTTAACTATTTCATATCGTATATTTGATTTCAATAGTTCGTCTTTGATATATTCTATTAATATATTTATTATATTATTATTTATATCATCACTATTTATATCATCTTCTTTATTATCATCATCAGTATAAAAAGACATTTTTGTTATATTTGTAATAAGTAATAATTTCCTATTATAATAGTAGTAAATACAATGAAATATACTGACGCGTTGAAAATATATAATCAAGGTAAGAGTAAATGGTGTTCTCCAAGGAAAGGATCAAAAGACTATTATGAAGTTAAAAAGATACAGGGTGTACCTGTTGTTGTTTTAAAAAAAAAAGCAAAGGTAGCAAAGGTAGCAAAGGTAGCGAAGGTAGCGAAGGTAGCGAAGGTAGCGAAGGTAGCGAAGGTAGCGAAGGTAGCGAAGGTAGCGAAGGTAGCAGAAGAAGTAAAAAAATTATCAAAAAAACCTAAAACTATATCTAAAAAAGTTTTCTTAAATGATGTTATTAAAGCTGAAACGAAAACTCCTGCGTTTGTCGAAGTATCGCGAAATTCCATTTCAAAGAAAAATTCAAAAGCAAATCGTATTCAACGTTTTCTTAAAAATAAATTAATTTTAAATAAATTTACACTTGATAACCGAGTTAAGTTTTCAAAATATTTACAATTGCGTTTAAAAAGCATAAGTGATGATGATTGTTTAGAAACAAAGATTTTTAAAGATGGAAAAAAAGGATATACTATCAAAAATACCATTGATTTAGTAAGAAAAATAGGTACACAAAGTGTATATGGTGCCATTTATCTTTCAAATATAAAGGAAGGTTTGGGTGGGTATTCAATTATATCGAAAGTCATGGAAGCATCAAATGATAATTTACAAGAAATTAAGTTGATGAGACTAATAACTGACACATTATTAATTACCAAGAAATCTAAGCATTTTGCTGCCGTTCATAAACATGCTATATGTAAAAATAAATTACTAATTGACCATAAAGGTGATACAATAAATATGCCAAGTAAGTTAAAATTAGTTTCAATTAATGAATTAGCGCACGGGGATTTAAAAACATTAGTAAATGACCGCCAAGTAGCTGGTAATACTGATTTAATGTTAAACTTATTATTTCAAGTATTTATATCTATCGGAACATTTCAAAACATAGTAGGTTATGTTCATAATGATGCTCATTACGGAAACTTTTTATACCAAAAGAATAATGAAAAAGGTTATTATGAATATGAATTTAATAATAAAAAATACTATTTGAAAGCGTGTGGATATAATATGATGATATATGATTTTGGTTTATCTAAAAATATTAATACGCCAGCTAAATTAAAACAATATGGGAACAAAATTATCGGAGATTATTATCGTATAATCAACGCATTTTTATCAAAAAGTTATGGTTGGGGAAATTATTATGATTTGCCCCTGCAACAATGTGAAAAACGAGTTAAAAGTATAATGAGAGTAATCATAGATATGTTGACAAAACTAGAACAAAATCAAATAAGAAAAATACCAGAAGATATATTTAAACATATTTTAGAAGATGCATTAATACCTCATTGTCCAACTGATATGTTTTTAACTAGCAAACCCAATTCTAATATTATTAATAATATTCCGTATAAAATTAATTAATTATTTTTGTTTGTAAAATATCTATATAAAAAAGTGTTTAACATAATTATAAAGGATAGATATATGTTAAAAACTCCGTATAAAAAGGATAATAAATTTATATCCTTATCAAAGGACATTATTAAACTATCAATTACGGATGTTAAAATCAAAGGCATTAAAAAATTATTGAATGGTAGAGGATATAGTTTAATATTATTTTTATCACATGAAACGAATAACGATACTATAAATGAATTGATAAATATTGATAATAATATAGAAAATGATATATTAAAACAATCAGCTAAGTGGTTTAATAAAAGTATAGATGAAACTGATGTCAATGAGTTATATACTAAAAGTTTTTGCAATCAGACAAAAACAATAAATGTAATATTAACAAATAAAGATTTTAATAATTTAAATTACAATAATAATGCTATAAACGATGTTGATAAACTAATAAATATGTTAAAAGAAAATAATAACTATAAAAAAAGTATTATCAATTTATCGATAGAATATATGGGACTATATTTTTATAGCGAATATACGTCAAATAAATGGTTAATTAAGTCGCTTGATGTAACAGATTTACATAATGATAGCAACGAATGGCATTATATGGATGAAATTATTGAAAAAATAGATTATAGAATAAAAAAATTAGATAAAAACACAAAATCAAAAATTAGCCAATATAATAAGATAATTGAAGAGTATAAAAGCGATTACTATAATATTGCTAATAAATTTAAAGATAAAGGTGATAGAAACACAAAAGATATGAATAATATTTTAGGTAATATCAATGAGTTATTAATATTACAGGAAGAAAAACTAAATAGGTTATTATAAATAATTTAAATATAATCTATTGTAAATAATAGATAGATATATATAGTATAAATAAATATGGGTGCTAATAAAAGTGTGGTTATATCGTTTTCAATAGCAATTTTACTGCTTTTATCTTTATTATTATTACTTACATATAATTCCAAATGTAATAATCCTCGTTCAACCGGAATGAACGGAATGCCTGGTAATGGAAATATTCCCGAGCCTTTTTATTATGAAAAATTTGCCAATAGTAGAGGTTCAGTAGCTGATATTGATAATTTACAACGCGACCCGTCTATGGCTTCTGCTGGCATAGGCGACTATGCCGCCTCAGACCCGAGCGGCAATGAAGTTTTTAATCAAAACTTACAGCAAGGTCAAGATATTGGAGCATTACTGAATACCGAAGGAGGCGATGGACAATTCGCTTCTTATGATGTACAAGAAGATGATTCGCAAAATATGCAATCATGCTATCCGAGAGATAGATTAACCGCTGAT
>ENA-OWPI01001008-OWPI01001008.1-marine-metagenome-genome-assembly--contig:-NODE-1008-length-33918-cov-3.349783_pt1 | contig 33918 bp, 46 predicted proteins | sample MGYA00238138_ERZ651775 | MGnify/ENA primary metagenome ERZ651775 (study PRJEB26906, sample SAMN06265043) | marine metagenome | isolation source: Helgoland LTER site | place: Germany:Helgoland, sampling...
ACCGTTGTGGTAGATGTCGTCTAACTGGGCTGCTATGTATGGGTACTCTAGTTGCCTTTTTCTTTGGTATTCTTTTGCATCGTAAGCTGCTTTTAACTCAACTGCTTTTGCTGTTACTTGTTCCAATTGATCTGCGGTTAAAACACCAGTGCTAATGTAAATATCAGAATCTGCTGACTCTTGAGAGCAGTCACCAAATAGAACGTGTGTTGCCTGTAATAAATCCATTATGCTGCTACCTCCGTTATAATTAGTTCTGATGTCCCTCTTTCATAATTAGCACTAGTGGTTGCAAAGCAACGGTTGTTCCATAGGGTTGTACTAACGTTAGCATCAACAACTGCTCTGAACGTAATGGCTGTACCAATTACTGAAGAAGTGGAAACTAATGTTTGGAAATTGGCATTTTCAGGTGTGCTGTTATCATCAGCCTGTACTCCATAAGTCACTAGTGGCATTGCTAGAGCATAACCTCGTCCCCCACTATTTATGTTTACTCTTGTGCCATTCATTTGAATGTTAAAACAAACATTCCAAGACGAATGCACCTCACCAAACCATCTTACATATACAAGAAACTTACTGTTTGCACCAAGAGGTGTAATAGCTTTTGTAAGTAAACCAAGTTGAGTGTCTGATGTGGTTATGGTTTGTGATGCTTGGGTTGTCGTTAAAACACTTACTGTCTGCAGTATTGTACCAGCACTAGCTTCTGCCCAAGTTAATCCACCTGTATTACCCGACTGAGCAGATAAGAAATATCCATTTGTTGGACTGTTGGATACTTGTAGCTTTGATTCATTAATTGCTTCACCAGCTACTTTAGCTTGAGTAACAGCACCGTCAACAAGTTTAACAGTAGAAACACTCCCATCAGGTGGCACGACAGTAGAACCCACAGGGCTAATCGTGTGGACAAATATGTTTCCTGTTCCAGAACTCGGTGCAGCAGTGAATGTTAATGTTGTACCTGAGACTGAGTAAGCATTGCTGTCTTGGGTTACACCATCGACTGACACCAAGATAGATTGGTCGTTAGCTACGGCAGAAGATAATGTAAATGCCGTGGCACTTCCAGTTCCGTTAAACCGTTGGACTGCTGGGAGTGATTGAAAGTTGGCAGCAGGACTATTTCCTTGGTAGGCCATGTTAACTCCTAAGTAATATCAAGGTGAGACAGGTGGACATCAGCACTTGATGCCGTATCACTTTGAACTTTTAATATATCCCCTGGCTCCATTACAACTTTTTGATCTCCGCCAACAACTACTAAAGTGCCACCAACTGGTATTGGAGCAAGCTTTACTAAAAATACATTGTCTACTGCACCCGTTGTTCTCCCTGCCCCTGCAAACTGCACGCTTACGTTTATTTGAGAGGTGTGAATATTGGCGATTGAAAGACCGATTATAGTAGTTTCTGTACTAGAGGGGCAAGTGTATATACTCGCTAGAGCAGTTCCCACCCCTGTATCTGTTTCCGATAAAAATGAGTTAGCCATATTCTTCTCCTACTATCCTAAAGCAATAGCCATAGCTATCCCACCGTCACCTGTTGCTGGTAAATTTGTTAATTGTGATCCGTCAACAGCAGGCAATAAAGAACTGCCATTTAGCTGCACGATATTGTTTGCCCCGGTTCCTACGTTTAAAACTGCGGCAGTACCTAAACCTAAAGTTGTCCTCGCCGCGCCTGCGTCAGCGTCATCAACAAGAGTTGCACCAAAAGATGATATGGTGGAGGTTTCTACTTTGGCACTGTTTAAATTATTAAAATTAGCGTCTACTTCGTTATGTGTAAGCGCAGATCCCTTACCAGCTCTTGTTACGATAGTTGCCATTTATTAATCCAATGTTATTGTTATATCACTAGCTGGTACTCGCAGTGTGTCGTTTGTCTCTATTGTTTTGTTTGTACTTAACGACCCGTAAGCAATTAAAGTTCCACTTGAAACTAAGTCAAACACACCTACCGCTACAACTGTTCCGTAATTTGCTGTAGCAGTGGGATATTCTATAATTGCACTATTTGTCGCTGTATTGCCAGAAACAGTAAGCGCAACTGGCTTTCTGACATAACCTCCGCCTGTAACTTCGGTTCCAGAACTTCCGTCAGTTGGTGCTGCCGTAAATAAAGCTAAAAACCAACTGGTTGGCCGGGTGACTGAAGTGGCATTAAAAACATAATTCAAAACGTGAGTCTCAAAAGTGTTGGAAAAACTCATTTTATTAACTCCTAGTAATTAAAATTTACAATTTGGTCATTTATAACCTAAAATATCAAAATAGGCTAGACTTTAATCTATCATTTCTAATGCAGCTTCTAGTGTCTCTTTATTTCTCCGTGACCAACCTCGGCCAAACGTATCAAATGTGCTTAATCCTTCGTAAAATTCCTGTCTCGCGTGGTACATCTTTTCAATTAAATTTTCCGCAGAATTATTGCTGACTAATGCAAGTGTGGCAGGGCCAATAGCACCGTCTGCATCCGCCCCAACAATTGTCTGTAAAGCTTTAGCCGCTCTGCCTGATCCAGAATTTACAGCCCAATCAAAAACAGCAAAATCTAATCCAGAGTCAAGTGAGTTACATTTACATCGATCCCAGTAATTGCTCTTGTAGATCGGAGCGACATCTTCTTTAGTCAAATCACGCATTTCTTGCTCAGACACTTCACGCTCAACCCATTCTTCGTAAACACGTTTTGTCACTCCCAAATTTGTGATACCTCCTGGATCTTCAGCATGATTTGCAAATCCTCCCTCGTGTTCTAATAACATTTCTAAAGAGTGACTATAATTTTTATTCATTATACTTTCCTTGCCTTATCTATTGCTCTTGAACCAAACCAGAAAGCTAGAATAGCTGCGAATATACCTTTTGTCTCATCATCCCACAAAACCTGTATGGCTTCGGCAAAATCAGTACCAGACTTCAAAGCTTCCATAAGTAATGTTATTTCAATAGTCGCAAACAAAAGAAAAAATGCGTATGTTATAACTGGCCTGACTGATTTTTGTAATCCAGATATAAACCCTACGCCTTTATTAATGGATATATCATGTTGAATAAGTCGGTCATGCTCTTTATCTGCACCCATTGTTTCATACATTTTTAGGTCTTGATCGTAGCCAGAAGCTCGCAACTCCGCCATAGCTTGCATCTTATCTAGCTCGTGTTTATTGTCTTGTTTCCTAGCAAATGAATCTGTAATTGCTGGAACGGCTGAACTAGCAAAACCTAAAACTGTTCCTAAAATTGATAACATGTTACGACCTCGCTTTTTTTTGTGCAGTTTTTGAAAGCTCTTTAAAGTGTACTACTATTTTGGAATTTTTGGTATGATTTTTACCAGTGTGTAAAGAGCCATCAGACATTTTGTGCATATTACCTTCATATAACGTACCGTTTTTGCGGTAATGTTTTTGACCTTTTGCCATTATGTCCTCCTTTTCTTTGCTGGTTTTTTTGCAGTCTTCGCAGCTGCTATAAATGCGCCTCTAGTGGGAGCCCCCTTTGCGCCGACCTTACGCATTTTCTCACCGCTACCAGCAGCAATGCGTTTTTTCTTTGCCGCAATGTTTGAATACAATCCTTGTTTTGTCATTTTATCCTCCTATTTCATTTTGGTTTTAGATAATGCCGATCCTGTTATGTATGCCGCAACTATACCAGTATTAGCAATTAAAAATGTAGACAATACTGAAGATATTGCGTCCATTCTGTCAAGAGAGATTACTGGAAGCAACAAAAATGCTACGCCTACAATAGAAACAAACATAGAAACAATAGCCATCATTCGCTGAGTGTCAGCTTGCTTATCTTCATTCTCAAGTCTAATCCAAGTCGCATGGCGATCCATTTCTGCGTCTGTGACGATCCCATCCCCATCAGAATCAGCTACTTCATATTTGCTGTCTTTTTGTAACTTTTTAGACATTTGCTTTCTTTCCTATTTAAAGCCACCTAGTGCTTTCTTGATTTGATCTTCCATCTCAGCCATAAGGTCTTTCCTTAATTGGTCTTGAGCCTCAGTAATCTCATCCTTTAACTTCCTGTTCGCCTTAACAAGATCATCTATTAACGACTGTGTCTCGGCTAGTTTAGTATCAAGGCGATCTACAATCCGATCTCTGCGCTCCTCTGAGCTTGATATCAGCCCTCGAATAATTGTCACATTATCTGAACTGGCTTTATTTACATCCTCGACTGACTGCCTATTCCTAGCGTCTTGCTTCTCAAGTCGAGCCTCTTGCTTACTTAGATTGGCGTTCAGCTTATCTGAGGTCACCTCAATATGATTGTTTAATTCAGCAACATCTTGGTTCAAATCCATGCGTAGGTCGTGGAGGTCAGTTTGGAGATTTGCAGATATTTCCTTTACACTGTTGATCCGTTCTCGAATAACTGCCGAAGTCGCCTCGTCAACTTCCTTCAAAACCTTGAACTCTTTCTCTACAATTGAGAAGTCTTGTTCAACCATCTTAAGCTCGGCATTTGTCTCGCTGATGTGCTTTTCAATCCAACTTATATCAGGGCTGACATATTCCTGTACGGCCTCCTTCATGTCTTCGTAATCTTTGTAAAACTCAAAAACCGCCCAAGAGCCTCCTCCCAGTGTACCCAACAAAGGTAAGATCCAAATGAGTTTACCAAGGAAACCTTTGCCAGAAACCTTTACGCCACCATACTCTATCTCACTCATATTGAACTCCTACTTATATTGTATCTCTATCATTTCATTCATAGTCTGACTTCCAGAGCCAAAAAATGCAAACGCATTTGGACTAGCCCCCAAGTCACCGTCAGGGATTGACGGCAAATTAGAAAAGAAACCTTGTATATCTTGTAACTGATTTTGATTTAAAAAGAAATCCTTAGCGTTGCCGCTCACAACTTGCATAATAATAAGTGTCTTCTGTTGCGAAGTATCATCGTAATAACTTGCCCTAGACTTCATCTTCTTAACAATCTTACTTGCGGCTTTCTGCTTATCAGCCTTCTTCTGCTCTTTAGTCTTTACTTTCTTCTCAGGCTCTTTCTTCGCCACGACTATTTCTTCTTTCTCTGGCTCTGGCTCAACTTCTTTTTTTATCTCAGGTTCAACTTCTTTTTCCGCGACAACTACTTCTTCTTTCTCTGGCTCTGGCTCAACTTCTTTTTCCGCAACGACCACTTCTTCTTTCTCTGGCTCAACTTCTACCATCTCGCCCTCTTCTGCTTTTTCAATTACAGGAACTACCTCTGGCTCTGGTTCTACTGGTGCTGGTGGAGGTGAAGAATCTATTTCCATCTGTGACTCTATCTCAGCCTCTATATTTGTTTCCACAGTTGCTACATTGGTATCTATCTCTGGTACATCAAAGGTAGGAATTTCCACCTCAAATTGTGGTATCTCATCAAAGCCAACCATCGTATCAATTTCTGCTTCAACAGTATCAAAGTCTGAATAGTCTTCGTTCTCTTCGTTTGGAGTAATTTCTATAAAACCTTCATCGGTCTCTTCAAAGTCGTTATTATCAATTAGATCCTCTACCAACTCTAACTCTGTATCTCCACCGATATTAAGACTGACCCACTGCTCTACAGTCGTTATGCTGTTTGCAATAACTTGTGCAATGACATTATAAATCACATTAATACTAACATCATCAAATACTGGGCCTATACTAAGGTTGATATCTCGGCCACCAATTTCCACGATAAGTGATGTCAGGCTACCACCAAAATTAAACTCCCCAGAGTATGACGCATATCCTGTATCTACGCCTGCCGCAGATAAAACATCCGTACCTGCAAACTTAACTGAAGATCCGTCCTTGCCTGTGATATGTAAATATATGCTGTCAGCCGCATCCTGCTTATCTACCTTAATAGTGTACGTTGTCTTACCACCGTTACTAACATTTAAGTCTGATATATCTATTGTTTGTATAAACGTAGTACCCATACCGCTGACACCCATCGTGGAGGTGTTATTACCAGAGCCTGTTATCTGAGCGCATTTGTCTGCACCGAGTTGCTCACAAGTAGAACCTGTTGACATCGAAGCAGGGCCTTGTCCTCCCCAATCACTGTCCATATCTCCTTCTTTAGTAGAAGTTACAAATCCATTATCACCATCAAGAATATCTCCTGAGTCAGTATTTACAACAGTGTCCACCGTTGTTTCTGTGTTCGTTGTTGTTATCGTTGTAATCCCACCATTTTCAGAATAACTTTCTTCAGTTACTGTCTCGGTAATGGTATAAGATATGTCTGGAGTACATAGGCCGACTACATCTGTGGCACAGTTTATATCTGCCTTAGAGGATGAGCAGTATAGTAACAATGCTAAGAAGCAAGCCACCTTTCTTACTGGTTGATGTCTCATCCTTGGTTACTTTCTTAGATTTTTGTTTCTTAGCCTTTTCTTTTTTCTTAGCCTTCTCATCCGCTTTTTTCTTTTCGGCCTTTACTACATTGGCTGTTTCAATCATTTTTCTAAAGTGACTACCTTCGGGAATCATGGTTGGGTTCTTTGTCCACATGACTTTAGCCTCTTCGCCAATCAAGCCCTGATCTAACAGAGAACCAAATGGACAGGTCGTTCCTGCCCTCCACATAGCGTCAAATACACGGCCAGATGGATCACCACATAGCACAGAAACTGATGCCACGCGCAAACCGCTTTGCCCTAGAACCCTAGCTAATTTAATGCGCTCACAATTCAAATCAATTATAGCCTTACCTCTAGCAATGCCGAGGATCTGAGATTGTATTGCTATGGAGTTAGCCGTACCGCAAGAATCATTCTGGTTGATGTTTATTCCTGGCGCACTTGCCGTTCCCACAGACTTATCTATAACAGTCGAGGAAACCGTGTTACTATCTGCGGCTTGTGTTATAGCCGCAAAAAACAAATAACCAACCATAATAAAGGCTATAAGAAAGCATATTAAAACAGTTTTTTTCTTAACTCTCATCTACCGCCCCCCATGAACAAATGTTATTCAAAGAAAGAACTTTGCAACTTATTGTACTACAACTAGACATCATTACTAATAACAAAAAAAACACAACTAAAATAGGAAGTGTTTTCCAGTAAATTCTGTTTCTAGGCATAACGAAATTTACTTCTCGTCTTTCATTATCATTCCAAGAACGCCGCAGCCAAGGCCCACGAATATAAGTTCTCCAGCAAAAAGCACGCCGCACCCAATTAGAATGATTCCAGCAGCACCCCAGGTGGATGGCTCTTTTAAACGATTTTTTATATATTCCATAGTATTATCCTTTCTAGTAACCTTTTTTCTTTCCGCCCTTTTTCTTTCCACCTTTTTTCATAATTCTTTCCTTTGTTAAAATTTCATTAAATTTAAAATTTCTAACAACCCAAATTGGCTTGCAATAATTACTGCTACTCCGCCCACTGCAAACCATTTTATCTGTTGTAAAGTTGCATGTATAGAATTTAAACTATTAATAGCTGTTTGAATTGATTCGTCGTGCTTACTTAACGTAATTTCAATTTGTTCTATTCTAGCTTTACTCATAATTAAGCCATAGCCGAAGGACGCATACGGATACTAGATGATCCAATACGTGCTCTTTGATCCATAATTTTCATTTCTTCAACTCCTTTAGAATATAGAGATTGCCATGTACCAATTCTGGTATCTTCATTTAAATATGGAGCTGCTTGTAATAGAGAGCCATACAAATATAAATCAGGTGCATCTGTTAAAAGCCAGTTTGATGCGTTAGTTGCGGATAATTCTGGTATTTTACCATAATATGTAAGCTCAGTTGTGTAAGTACTATCCGGGCTGGGTATTAACTCTACGCTTTCTCCAATAGTAGAAAAATAAATTGGTTTACCAGCAGAAGAAAAACGACTTACAGCGTCACTAGCCTGGTTGGGCGTTAAGAACTCCAAAACAACAATTGGAGATGTGCTCAACTGAAATCTAATAGTTTCCTGCCAATCAGACGGAAAAGTTGTGTAAGCTGTTGTAAGACTTGCATCAGATCGCTTAACCATTCGGTGGTCGCGAATTTGTCGGTTCATTTGAGCCTCGGCAAGTGCAATAAAATCTGGAATAACTGCTGTTAAATCATCTCTAAGAAGCCAATCAGCAATTGAAGCTTTTAATTCTGTATACGTTGTTAAACTCACAATCGTCCACTCCTAGTTCTAAAAACTCTGTTGTTACTATCGTTCATCCATTTCTTTAAAGCTACTGGATCGTCAGCAATGCCTTTTCTCTTTAGATCATAGTATACTGAAAGCGGAATGGAAGCAACTTTTGAAAGTTCACCAAATTTACCGGGGCGTTCATTGTAATTTCTTTTGTTATATTCAACCACACTAGATACGTCTTGCGTGGTTTCAACCACAAACTCTCCATTAGATTTTACGTGCCAGTATTTTTTAATTCCAGTTAAAGGGTCACTATCAAAAAGTCTTTTTTGCATCTTTTTCTCCTCGTAAAATTAAGGGCGACATATGCCGCCCTTAAAAATATTATTTAAGCTGTTGTACAATCAGCAACCAAACCGTGAGCCGCTTCAGTATTTACAATCAAGCCGCCTTCCCAGATTACCATTCGTTTTTCAGCATCGCCTGTTTTAGCAAGAACTTTTTGCTCGATAGGACGCAAGTTCGCAACTGAAACATACTCAGGATCAATTAGCCAAGTATCTCTAGCTCTTTGGAACCTGTTTGGAACTACGTTTAAAGTTCCAAAATCTGACATATAGACATCTGCTGTACCGATAATAGTAGTCGGCGAATCAGAAGGAGCCATATACCTTTGAGCTGCAATACCAGCAAAGCCAGAAACTGTGCCTTTATTAAAAGCTCCAACCATAAGCATAGATGGTTTTCCGCCATTAGCGTAAGCGGATTGCATAACAGCTTTCACCATTGGCTCAGTCATAGCTCTCTGAGTACCGTCAGTTCTAGCTGCCGTTCCGTTTGCTCCGACTGGATTTGCTCCATTTACTCCACCGCCTGTTGATAAAGAAACATTCGCAGCAACCCAGGCACCTAGACCAGCAGTTTGCCGTGGTGTGTTTGGTGCTCCACCAATAGCAGCAGCGTTGTTAAGAAGCAAAACCGATTCTATGTCTCTTTTTAATTCACGTCCACGGTGTGCAAGTTGATAACTTAGCTCATTCGCCCGGCCCGCCTTGTCTTGGAACTCTAAGTTGTCAGCCACGATGACTGTACGTCTAAGAATCTGCGAGTAATTTCCAATACGAGTTGTGGCTGGAGTAGCGTCAAAAGTCGTTACGTCATCGCCGTCAATTCTCGCTGTGGTTACTACTGCACCAAGTGCATCAGTTTGCCAATCGAAACGTGTATTTGATACCTTTGTGCTGCCAATATTTGACATAAATGGGGTATCCTCTGGAGAAATCATAGCAATAGTATTCGCTAGACTCTCCCTAATTCCAGCCGCGTTAAACGACGTGAATGTATTTGCAATTATAGCCATTTTTTATTCCTTTATAATTTTAAGTTTTTAATCATTTCAGCCGCGTCTGAAACACGACCGCTTTGCTGTAAACGCTGTTGCGCTCGTTTTAACTCAGTTTTAGGAATAGGCTGACTACCGCGAGATCCAGAACGTAAAGTTTTTACTTTTTGTTTCTTAGGCGTAGCTTTTGCCTCAGAAACTTTGTTAGCCCCTTGGTCGTATAACATGGCTTTTCTAGCCAACTTAACGAGTGAGGCATCTTGTAAGCTATTTATAGCAGATTCATCAAAACCTTCATTTAATAAAAAACTACGGAGTTCTGTTGACTCTTTTTGAGCTACAGTTGAATCACGCCATTGCGGAATTAGGTCGGGTAGTAACTCGCGCTGCCTATCTAAATATTGTGAATTTAAATATTCTACACGCTGAGACTCCAACTTTGCGACTCTTTCGTTTTCTTGTTTAATAGATTCCAATTGTTCTGCTTTTAGCTGTTTTTCTTTACGATAATTAGTTTCTGCTATTCTCGCTGATTTAGGGTCCATATTAAATAGAGTATCCCAATCTGGTTCTGGCTGTTCCTGTTTCAATTGTTCGGCCAAGACCGGTAACATTTGAAGATACTGAGCACGTTCCTCTGAAACCTTCTGGTATTCAGCGTCAAGAGATCTTTTCCTGTCAGCTAAAGCAGTGGTTTTTCGAGTATAATCCGAAGTTCGCAAATAACCTTTCCTCAATTCTTCAACCGTTTTCTCTTCCCCGTTTACCTCTAATTGCACTTGCAATAGTTTCTCCAGGTCATAAGAAGTGTCTTCTGAATCGTCTTCTTGGTCATCTTCTTCCTCAGATTCGGCTTCAAGTGTTTCTGAAACATCTTCTTCAGTCTCACTTTCCGCCATTTCGACTCCGTCTTGATCTTCTAAGACTTCATCTGGCGCATCAATTTGTTCAGCAGTATCCTCATCGGGTGCTATAAGTGAATTGATTGCTTGCGTAGCTTCTGCCATACCAATCCGCGTCGGGGTGTTGACTTCTGACATTGACTTCTTCTCCTATAATTTATTTAGTAAGTGGTTTACTAAGTGTTGCGTTGTCGATCCATGCGCGAAGTTTCTGTTTTACCATCTGTGTTCCGCGCATTTTCATAAAAATAGCCTCACGGCCACCTATATCTCCATCACTAGAAGAATTAAACATCTCCCAGTAGTCACCTTCAATCTCGCCTAAAAACCGCTGAAAATCAACATCGTCAAGCAATCTTTTAGCAAAATGACCGTCATCCACGATTTGCTGTGTAGTTTTAGTCATCAATAGCACCTTTTATTACTTCCGCTTGAGACTTTAAAACTTCTCGATCAATCGCCAAGTTACCCTTTATCTTCTCAACGTTAATTTGCGTGCCGTATTTAGCTTTTAATTCTTCAGTCTTCATTAGAATATCAGCCTCCAACTCGTCACGCTTTCTATCGTCTTCCATTACCATTTTTTCGCGTTGCAATTCTAGGTCAGCCATTTTCTTTTGAATATCAGCCTCAATGTCTTTAATCTGAACCTGTACAAGCATTTCATTAATATCCGGCTTTTCTTCTTCCTGTTGTGGCTGGAATTGCTGCGGATCGTTCCAGAATTGAGATGTATCCTTAAATCCAGATAGCTCTGTCATAGCTTTTAAAGTGTTTGACAGTTTATTAACATCAGTCAAAGGATTCTGAGCACCCATAGTTTGCATTGCCTCTTTCTGCATTTCACCAATCTGGCGTAACATCATCATACGCTCAGTATCTGTACCTCGACCCAGAGCTACGTTAACAGATACATCCATATTCGCATCCCAAACCCTGGGATCAATCGGCACAAACTCATTTCTAAGTTTAATCATTCGCTCCTGATCTTGGTGCGTCGTTATAAGATGTAATATTAATTTATATAAATCCTTCATACCAGTCTCAGCAAAAATACGCGCTATTAACTCAATGTGCTGCTGTGCAGCCGATACAGTAGCATTAACAGCGGAAGCTGTAGACGATTGCAAAGCGTCGGCATCTAAACCAGCCGCAGCTCTCGATATTCCAGTGCGAGATTGCTTAACGTCATCCATATAATTTAGCACTGGGAAAGCTTGCTGGCCAACAAATGGCATCGCTAAAGGTGTAACTTGCCCGGCAGCTCTCTGCCTAATAATTGCACCCATTTCAGTATTCATTACGTCTTCAATATTCGCCATTCCCTCAACAACAGCCATTCGAGGGTGAATAGACATCGCCAAACTATCTAACGTATTACGCAAAATCACCGATTTAATACGCTGAATATCGCCAACAATATCAAACATACTTAGCCCATAAAAATCATGTGGCTCTGGATCGGGACAAAACGATGCAAACGGAGCCGCAGAACACGGCTCATTCAATAATATTTTATTAGCATCTCCGGCAGTACAAATCTTACGCAATTCAGAAACGCCATCGCCATCAAAATCAATGCGTATGTAATTTTCAATGTATAAAACTTTTCTCATTGCGTCATCGTCACGCTGGCCAGTTGCATTTTGCAATGCCGGGTTCCTGGTGTATCTCTCCACATTGAAATCCATGTCATCTGTCGTGGATGACAACCCCACCATCTCCTCTTCTTCGTACCCCATCGCAACCAACTCAGACACAGTTACAATACGACGATGTGCAACATATTCCGCTGCATCAATAGACTTAGCACGCCTGTCAATTAAAAACTCCTCTGGGGGGATGCTTTCAATCTTAACCTTGCCATTAGAACTTTCACGCCTCACCGTAACATCGTAAAACATAGGCGGAGGAACAGAAACAGGCTGGCCCGTTTGAGGGTCAATCATCTCCTCCATTTCCTCAGAAACAGTGTAAGACTCCGTAATATCTACATCGCTATCAGGATCAGACATTAACGCACTCAACGCCATCTCATCCAAACCAGTCAATTTATCGGTACTAATTTTTGCGTCGTCGTCCCAATATGCCTTTATAACGCCAACTTTCCTAATCAACGCATCTTTGAAAGCACTGTACATTACTAAGAACCCCGGATTATCGCGATTTACAATGTAATTAGCGTAATCTGACGCTTGCTCCGCTGCCGCGACATCCTCTGGGCCATTAGGGGCATACTCAACAGTTTTATCTGAACTCGTAAAAATACGCATTAAACTTGGCAATATAGACTGAACAGTATCACGCACATCCATCGACACAACTTGCGACCGACCGTCCTCCTCATCGCCAAACGCCTCGCCCCGGTAATACTTAGTGGCAGTAGCACGGCTGGGCGAAACAGTATTGTCACTATAATCAACAGCGTCATCAATTTGGCCAGCGAGAATACCCTGCAACTCGTCTTCGGTCATCTCACCTTCAACCGCTATGTCGTCTTCGTCGCTATACTCCATCTAATTCTCCTGTTGAACAGATAATAATTTTATATACCAAAAATACAAATTTTAAACAACACCTTTTATATTACGCTTTAAAGGACGCGCCCACGCGCCCAACGAAGACACACCGTAACGCATAGTTGTGTTATCGGTCGCCAAACACAGACACACCGCATCAGCTCTGTCAGGCGAGGCTATCTTTCGACGTTTCATGGCATCCTTCGACTCCACCTGGATCTTGCCACTCGATGTAAAGAAATAACGCGGCGCGACTAACTCCGCAAATAACAAATCATCATTGGGGAGCTGCACATCCATCCCGGCAAGCCACGCTTTCGTTTTAAACCACAGCTCGGCACGTAAATTCAAATACGTTTGCTTGCTCGACGACGCTTCCGACACATTCAAACCACGCGCAGGCAACTCCAACTCGCGCAACCGATCCAAAACACCAGCACCAAACCCATTACTATCAACAATAATCTCCACGGGACGACGACTTGGCGACACTAAATCATACTCCGCCTTAACCGCACCCGTAAGCTGCATCAAATCCAAACCCCTCCACACAGTCAAAGGATGTATCAACGGACCCTGCCTCCGACATAAAACAGAGCTATCGCCACCCTTACGCGCGACATCCAAACCCCAAATCGCCGTAGTAGTCTCGGCAACCTCAACTTTATTCTGCATCGCGTGGTCAACAAAACTCACCGGAATAACCGTGTCCTCCTCAGATGGCGGAAAATTACCCAATACCCTAACGTGATACGCCGGGGAATCTTCGCCATACCTAATCTTCATGTCGTTAATAAAATCATCGCTAACGCGAGGCGATTCCATGCACGAAACATGCATCGTGGTCCAAAATTCCTTCAATCTGTGATGCGTGTCATAAAAAAACCCAGTGTTACGGGTGGGGTTTCCCGTCAACACAGTCGTTGCACTGTGGCCAGACATCGAACCAGACGCAGCCTCAAACACAGACTCAGGAATACCACTCGCCTCGTCAGCCATCAATAAAACATGGTCAGAGTGTACGCCAGCTAACGCCTCCGGCTGCTCCTGCCTCGATGTCCTACACGAAATAAACGTGCTCTCGTTCTTACCCTTCAACTCAATACGATCAGACTTAATCTCTAGCAACTCACTAAAGGGCGGCTTCAAATTTTTCGCAATCGTCTTCATCTCAGCAAATAACGCGTCAAACAACTGCGCAGAAGTCGGGGCAGTAATAACAGTCTTGGACGGCTGACGCATCAAAACATGCCACACAGCAGCCATAGCAGCTCCAGTCGACTTACCAACGCCGTGGCCAGACCTTACAGAAATACGCCTAGTGTCCTTATTAGCAACCGCCTCCAAAAATTCAATTTGCCACGGGTCAGGCTCAACGCCAACAACCTCGCGAGCAAACCGAACCGGGTCATTCATGTAACGCTGCATCAATTTTACAAACGGGTTCTCGCGATAATTTTTTTCATTCATGACATTCTCCTAAAAAAATTTTCAAAGGGGTGGGGGGTGGTACGTCGGTACGTGTTGGGGACCTTCACATTTACACCCCACCGAAATAAAATAAGGGGGGGGTAAAAGACAGATATATACCTAGATCGACCCGTTTGTCTCATAATACTTATTATGTTAACTAAATTATTAAGGTGATTATGTAACAATATCAATGACTTAGCCAATTTCTCCCCAATAATATGTTTATTTATAGGACACTTTGCCCAGTAATAGGTCAGCATTGTTGACCTATAATATGTAAGCAATGTTGACCTATTGCTCCCGTATGCGCGCGTCGTGTCAATCAATGTGCTTTTTCTTCGTTACCATCGATATTATCCTTAACAGATTCCAACACTTCGTGCTTAACTTCTTCAGCTACAACATCGATAACATCTGCATTATTAGCCAGCAATTCGTGAGCTTGAGCGTGCAGATCTTGCACACTTATGTTAACATTCACGTCCCTTTGACGCACGTCATACACTGGAGATAGCTTCGATGCTATCCACTTATCCGTATCAACCTGTAATCTTGCAACGTTCACAGAGCCGATATCAGCCGCCTGTGCAGTGTCTACGGCTCTGTTGGCGTAGAAATGCGCTGACGCGTGCATAGCCTCCTCGTAACGCCCTCTGCGTCCCTCATGGCTATCTAACCACTTATAGAAGGCTCGCCATCCCATCCCCATCTCTGAAATGAAAGAACGAACTGTCATTCCATTTGAGATCCTATCAAAGATTTCTTCCTCGCCAATCGTTTCCAATTGCTTAACTCGTTTTCTCATAATTGCACCCATTATTCTTCTCCTTCTGTTTTAATCATAAATTCGCCACCCAAAGCAGCGTAACCAATCTTATCTTGCCAAGAATCTTCGTGGCTAATTGTTTCTAGCAACCTGGATGTCTTAAGCCAATCCATCATTAAAACCACGTGACCCTCGTTAATGTCTCCATCAACTGAGTTTAATATAATATTCCAGCCTTGTGCAATTCGCGTGTGGTTTAACTTTGCATCGCCATAAACATTAGCCCGGTCAACATTAATCTTTTTACCAGCTTCTGTTAGTAAATCGTTACGTTTCATTGTTTCTCCCTAAAATGGTATCTCGTCTTCATTATAAACTGTCTTACCTTTTACCGTAATGTTTTTAATCTTTGCATCTGGAAAGCTTTCGATTGCTGTCTTCAGAAAATGTGCAGCGTTACTCGCTTTTATAATTCTTGCCACGTCTTCCCAATCGTAAACTATCCAGGTCGGATATTTCTCACGCAACTCTTTAGCTTGAGACATTGCAACGCAAATTATATCTCCGTCAATTTCAATGGCGTAGCAATGTTTTGGCAATGGCTCGTGACCGTTCTTAATTGCGTTCCTCTCCAACACGTCCCAACCCTTAATTAATTCCAACGCAATCTTGTTAACTTTGATGACATCTTCCGCTTCGACAGCTTCCCCCAAATTTTCGTAAGCTTGGCGAAACATTCCAGCTAATTCTGGCTGCACATTTGACGGCAAAGTATCGCCCCAAATTAGCATCTTTTCTCGTGCCTTTTTATCCAGCGGTTCGAGCTGTCCCCAGATCGATGCCGGAATAGGTTTACTGTCTTCGCCAGTCGCATCAAAAGTCTTTCGATCTTTTATTTTCTGTGCTGTGTATTTTCTCTTAGCCAATGTAAAATCTCCTCATTGTTTCCTCACCTTGAATTTTCCAAAATCATCGCATTTACTCACCTCCTCACCCCCCACACCCCTATGAAGGGGTGAGGAGGTGAGGAAGCAGTGACCATTTTCCGCTAAGTGAGGAGATTCTCCTCACCCAGAAAGGAGACATATTTATCACACTATCACCCTCCTGCTTCCGACACATTTATCCATTCTCCCACAAAAATAGCTGCCACTTCTCTGCCCTGACGCTTATCCAAATACTGCTCATTTTTGAGTACATTTGTATCAATCCACTGCTTTAATATGGCTGAAATTCGGCTCTTATCTGCCCTCTTTTTTATGTCTAATTTTAGCACTTCTGCGACCGCTAAACCGACCCAATGTTTAGCCTGGGAGGACGCTCTAAATGGCTCAGTTTGGGCTGCTGTATCGACTAATTGTTGCACTTCCATAGCGTTTCTGGTGGTGATTCCGTCGAATAAATCGGGCAATTTATAAGGCGTTGCGACGCCTACATATTCCCCATTTGCGATTTTGCAGCCTATCATTTTTCTGTATACGGCTTTGTTTGAGGGCGGTGCGAGGTTTGCTTTTCCGTCATCGCACCGGAATATTCCTAGCGAATCCTCCTCCTGCACACCCAATTTCATGGCTTCCTCTGAGGATATTTTATTAATAACTCTGGCTGCACGTGCGGCTCCTATTAGCGATCCAGCACCTCGAACTGAGTCTACATTTGCCTCTTCCCCGTTGCCTTTTCTGATGTGGTGGACCAATCCAATCGCGCAGCTTGTCTCATCTGCCACACTTCTTATCTGAGTTAGCACGGTATTTATGGCCACGTTATCGTTTTCCGACACCGAATGTGCTCCGACAAATGGATCAATAAATACGCATCCAATGTCTCTCCGGGGTATTTCTTGGATGAGGTGCTCAACTAGAGCTTGGTTGGGGATAACGCCGTCGCGTGTCTGCGTTGCGAATGAAAGCTGGAAATCACGCCCTGCATCGAGGAATAATCTGCCCCTAATTTCTTCTGGCTTTATGTTATAGTGGCCCATCGCTGCTAATATTTTTCGTTGCATTTCCTCAATTGGGTCCTCCAGGTTAACGATCCAGACGTTTGATTGCTCGTGTACTTCCTCACCGAGAAGGTTTTTCCCAGTACAAATTGCAAGTGCTTCCACTATTTGTAATGACGTTTTACCAACTCCTCCAGCCGATGCCAACACGGAAACAAAGCTCCTAAGATAATGTTTGTCGTAAACCCACCTCCTTCGAGGTAGCAGCATTTCGTTAAACATTGTGTATTCGGTTGGCCAGTCACTATCGCTGAGATCAACTGGGTTTGATATGTCTGGAACCTTTATAAGCTCGGCATTTTGTATGGCTTCGTTTAACTTATCTGAGCCAAACTTGATTAAATAATCATTTGCGTCCAGAGTTTCCGGGTCTAGCTTGCCAAATGCAACCGATGCAATTGTTATATCGTTGCTATATTTTAAATTTTCAGACGTTTTTTCCACGTTTAAGTCTGGATCTGCACATATAATTATGTGTGATTTTCGGGGTGCTACAAATGTAGACATCCCAGCTTTGCCAAATGTACACACGACATTCGCTGCTTTGCCAACCACTTGCATCACCGACAGCGCGTCTTCCGGCCCCTCCGTTAATATAAACGGCAGCTCCGTATTAAACTTTGCGTGCATTGAGCTGCCAGAAATAACACCTCGGCTGTACTTTGACACGTCTTTGTGGGTGCGTTTCTTGCCCTCAACGTCAATTAATACCGACTGAACGCCCGTTATATCGCCGTTCATATCTAATGCCGGGAAGATTAATGCCGGGCCTCCGTAAACATTTGGGCTGAACTTGGCTGACTTTGTAGCCGTTCTCGCATTTATCGCTCGACTATTTAAATATAAAATTGCTGGACGCACTGCGTCCTTGTTTTTTGGCGATATCTCAATGCAGCCATCCCATATCGCCTGCGCTTTTGTTATTTTATCTTTGCGGCTTTCAGCGTCGTTCTCTATTAGATTTTTCTTAACCAAGCGTTGTATGAGCTTAGTCATCTCGGAGGCTTCATATGGAGCCTGCTCAGAGCCTGTAAGCTCCTTTGGGCTTTGTAGGCCACGTGAGAAACCGCTACCCATGGTAGATTTAATCTCAATGTCGTTTAGGCCAATGGCTTTTGCTGCTGTAGATATGTCTGACAGAGCTGCATCTACGTCCACGCCCTCAAAATGTGAGTGCCTGCCTATAGAAAATGCGGCTTTGTTTAAAATTTCATTACGCTGACCTGGTGCAGAGAGTGCGATTTCGCTAACGCAATTCTCTTTGACCTTGGTAAAATATTGTATACTCATAAATGTCTTCCCCAAATTTAGTGAAGCCACCGCCCTAAAGCGATGGCCATACGCTTATTTAAAGTCGTCGAAACTTACTTCTGCTTCAACAGCTTTCGCCTCTTTGGGCGGCTGCGCGTTTGATTTGGGGTCTGTATCCCAGTCGTTTATGGTAAACCCAAGGTCGTACGACGTGCCTTTGCCAACCTTAATAGGTGTAGATGCACTAACTTTGACAATTGGGACTTTACTTTTAAACTCTGGGTGTTTCTCTGCTTGATTGTATAGTTTGGCAATAAACTGACCTCCCCAAAACGTATTGTTGGAAAACACTGCCTCAACGCCATTATAAAAGCACGTTACCTCAAAACCCTGCTTGTAATCGTCTGCCGGCTTTGGCGATGGGCTGGACGTTGATTCCCACTCAACCCAATCTCTTATTCCAACGTCGATCTTTAGCCACCCAAACTTTACGTTTTTTATGTCAATCGATATACCTTTTGACATGTCAACCTTTGTCTCTTCATCGCCAGTTTTAAGAGTCCACGTATTTGATGGCGCGTGGACTCTGACATATGAGAATGTTTGATTTTCTGTATTTCCAAATTCTATTGGCATTTGTTGTATCCTTTTTTATAATGATTTTGTGAATTTGAACGACCACCTGGGTATTTGAAGTGTAGTTTGCTCTCCAAATCCAGTTGGGTATTCGCCTGATATTTTAGCACTGGCCATCTTTTCCAGTGCATAATTTACGGCTGCGCGACCTTCTATTAATGAAGTTTCATCCAGTTCGTAAATTCCTGTAGCAAATGGTGCTACTTTTTCAACGGCCACAAAGATAAAGCGGTCGATCTCGTAACCCTCTGTCTCCATAACACGTCGGTAAAATGCTTCTTGTATGTGATATCCAAAATTAGCGCACGACTTGCCAAATCCTTCGGGCGATGCATCAATAGTTGTCTTTAAGTCTATTATGGCACTAATGTCCTTACGCCAGGCATCCGGCCTACACCTCACCTCTATTTTGTGATCTAAGTCCGTATTAAACACGGATGCCTCCACAACTAAATCTCCGCTGAGTAGGTTTTTTACGTGGGTGTTTGATCTCACAGAGTCAGCTATTTTCTGAACGTGCTGATAATCTGGCTCTGTTAATACGACTGCCCCGTTTGCGTGGGCCTCAATCTTAGCGTCTTCCCACGCCTTGCCACGACGTGTAGCCGGGCCACATATCACTAAGTTCTTATTATCTGGCTCTAATACGAGCGTGTGGGTAGCCGTTCCAATTTCCATTGCAATAGATTGCTTTATCTCACCGTATTTCCAGTGGCCCAAGCTTTTTTGTGCAACCGTCTTAACGGCTGACGCGCTTACAGCTCCCGATTGGTGGTATTCTTCGTTACTCATATCCAATTTAATCACGTTGATTACTCCCATATTTGGCAATTAATAGGCTTTCCGCCCGGTGCTCATCTTTTTTACGTTTTAGCTGATTGGCTAGTTGTGGGTAATTACGTATGGCCAATAGACGTGCAGCGTCTTTATCTTTTGGTAAATGATAGAATTTTTTCCACTGAACGGGTCTAACTAGGGTATATGGTATCAGTGATAACGCCACACACGTTTGAACCTGGCCAAATGCTAATCCCAATTTAAACATCGAAACAACGCCCTGGCGTGGCATTGCTTGTTGCTTTTCTATATAAATATGTTTGATTTTTACTGACGTGAGGATGTCTAACAATGCGTGGACATCAACCCCACCCTCTGTAAAAATTGGTAAATCGTGGGTCTCTGCAAATCCGTCGGACACAACAGAGACTCCGCCAGTACGATACCCCGGATCAATGCCGCAGATCAATTAGTTTCACCGTCTGTCGAAAGTTTAATGCCCTTTACTTTTAGGTATTCGCGCATTGCAGCTTCGGCAATCGAGGCCATTGGGATGCGATCTCGTATGCTGAGTAACTTTACTCCGTCCAAAACCTCTCCACGTATTCTCCAACCGATTTGCCTGACATCAGAATTTTCCAACTTTTTGTCAAAATAATCCTTTAGATCCATCTTATCTATTGTTTTCATTTTACTTCTCCATTGTTACTAAGGTGTGGCCACCTTTTTGTTTGAGCGTGCGTGCGTCCCAATCCGTTACACGCAAAACATTCCTCCCAACTAACATCACCAGTGTTGAATGGATTAGGCTCTAACGTCCACCCTTTGCCATCGCAAGTAACACACACGATAGGCGATGGAACCTTACTTAAATTTAGCATTTTGTATCTCCTTTATTGCTCTTGCAATATTCCCAATACAATTATTTTTATTCTCTCTGGGCTTAATCGCTCTTTGTTAATCGCCATAAGTTAATACTTCCTACAAATATGTTGGCGTTAAGTAACTAAAAATAAATCTGGCATTGAGTATTTAATTTGTTGCTTTGCTATATTAAAATAATCAGAATTAATTTCTATTCCTACAAAGCCCAGTCCAGCTTTTACGCTCTCTACCCCAGTTGTTCCTAAACCCATAAAAGGATCGCACACAACGTCTCCTTTTCCCCCAAAATTATCCAAAATAAACCTTGCCGCTTCTGGATGCATGACGGCTCTATGAATTTTTTTGTGTGGGTTTGATGAGTAAACAGGTGTTGTAAAGTGGTTTAAAGTATATGTTTTATTAGCTTTAAGAGATTTGTTATTTTTAGACAAAACTAAAATGTACTCGTATGCATTAATCAAATATGGGTTTGGCATAGGATTGGACTTTCTCCAAATCAACACTTCAATTATTTGCTCAGAAAAAATACCCATAATTTTGTGTACATCTTTTTTATTATAACTGTTTTTTTGAATGTTGTAGAACACGTTTCCATTACAAATACGCAAACAATCATTAATAGATGTCTCTAAAAATTTAACGTAATTGCTAACAATATCGGTATGATTGTTATATTTATCATTTCTTTTTCTGTTATATGGAGGTGAAGTAACCACCATATCGATTGAATCTGTTTTAATTTCTTTGATTTTATCAAAGCAATCTCCCAACATTAAATTAATCATTATCACAATAATCCTGTGAGATGGCCCAATAAAAACCATGACCCATATAAAATTATAAAAAATAAAACTGTTGCAACGCCATCTTTAATCCATTCAAGCATTTCAATAACCTCCCTTGGCTCTTAGTAATGTTCGTTTATACGCCCACATTTTAGACTTTGCGTCGTTCACAATGCGTTTGTCGTTAGACTCTTTCAATGTGCGTGCGTGACGATCAATCTGAACTTGGAGCCAATCTTTCAATTCACTTAGCCTCATTTTCCATTACCTCCCTCAGTAAACCTGCCATGATTTTAACGACCAATTCCCTGTCTTGATTGGTGTATCGCTCGCTAATATAATCGTAAGTCAATATCATTAACTTGATACGTGATTGCAATGGTGCTTTGACCTCAGTGTTAAATAGCATTATGCAACCCTCTGTGGTTTTTTAATACACGCTTAATGAGTGTGTGAGCATCTTCGTTACGCCCTCTCAAGAGCATATCATATGCCCAAGCCAAATTACTCATATCGTTCTTATCTAAATTTCCCTCAATAGTTGTTTCTGCTATGTTTGTAGCAATAGGCTCTGGGGTTGTAGTGACTTTAAATTTTACGGCCAATTGATTAACCTCATTTCTCAACCCTTTAATTAATTCTTGAGCCTCAAGTTGTGTGTATTCGTATTGACCTTTTCGAGATAAATTGCCCAACAATTTAATTGACTTGTGAGCTTTGGGTAAACGGCTATCGAGCAACCGCTTAAATGTTTCTCTCTTAATGTTGTCCATTATGTCTCTCCCTTGTTTGTCCATGCATTACAGATAAAACATCGCTTAACGTATTGCAAGCTTAAAGCAAGCATTTTGTTAATATAATTATATATGTGATAAAAAAACCCACCCAGCTTTCACTGAGTGGGTAGGGAGGAGGACATTATGTATAAATAATACGAATGTAATTATATTCTATTTTAAAAATATCATACAATCAACACTTAATTGACAATTCGAGCTAAAGCGTTCACTATCCAGAAATATATTTAGGAGAGATATTATGGATGATAAAACACAAGAATTAGTTGCAGAGCTTAAAATAGCTTGGCGTAGTCAAAATCCAGGTGCTGTAAGGCGCATATGTGAAGAAGCTGCAAGCAAAATCATTGAGTTAGATGCACTTGTACCCACTAAAAAGAAAAAACTAGAGCGCGTTTAGTTAAGTAACCCTTTTAGAAAACCTGCGTATGGGTTTGTATTAATAAAACTATTGTCTTCTCGCTGTTTACCTCCAACAACTCTGCCCATTGCTGGAAAACTTTGCTCTAACAATCTGGACATTCCGCCAGTAATTTCAGCGTCTTTTCTGCCTTTTTCTCCAAAAGATTTTAACAAATCAAGCTGGCTATTTAAACCTTTAACTGTGCGTGGCTCTCCCAACATTTTAGCTAACGCAATTTGAGCATCTTTTTGGCGTGTTAAATCTGGTTCACTTCCAGCTTGTCCTATTCTTTTTAAAATACTTCTAGCGTCCATGTCTACTATTGTCTTTTTATTTGTTGGATCTAAGTTTCCTATCATTTTATTATACGCATTTCTTGAATAAGTAGCGGAACCTTTTTTAATATGAGAAACTAACAGCAGTGGATTTGTTGATTTTTCAAAAGCTGCAAATATTTTTTTTGTATCTGCATCACCAAGAACAAGTTTTAATTTCTTTCTCATTGACTCGGAAGACGTGCTTTTAACTATTTCAGCAGCTTGCAAAGCACTTTCCGCATCTGTCCCTGCTAACCTGGTCTTGACGTTACTAGCCATTTCATCAAATTTGTTTCTAACAGCTTGCTTTAGTGCGTCACGTTGCCCTGCACTCATACCTGAAATTGCAAGTTGAAAATCATCAAAAGTTAACGAAGGTTTAAATATCATAGATCCTAAATCTACTGCTAATTGTCGCTCAATGTTGTCTTGACCAGAACTCCTAGCTAATTTGTAAGATGGATTAATGTTATCAAGTTCTTTTCTAATTTCTGCTGACATATTAGCGTAGCTATTTTTTAGAGTAGGGTTGTCTGTAAGTGCTCTACTTTTACCAAATAGATCACGCGTAATCATATCTAGTTGCTCCATAGTAGGCTTAGATATTGCATTAGTTTGCATAATTCCTTCACTGTTTTGGGATTGGTATACATACCAACCATCGTCTAATGCTACTACAGCTTCATCGCTCATGTTCTCTTTAATTTTAATTGGTGCAACACCTTCGAGCTTAGAAACTTTATTTGATGACGTTATATCTTCTGGACTTAATTTTTGCATTAATTGCTTTAAGTTATTTGAAGCTGTTGTATTCCAAGGTATAGAAACCTTATACGCTTCATTATATAAATTTTTTCTGTTTTGAGATGTAGAAGACGATATATTTAATTTTTGACTAGCTTTTCCTCCGTCAGCCCCACCCATAATAACGTCTAATTCTTTGTTAAGGTTTTCCCCAGCTTTTTTAGCGTTTGATTCTAGCTGGTCAATTATTATTTTTTTACCGGGTCCAGGAGAATTTGCTATAAAATCTGCCACGTCCATTGTTTCTCTTGAAAGTCCTGCAATAGTATTAAGTTCGCCAGCAGCTTTATTAGATACCACAGAACCAGAAACTATTTCGTCAACAAATTTCGCTGCATCTCTATTTAATTCTGTTTTACTTACTAAAGATGATTGTGATTTTGGGAAAAAATCTCTTATTTTAGCTAGTAATGGTTTTGAAAAATGTGCAAATGATGGCCCTAAAATTCCAAAAGCACCTGCAAAACCACCTTGCAAAACTCCGCGCTGAATAGCATTTTTCTTTCTTTGCTCAAAAGAATCAGCGTCTTCCATTGCACCTTGAAAAGCACCTTCTCCTGCCCACCCAATGCCAGAACCTAGTGCTCCAAGTGTTGATCTTTTAAGTATAGACGAGCCAGCCATTCTTAATGCGTTTGGCAAAAGAGCACTTACTGCTGGTACTGCTGTTCCAACCGCCCCAGCAAACCTTAATGTGTTAGAAGTTTTAGGGTATACTTCTTGCATTGCTTTTCTATTAAGTCTTATATTTTCACCTACATTAGTGTCAAAACCAAGCTTATCAGAAACAAACTGAGCTGCCCTGGGAATACCTTCGCCAACAACAAATGCATTTTCGGTAAGTTTATTTAAAGTTGAAAGTCCAGTGGGTGCTTGATCAATAACGTCTTTATAAAAACTTTTTTTAGAAACTTCACCAGCGTTTCCATTTTCTTTTAAAATTTTAGAAATTGTTGCTAAATCAGTAGTTGCGTAACCATCTCCAGATAAATACGTTTTAACTCCATTTTTTTCTACTATTTTTCCACCGTCGTCCATATATTTAATATTGCCGTAAGTTCCGTCCATTACCTCTTTTGCCGAACCTACGCCATACTTTTGCTCAAAGTCGGCAACAAGGTCTGGATTATTGTTTAGCCATTTTTTAGCATTTTCTATATTTTTTACTTGTTCGACCATTTTAATTACCTTTATTTTTATAAGTCAGGAACTTCAATTTTTTCTGGTAGCATAAATTCACCACGGTAAGCCAAATTTGTTTTTTGCAATAAAGTTAAAGATATATCGCGTAACTCCATTAAAGCTTGTTTTTTAAGTTTTGCGGATGAACTAGAATTGAATTTTACTAAAGCTTTTGTTGCAGCATCGCCTTCTTTTTCTGTTATCTGTCCACCGCCCTTTAAGCCTTGGAAAGCTTGTAGAAACAATTTACCGTTAACTTGTTCAAATGCTTGTTGTAACGCATTTGCGTCTGCCCCTAAAACTCCTATACCAGCCAGAAAACCTTTAAAACCACCACCTACACCAGAAATAACTTCTAATTCTTCATTAGGTACTGCTAATATATCATCAATCGCATCAATAAGAGATCCACTGGTTTGCAATGCTATTGTATCAGTTTTCAACTCTTCTTTTTGTTCTTTAATTCTGTCTGAAAGTTGAATCATAACTGGAGCCAAAGCTGGATTAGTTATTGCTCCATTCATCATGTTTTGCATTATTTTATCGTAATTAGCCATAACTTCCGGTACGCTAAATAATGTTCCGTCGGCTTTTAAAGTAGGATTTGTGTTCATTGTAGAAAAAAGAAGATTATTTCTTTCCCTAGACGCTTTCTCAGCTTCAGCTTTTCTACGTTGATCTGCTCGATCGGTAAAATCACGCATCAGATTGTTAAGAGCGTTACCCTCCCGACCCTGGAGTGCAGCACCAGCGTCACGCAATCCAGCAAATGCCATCATACGTTTCTGAGTTTTACTGAGAGACTCGTACATGCCAGGTTTTTCAACTGGTGTTGAAGCTGGAGGAGGAGGAGTCTCGTTAACAACAGTTTCGTTGACAGTGTTTGATATGGACCCACCTTCTCCTGCCGACCCATCACGTACAGTTTCGCCAGTAGTATTTAATAAGCCAGACGGTAATTCCTCAACAACTGGACGTAAACGTGGCCTAAGTTGCTCCTCGTTTAATTGATTTTGGTTTTGCTGTCTTAACGCTCCATACATGTCCTGCATGTTCATTAATCCTAACTTGCCTGACTCGTTGTTGCTTTCCGCGTTTAATTGATTTTGGTTTTGCTGTCTTAACGCTCCATACATATCTTGCATACTCCTTGAACCTAACACGCCAGACTGGTTGTTGCTTTTTGCGTTAAATTCTTGCTCGGCTCGCAAAGCATTTTTAGCATTTATCGCATCCATAGCACTAGAAGTTTCCCCGGCATCATACCTTGATCTAGCTGCAATGTTTGCTCTGTCTGCTTCCATCATTAGCTCTTCATTTTTTAAAGTTTCCGCCACTGCCGCGTCATTCCAATCATCGCCAGAATTAGCTAAAACTTTTGCCTCGTGGTCTCGCCACCATTTTGCGTCTTTAGCGGCAAAATCTCTGTTGGCATTTTCGTAATAAAGATTGTCTTTATCCCGTTGCGTTTTTGCTTTTGCTTTGGCAGCGTTATTCACTTTAATGAAATTTGCTAAAATTTCCGCATCGATCTCTGCCCTAGTTTTATTTTTAACTGCCATCTTTTAAATCCTTAATCAGTCTTTTACAGGGTTTCTGTTAAAAAAACCGTAGCCGCCAAAGCCAGTGCCGAGCGATCCTGCCGCGCCCATAATTCCACCGAGAGTGTCTCCAATTCCTTTTCGTGTTGTTCCAGTGGTAGTGCCTAACCCCCCAGGCACACCAGAAGCTCCAGCCAATAACGCTTGCAATTTCATTAGTGGATCTTGTTGCTCTCTCATAAATTCTGCATATTGAGCATCTAACCCAGCCTGATTTAAGCCCATTTCTAATCCGCCAGTAGTCATTTGAGAACCAACCCCGGCAAGCATGTTTTTAATTTCATCATTAGTAGCACCAACTAAATTACCAGCAGCTCCAGATTTAGCTTGCAATTGTGCCATAGTATTGGCTTGAGCTTCGCTGTAACCTTGCCTCATTAGATTGGCCACCATCTGGTTTGTACCTAAATCGTAAACGGCATCACTTTCAGCTTGGTATACATCCCTGCGATCTCCGCCAAACGCGCCAGCTTTAGATATTCTAGCCATATCTGCAATTTGATTTTTAGCTCGACCGCGAGATGCTACGTCGAGCGACGCATCGATTACGTCAGTTTGATATGGGTTGTAGTTCTTGCGTGTCATTGCGGCGTAATCTTCTGGAGTCATCGCAGCTAAATCAGAAAACACTCCCTTGGCTTCATTAATAGAAGCATTTCCAAAATCGGAAGCATCTAACGTGCCTTTTGCTTTATTCATTAAATCAGTAAAGCCAGCAACACGATCTCCAGTATATTCAGCAAAGGGAGTATCTGCTATTTCTTCTGCCCTGGGCAATATATTATTTCTAATATATTTTTCTTGCCATTCTGGCATTTTACTTTCTGTAGTTGTGGTTGACTTTCCCATTATTTTAACTCCATTTCATATCTCGTGTATTTTGGCACAAATTCAGTTACTTTGCAAAACTTATTCCACCCGGTTCGAGCATCGGCAACAATAGCTGAACATTCTGCTTCTTTTGCCAGAAATTCAAACTTCTGTAACACCTTCCACATCCACTGATCCATTTTAGATCCACCCATGTAATCAATTCTAAAAGTCTTGCGTACTTTATTTTCAACAATAGTTGTGGAAAGAGCCGCTACGATATTATTGCCGTCACTTTCTTTTTCACACACAATCCATAGCATGTTATCGCCAGACCTCAAATCATTTTCTATCTGGCTGTAATCTGTTTCCGGTGACACTTTCTGTCTAGCTCTATCGAGTAAGGGCATTGCGACCTCAATAACGTCATCCAAGTAAGCTTTTGGCACTGGAAACAACTTATACACGGGTTCTGTTATAAGATGTATTACATTACTCATCCGTGAATCCTAGATATATTTAAAGTTGTAGCCGGGATTGCTGGAATACTACCAGACGCGGCAGAGTGATTAAGTGAAGCTGAAGTGCTGTCAAAAGAATAGTTTATTTCTAAATATTGAGCCGCTGTAACAGTAAATATTTGAGACCTTGAAATTGCCAAAGTAGCATTGTTTTGATGTAAAGCAGATTTAATAGCAGAATTTGCAACAGCAGTTCCGTTTATACTTGGCCAAAAAGTAAAGTTAACTGTGCTGGCGGATGACGAAAAAAGTTGTGCAGAAAATGTCACAATATATTCGCCAGCTTCCTCAAATACAATGCGAGTGGTTGGGCTACCTAAACTAATTTTACTATTACCAGAAGGTGTGTCGTAAGTTATTTTGTAAGCTGTATTAATTACAGCCGCTGTAACGTCTGACGTTTTAAATAAATTAGCGTGGCCGCCCTCCAAAACAAGTTGCCGCCATTCCGCATTTCTACTGATTATTGGGTATTGATAGACATCATCCCAAAGTAAAACACCATTTTCATTTGAAGTCTCTCCAGCAATTTTAAATTTTAAACCAATATGCCTACCGAGAAATGCTGTAAGCTGCCTAGCCCAGACCGCTAAATCTGGGCCAACTTGTGGAAATCCTCTACCACTCATCGTTTACTGCCTTGTGAAGCCTCAACTCGCATAGTTCCAACTTGCCAATCGCTTGCCCCACCTATCACTCGCATTTTTACTTGGCGACCTGTAAACCTAACAGCGGTGGGGTTGCTCATAGTGAAGGGACCGTGAGTTGTTTCAGTAGCTGTGGGATATAATCTACTTTTAAATTTAACTGTAACGTCACCTAATGTTTTCTCGTCAGGTATTAGCCTGGTTATTACTGCTAAGTTATCACCGTTACCTACCTCAATAGGTCCAGTTTCGGCAAATACTTCTGCGCTATCGTAATCTATGCCAACCTCGTGCTCGTACACATATGACGTTGGAGACACCATTATAGGTAACGTAAACACACCTGTATCAGTTGCAGCGGTTCTCGCTAAATTGCCAGTCGCCCAGGTGTTTGACCGGTAACTCCACATTGCGTATCTGTCGTTCTCACTCGATGAATCTGATGGATAGAACCACCACACCTCTCCAAACTCTGCATTGTGGTGAGCATTAATTTTTGCCATCTGGCCACGGTTAATTGCTCCGTATATATACTCTGCCACTGGACATTCTAAAGATTGTACAGATCCGTTATATGTCCAGAATCCGTCGCGGCCCATCCAGACAGCTCCAATGTCTATTTGAGCAATTGCGCCAGCCGCTGCCAAACCACACCCGGAACCAACTCTATCAAATCGAAACACAAAGGGAGGGCCAGTATATAAAGCTAAATGCGCGTCTGTGTCTGTAAGAAATAACGTGCCATTTGAAACACGTATTCCAGTTAGCAGCTTTCCATCAGTCTGTAATAACTGCGAGCCTGCTTGGTTTGTGCCAGCAGGCGACCACAGCGTATTATTTTCTTGGTCACACCAACTAATTTTACGTGGGTTTCCGTTAGAACCAACTGCAAATAAAAATCTTTCCTCAGAAACCACTAAAGCTTTACAGTTTGTGGGCGCGTTTGCTATTACAGGAGCTGGTAAAGTGCTGACATTTAGCTGCCATTCATATAATTTACCGTCATCTGGCGACACTCCAACTAAATATTCTCCCCAGTTATCCAGGCTCCATACGGTAGCTTCGAGCGTTAATGCTGAATTACCTTCAGATCGAGGAGTTCCGTATTCCTGCTCTCCGTAATCTTCTGTACCCCACCCAACAGCTCCTGCGGTGTCAGCTCTCCCGGCAGATAAACCTGTTGGCGTTATATCATACAGCGTTCCGTTGGCATTTATGGCGTATAGCTTTGTTTCAGTTCCAATGGCTATCCATCCGGAGCTGTCATTGGCTCTCCAAGTTTTTATGGCTCTAGCTTTACCCGTTAATTGCGTTGCTATTCTTAATCGCCATCCGCCAACAGCTTGCAAAACGCTATTGTAAAACCTGACCAGTGACATATCCCTCCAGCGGCCACCTGTTTGGTATTCGGTTCCGTTTCGAAACGATCCTGGGGGGACATTTAAAGGGATAAGAGCCATTTTTTAAGTCTTCATAATATAACATAAAGCGTAATACGGTGGTAGTTTATCAACTGCTGTGCCACTTCCCGTTGCAGCTGTGTTTCCAGATACAACGTGTTGGTGTGCAGATTCAGCAGCAACAGTGATTGTGTGGCTGTGGTCGCCTGCCGATGATACGTTTTTAACAGAAGGTGTGTCAGTACCTCCGCTAGTGGCATCGCCATTAACATCAAAAGAGTCAGTGTTACTGCCTGGAGAGCCGTGGACAATAAAGGTGTGCGAGTGTGCGCCAGTCGTATTGCTTGTGGCGGTGTGAGTGTGGCTTGTGGCTTGCGATGTAATGTTAACAGCGTGCGTGTGAGATGGTAAGTTTGCTTCCGCCAATGTTACAGTAGTAGCACCTCCGCTATCTGCTGGTGCATATGTTGATCCAGCACCAACAACAAATGTATTACGTAAATCTGGAGAACCGCCAGATCCGTTGCAAAGTATAAATCCAGTAGGGATTGCCGCTACAGCTCCAGACCATAATATAATAGCACCTACCGGGAGCTTATAATCGGATACTGCTTTTAGTTGGGTGTCCAGAGTGTCCAGGTCAGTATTTATCTTGGCTCCCCAGCTATTTGCTGAAGCTCCGACTTCTGGTTTCACTAATCCGTAATTCGTGGTGGTTGTGTCTGCCATGACTAAAATCCCTTAATTTTGTACATTCTATCAATTAATTATTGATCCGTCCACACTCCATTTGTTGGCGTTTGATCTGTCCAAATTTGTGTTGTGCTACTTTGATCTACCCAAGTGCCGGTAGACGGTATTTCTGGCTCCCAAAAAAGACGCGCATTAGCTGTGAAATCTAAAGCTGTTTCGATTGTAACATTCATAACCCTAGTGGCCCCGGCGGATGCCGTAAAGGTTAATTCCGTGCTAATATCTGATTCCGCTTTTCGTACTCGATTGACATCCGCTACCATGCTTAACGCTAATGCTATTGATGCCGACATATCTCTAATAGCTTGCGCACTTGCCGTGAATGTTAACGCTGCGGCAATTGATGCTGATGCATCTCTATCTCGTTGTGCTGTCGATGCCATTGCCAAAGATGTGGGAATTGTGGCAGCGGCATTTATAACTGCATTTGCATTTGACGTAAAAGTTAATGCGGTTGGGATTGTGGCAACAATATTCGTGGCATCGTAATCTGCGTAGCCAGCAACCCAGTAGTCAGGTGTTACATAATACGCCTGGGGCATCTACTCAGCCGCCTCGATTGTATTGCCATCTGCCACCCATTCAAGGATAGCTTGGTAGTGCCTGTTTGCTGGGTCTAGTGGGACTGACATCTCTTGTCCGTCTATTGTGGCATCAATAGCAGAGTTATTTCCTTCTGGATCTAATGTGTACCTTGCTGAACTTATTATCATATTATAACTCCGCATCAAATTTATAGGGTGTGACTAGTCCAATTCCCGGTCTGGACGCACTAATTTCATAATTGTGTACGTTTATTCCCGTCCATATTGTGGCTAGAGTTCCTGAGCTTATACTTGCCTGAGTAACAGAGGGAGCAGATCTCATGGTAACTGGGAAAGTAACATAGTTACGACCAGGACCTGGTGCATTATCTACCCCTGGATAAAAACGTGATGTTGGCTGGTAATAATACCTCTGACACAAAGCCAACTCTTGCCCATATGAACGATGTTCAAAGGGTGTGGCTACTGTGCCGACTTCTAGTTGAAGTCCAGTAAATAAAATATTATTTGAAGTATTGTCAAAAGCATTTACTTGGCCAACTGCTCTATTAGCATTAGTACCCCCTGTCCAAGTAGTTTCTAATGTTCCTGAGGAATAGTTTGTGCCAACACCCATATAAAAATTTATTTCTAATCTATTAGCAGAATCGTTTGTAACTACAGAACCACCTGTATCACCATCAAAAGTTAAAGTTTTCTTTTCCCAAGTATCAGAAGAAGAAACTGTATAAGCCTGTGATATTTTTCTTGATTCCCTTGAAAACTCTACAATATAAGTTCCTGTTTTTGTAGCATTTATCCAAAAAGAAAGAGTAACGTCTTCAGCACTAGAAGTACCCCATTTTAACTGTTGAATATTTTGACCTTCTATTCTATGTTTTAAAGTTAATTGATTATCAACAGCTAAACTTGCATCTGCTGTTGTACAATCAAACTTTAAAGATTTACCAAAACCCCCACCAGTAGGAACATCTGTTGATTGTGATTGTGTAAACCGTACATCAGTCGTACCATTCTCAAAATAATACATTCTGTCTAAAGTAAAATACCCTGGATCTGCACCTTTACCTGTTGCTGAGGTAGCCCTCTGTGCCACCTGCATAGCCCCATTAATTATAATATTTCGATTACTCAAAGCCGTTTCCGAGGCACTGGCTAAACTGGCTAATTCTGCGGCTTTACTCATGTTTTACTCCAATTTCCTACCTTGCTTAAGATGCAGTGTAACCCTTACCAGCAGTTATTGCATTAGTAGTAGCTGTCATTGACTCACTACCCCAATCTGTCTTAGCTTTCATTAGCTCAAGATGCTCAACATTTCTGTCTACTGCTGATTGTCTATCTGCGGCTGATTCACCAGCCATAGCGTTTCCAGCTATTACATCTGTAATGAGTGCTATGGAGTGACCCATTGCTGTGTAATCTTGTAGTAGTTCTGCGTCTGTTCTGTCTGTCATTTTAGTTTATCCTTCTAATTCTTCGATACGAGATAGTGCTGTATCTAGTTTGGTTGATAGTTCTTGTATTGACTTAACGAGAATAGGAAACATCTTCATTGGGTCAGCTTCTAGCCTGTCAGGGTCTTCTTCACTAACCAGTCTCATATGGTCTGCATAGATAGTAGCATCTGCGGCTACTTTTAGTTCCTGTGCAATAAAACCAAAGTCTTTTTTACCGACACTAGTTCCATCTCTCCTATCCCAATCAAATGAAACAGGTCGTGTTGTATTAATAAAGTCTAATCCTAATGGTATATCTACAATGTTAGTTTTATCTCGTTCGTCTGATAACGAACTTATAGAAGTGTCATTACAACGTAAGTTGTTTATAGATGAATTGCCAAGAGTACACTGATAGTTAACCGTAGCAGATGATGGTTGAGAGTTGTGTCCTAGTGATATGTTATTTCTACCTGTTGTTGTTAGCTGACCTGCGTATTTACCTATTGCTACATTTTCCTGTGCTGTTGTGATTCCCTGTAACGAACCATATCCGACTGCTACGTTAGTAAGCCCTGTGGTACAGTTTAATAATGCACTAGCACCAATAGCAACTTGTTCATAACCCGTAGTGTTTGCTGTTAAAGTGTTATAACCAATGGCTGTGTTGTTAGCACCTGTAGTGTTTCCTGCTAAAACATCCGTGCCAACTCCAGTATTATTTGCACCAGTATTACTTCCACTTGATAAAACATTGTAACCTACTGCGGTGTTATTTGATTGTGTAGTGATTGACTGTAATGTAGCTCTGCCTATTCCCGTATTTTTTTCACCAGTTGTATTTGCACTTAATGCTTTTTCTCCTACAGCAGTTATATAACTTGCGGTAGTTATTGCATCACCAGCTAAACTACCTATAAGTGTGTTGTTTACGCCTGTGGTTACTGCTACACCTGCGGAATAACCAACTGCGGTGTTGTTAGCTCCTGTAGTGTTAACTTTTAAAGCATTAGTGCCAACTGCTGTGTTGTTAGATGCTGTGGTGTTAGTTGCTAAAGCATTAATGCCAACTGCCGTGTTCTCACCACCTGTAGTGGTAGCTGATAGTGAAGATTTACCAACCGCTGTGTTATTATTTGCTGTTGTAATAGCATCACCTGCAAAACCACCGATAAGGGTGTTTTGAATGCCTGTGGTTACTGCATAACCTGCAAACATACCTACTGCTGTATTATAAGCA
>ENA-OWPI01001009-OWPI01001009.1-marine-metagenome-genome-assembly--contig:-NODE-1009-length-33905-cov-6.372650_pt1 | contig 33905 bp, 33 predicted proteins | sample MGYA00238138_ERZ651775 | MGnify/ENA primary metagenome ERZ651775 (study PRJEB26906, sample SAMN06265043) | marine metagenome | isolation source: Helgoland LTER site | place: Germany:Helgoland, sampling...
AATTATGTCTTTATTTTCAAGGATGTTAAATTCAAATCATTGGAAAGATTACAGCTTCACTTCCGAAAAAAATACAATTACATTCTGTTTTTATAAAAACTCTTTAGAAAACCCTATATATAAAATCATTTATGAAAAAAAACATAATAATCATAAACAATGGGTGGTTTTCCAACAAAACACTAAAGTAAGAACCTCTGAATCATTAGAAAAAATTATAAAATGGATGGAATCTCGCTATTTACGAGAAATATAGCAAATACAATTTTAATAACAAGATAAAGACATTAAAATGCTTATATTATCCTCTTTTTTTTCAGTGATTATTCCATCAAAAATTGATCTGGCTCTTATTTCACCTAGAATTCTTTTGCCACAGAAAAATATATCTTCAAAAGAAGCTTGAGATATATCAATATTATTAAAATCAATATTAGATAGATTACTTGATAAAAACTTGGTATTTTTCATTGATGTGCCAGTAAAGTTTACATTAGACAAATTTCTTCCTGTAAAATTCACATTTTTTAAATTTGCACCGGTAAAATTTACACCCTGTAAGTTTGCACCAGTAAAATTTGCGTCAGAAAAATCTGAATTACTTAAATTACTATTAGATAAATTTGCACCTGCAAAATTTATTGATTTCATAGTAGAGTTAACTGCTTCGCCATTAGTAAATTCTACAGCTTGCATATCAGCTCCCCTAAAATCAGCATTATTTAGCCTAGCTTTTACTAAAGACGCACCAATTAAGTAAGCAGCCGTAACTCTTGCCTTTTCAAAGTTAGTATTATTTAAATTTGTGCCCTGAAGCTTTGCACCTATTAATACTGTTTGATTAAAATTAACTTCCACTAAGTTAGATCCTTGCAAATTGCTTTTAGTGAGGTTAGTTTTAAAAAAGTCTGATCGCATCATATTTGCATTCCAAAAATTAGCCCCTTTAAGTTCTAAATTTGAAAAATCGCAATCTATACATTCATTAGTATTGATTAGTCTTTTCAACAAAGCTTCTGAATCAGAAAAGGCAATTGTATTAATAAAAAAAACTAATATGAAAATATAATATTTTATCATATTTACTATCCTCCCAAGTATATATATAATAACTATAGTACAATTTGATTTAAAAGGTAGTAATCATGTCTAAAATAGGAATTATTCTATGTATTCTTATAGTTATACTTATTACCATGAGATATTTTGACCCTTTTGATAAAGGTCGTGCTGATTGGGAAAAATGTAAAGAGAGTTTACTAATACAAATAATATCAAATAAATGTACGCCTAGGTAATTATATAAAATTAATATCTAACCCAAGCATTTTAATATTTTTTCCTAAACTTAATCTCTTTTTTGAAGCCTTTATTGTAATTCCTACTAAATCTGTATAATTACTTTTTGCTTGTACAAATGTAATATTTGCATTTTCACAAGCAACAGTATGACAATCAGCCTTACACCTTAACTCACTATCCAAAACCTCAGCCCATAAATTACTTAACTTTTTAGGGTTCTCTGCAGCAATTGTTACTCCTACGATACCTTCCACATATTCTTCATGTATTTTTTGCCTCCAATTTTTTCCAGCTGGCGGCCAACTTGCATATTTTTCTGTATAATTAGTATTAGGCACTGAATCTATTTCTAATAGAGCTCCAGGCAAATCTTTTGGATGAAATTGATTATTTATAAAATCACCTTTATTTTCAAAAGCATTTAATGCTCTAATACCCTTATTTTCTATAAAATTTCTTCTTTCAGTAGAATTTTGACACTGAAAGATAGTCATATACCCAGCAGCACCATTTTTTTTATCTATGAATCTTCCTGCAGTTGTATCTGGAATAAACGGAGAGACAACTTCTAAAAATTCTCCTCCTATTGGACATACTATATTATTTAAACCATACTTTTCTACTTCCTCATCTCTATATGCTACCTCAATCTTTAATTCTTTATTAATAATTCTTTCAGCTTTATTTAAATTATAGCTAGCAATTGCAATTTGTCTTAATCTCATACCTAATCCTTTATAATATTTATTATAAAAAAACATGATAAGTTTTACTTTAACTATGTTAAATAGAAAACTAAATCCTTACAATTAAAAAGATGAGACTGTAATGAAAAAACCAATTTTAGAAAAAGTAAAAAGAATTAGAAGCTGTCATGGTATTAAATGGCAAGACAACTATAGCTGGATACACCAAAAAAATATTCTTGAGGTTCTAAAGGATGACTCGAAACTTGATAAAAAAGTAAGAAAGTATTTAGAAGAAGAAAATAAATATACAGACTTGCACCTTAAAAAGATTAGACCCTTACAAAAAACACTGTTTAAAGAGATAAAAGGAAGAATTAAACTAGATAATGTTAGTTTACCTTTTAAAGATACTAATTATGAATACTGGACAAAGACTACTAAATCAGGAAATTATTCTATAAGACTCAGAAAAAAAATTGATTCAAAAAAAATAGAAATATATTGGGATGGTAATAAAGAACATAAATTATCAAAATCTGAATATTTTGGGATTGGTGACCTTGCCGTAAGTTACAATGATAAATTATTAGGTTATTCTTTAGATCTTAAAGGGTCAGAATATTTCACCATATATATTAGGCAAATATCAAATAATAAACTTGTATCCTCTAAAATAAACGATACTTCTGGTAATATTATATTTAGCTTAGATGATAAATATATTTTTTATTCAAAATTAGACAATAACCATAGGCCTAAAACAATATTTAGGCATGAAATAGGAACTCCTATTAAAAATGATATACTCATTTTTGAAGAAAAAAATGATCGTTTTACTGTTGGAATAGATATTACATCAGATGAAAAATATTTCATAATTTCTTCTGGAGATCATACGACATCAGAAGTGTATTACTTTTTATCTGATGATAAAGCTCCTAAGCCACAATTATTTCAAAAGGCTAAAGAAGGAATCATCTATTCTATTAACTCTTGGGGAAAATATTTTTATATTCATACTAATTATAAAGCAGAAGATTTTAAGATTTGTAAATGCCTTCATAATAAGACTAATAATTGGAAAGATGTTGTTCCGGCTAAGGATGAGGTATTAGTGGGTGGATTTACAATGCTAAATAATTGGATGATTAGATCTGAAACAATCAATGCAATTCCTAAAATTTTTGTTAAAAATTTATTAACCAATAAAGAAGAAGAATTACTTTTTACAGAGGAAGAAATTTATAGTCCTGGCATTTCATTAAAACAAAAAAATAGAAATACAAATGAAATTCTCATTTCTTATAATTCACCAAAAACTCCAGAAAGGGTATATTCATACAATCTAAAAAATAAAAATAAAAAACTTATAAAAGAACAAGAAGTACCTTCTGGTCATAATAGAGACGACTATATCGTTGAAAGGTTAGAATGTAGCTCTCATGATGGCAGAAAAGTTCCATTAACTATTACTCGTCATAAAGATAGTAAATTAGATGGGTCTTCTAATGTATTACTATACGGTTATGGTTCTTATGGAAGCTCTATGGGGTCGGGTTTCTCATCTACTAGATTAAGCCTTGTCAATAGAGATATAATATGGGTAACAGCTCATATTAGAGGAGGAATGGAAAAAGGTATGAAATGGTGGAAAGAAGGAAAAATGCTTAAGAAAAAAAACACCTTTCATGATTATGTTGCTGTTGCAAATTACTTAATTAAAAATAAATATACATCAAAAAAGAAAATTATTGGTATGGGTGGAAGCGCAGGAGGACTTTTAATGGGTGCAGTTGTTAACCAAGCTCCAGAATTATTTTTAGGTATAATTATGGCCGTTCCTTTTGTTGATTCCCTTACTACTAATTTAGACCATTCACTTCCTCTGACTATTGGTGAATTTAAAGAATTTGGTAATGCTAAAAAATATAAAAAACATTTCAACTATATTTTTTCTTATGCTCCATACAATAATATTAAAAAAATGGAATATCCGCATATGTTAATTACTACTAGCTTGTCTGATAATAGAGTTTTATTTGATGAGCCTGCAAAATACACAGCTAAATTAAGAGACTTTAAGACTGATAATAATATTTTATTACTTAAAACAGAAATGGAAGCTGGACATGGAGGTAAGTCTGGAAGAGATGGACAATTAGAGGAAATTGCGCTTGATTATGCTTTTGCTATAGGTCTTACAAAAAATATTTTATAAGTCCAATTCACTAAAAAAAAGAAACATTTCTTTTGCTAGAACTTCAGGATTTTCAAAAGCTGCAAAGTGTCCACCTTGCTCCATTTTAGACCAACGCCTAATATCTATATATGTTTTTTCTGCTAGAGTTTTTTTTGGTTTTAACATTTCTTTTGGAAACTCACAATAACCAACAGGAACACTTATAGTTTCACCATTAGGAACAAACCATGGCCGTCTATTCCTTGCATAATATGGCCAAAAAGATGAACCTATTGCTCCACTGAACCAATAAAGACATATATTAGAAAGCATCTTATCAAAACTAATAGAATTCTCAGGATTTCCTCTACAATCCGTCCATTCATAAAACTTTTCAGATATCCATGCAGCAAGTCCTGAAGGAGAATCAGATAAAGCATAAGCTAAAGTTTGAGGTCTTGAACCTTGAATAGCTTGATAACCCATTCCTTCAGGTCTCCACTTTTTAATCTGATCAATGTAATCCTGCTCGTCTGGCAATATATTACGCTCAGGATCATAATCTCTTCTTAAAGCAAGCATATTTAAATGTAAGCCTAAAATTTGATCAGGATATTTATAACTAATTCTTGTTCCTATCATAGAACCCCAATCTCCACCCTGAATACAAAATTTATCATACCCTAATACATTGACCATTAAATCTAATAAGCAATCTCCTATTTCTTCTACTCCAAACCTTTTTTGAAAAGCTTCAAATGACAAACCGAAACCTGGAAGGGAAGGAGCAATTACTGTAAAAGCTATATCTGTATTAATTCCAAATTTTTTGGGATTAGTTAGTATAGGTATTAAATCAAGAAACTCAAAAACTGAACCAGGCCACCCGTGCATTAATAGCAAAGGAATATTCTTGTTACCTTGTCCTTCACAGTGAAGGAAATGAACATCTATATCTGATACTTGTGTTTTAAATTGAGGAAAAGCGTTAAGTTTATTCTCTGAATTTTTCCAATCAAAATCCTTTTTCCAGAATTCTAATAATTTTTTGAACCACTCTAAATCTGTACCAGTTTTCCAAGGTTCTCCTGGAGCTTGGTCAGGAAGCCTAGTATTCAAAAGACGTGAATTTAGGTCTTTAATTTCTTCTTCTTTAATTTCTAGTTTAAAAGGTCTTATTGCATTCATCATATATTTCCAATATTTATAATAATATATATTACTTAAATTCTATATTTTTTTAATACATTCTGCATCATTATTAGAAGGATAGTTTACATATTTACTTACAGGATAAAATTTTATTTTATCAGATAAATTAGAAGTCATTAATTGCTTTTCTTCAATCCAATTTAAAATATTTAAACCTTCTAATAATAGAGGCTGCCTATGATGGATATGACTAGTATTAGAACAAGCATTAGTTGTAACAATTGCACAGCCTTTATCATTATAAATACCTGCCATATGGATAAGACTGTTATTGACATAATGGTAAAATGGTATTTTTTCTTTAGCTATTCTTTTCCATTCATACCAACCATCAGCAATTATTACACATTTTTTACAATTTTTAAATGAAGGCTTTATATCTATAGACTCTAATCTTGCATTAGATAGGTTCATAGGTAATTTCGACCAATTTGGAGAAAATGACCATGGAATATAATCTAGTTTAATTCCAGAAAACATTAATATTTTTTGAGAAGGCGCTATATTATAGCTTGGAGCAATATCAATATTATAAAGTTTTTTTACAGCTTTTTTATTTTTTAATGTAAATCTTCCGCACATATTTTATGTATTTTTCTATATGTTTCTTAATTGATATGATTAATCATAAAGCTTTTTTATTATTTAAATTTGCATATTGTTTTAAACATTCTGGGTTAGATATAGAGGATAAATTAGGAACTTTTTTTCCAGCTAACATCCATTTTGCAGCTCCTTCTACTCTTTTTCCATTCATTGTATAAGGTATATCTGTTACCTCATAAATTTTCTGAGGAACATGTCTTGGAGAAGCGTTTTCTCTTATTTTTCTTCTTATTATGTTAGATAGAGTATTATCTAGTTTATTATTTTTAGATATTTTGATACACAATATAATTTCTTCATCATTATTAATTTGATTGCCAAAGACCAAACAGTCTTCAATCTCTTTAAACAACTCACAAATATTATATATCTCTGCTGTACCTATTCTGACTCCTCCAGGATTTAAAGTGTTATCTGTCCTTCCATAAATTACTCCTGAGCCATGGGGTTTTAATTCTGCTAAATCACCATGTGTCCAAATTTCTTCCCTCTCTTCAAAATAAGTTTTTTTATACCTTGCATCTCCGTCTTTACCCCAAAATGTTATAGGCATAGATGGGAACGGTTCTGTACAAACCAAGTCTCCTGGTACTCCAATTACTGACTTATTCTTAGAATTAAATATTTCTACAGACATTCCTAAACCTTTAACAGTTAACTCTCCTCTTCTAACAGGGTGTATTGGTGAACCCAACATAAAGCATGCTAAAACTTCAGAACCTCCAGAAATTGAAGCAAAACCAATATCATTTTTTATATTTTTATATATCCAATCAAACTGACTAGGAGCAACTGGAGAACCTGCTGCTAACAACCATCTTAAACTATTAATATTATACTTATTAATAGGTTTTTCATTAATATCCTCAAGAGTAGATATATATTTAGGACTAATACCTAGGTGCGTTAATTTTTCTTTATCTGCTACTTTCCATAATAATGACCCATCAAAATTATTGTTTTTCTTAGTTATAGGAACTCCATCATATAAAACTAAAGTAGCATTACACCCTAATGAAGAAACTACCCAGTGATACATCATCCAGGCAATATTAGTATACCACATTATTCTATCGTTAGACTTAAGATCATTATGCAGTTTATGCTCTTTAAAGTGTTGTAGAATTGTGCCTCCTATAGAATGAACTATTGCCTTAGGAGCGCCAGTAGTACCAGAAGTATATAAAATATAAGAAGGATGAGAGAATGGAAACTTTGTAAATTTAAGTTTTGATTTTTTTCCAAAATTTTGAAATAAAATATAACTATAATCTATTTCAGACTTATTAATATTAGCATCATCAACTATGATTACTGCATCCAAATTTTTTAAAGAGGATACTATCTCTGATATTCGAGGAGAGAAGTCATGTTCTTTAGAATTATAAATATAAGTTGATGTAGTAAATAGGACTTTAGGTGTCGTTTGTCCTATTCTATCAATAATACCCTTTGTACCAAAATCTGGAGAACAAGAAGTCCAAATTGCTCCTATTGATACAGATGCTAAAAGACTGACCAATGCTTCAATTCTATTAGGTAAAATAGCTGCAACTCTATCTCCAGGATTAACTCCTAATCCTCGTAAGCCTTCTGCAGCTTTAGCTACCATGGCTTTTAGTTCTCCCCTTGAAAACTCTTTTCTGTTTCCTGACTCATCAGTTTCTACTACTACCAGAAAATCATCATTACCTTTTAACAAGTTTTCTGCTAAATTTAATTTGGCCTCAGGAAAAAATTGTGCACCCGTCATCAATGCATCAGGGTTTGATATAAAATTTATCGAACCTGGATCACCTATTACATCTGTGAAATCCCATATAGCTCTCCAAAAAGATCCTTTATTTTTAATGGACCAAGCATGTAGTGCCTCATAGCTATCTAAATCAAAGCCTAAATTTTTAGAAAATTCATATAAAGCAGAACTTTTCATAAGACTTTTTTTTGGGCTCCACATAATTTCTGACGTCATTAATATATCCTAATATTAGTGCAAAATTCATTTATTTTTATACAAAATTAAAAATAATGTATACTAAGTTTTTAATAAATGGAGAATATTATGGTCTATGCTTTAAATGTATTTAATTTATTACCGGAAAAAGAAAATAATTATAAAGAGTATTCTATTAAAGCTGGTAAAATAATATATGGCAAAGGTGGCAAAGTTATTACATCAGGATGGAAGCCTATCAGGAACATTCATGGAGACATTATAAGAGAATATATGATAGTAGTAGAATTTCCTAGTGAAAAAATTTTCCAAGAATTTCTAGATGAAGCTGAAAAAGAAAATATTCACCCTTTAAGAGAAGAATCTACCAAAGACTATATTTGGACTCTCTATGAACATTGGAATATTAGAGAATGGGTAAATTAGAACTTAAAGAATTATTAAATTTTATACATTTTCTTTAGGTAAGTATTTTTTAACAGACAATTCTCCACTGACATACTCAGCAAGGACATCCATTAATCCTGTTTCTACTCTCCAATTTAAGTAAGCTTTTTGCTTCTCAAATGATTCCCATTCTTCTACAAGCAAAACATTTGAACTTCCTTCCTCATGGTAAGTTCTTACGCTAATACATCCGTCAAATGCTCTAGTATCTTTCAAAGCTTCCGACATCATAGAAAAAAAACTATCGAGCTTCTCTGGTTTTATAGGAAACACTAAATTAACTAATACAGTCATATTATTTACCTTTTTTTTAAGTTAAGTTTGTTTTAATTGTATTCTTCTTTTATGCAGAACTGGTTCTGTATATCCTGAAGGTTGGATTCTTCCTTCAAAAACAAGGTCGCATGCAGCTTTAAAAGCGATAGTATCAAATTTAGGAGACATCGGAATATAATTTTTATCATCAACATTTTGTCCATCAACTACTGAAGCCATTTTTTTCATTGCCTGCATTAATTGCTCTTTTGTTACTATATCATGATGCAACCAATTAGATAACGCTTGAGATGAAATTCTACAGGTAGCTCTATCCTCCATTAATCCTACATCATGAATATCTGGAACTTTAGAACATCCTACTCCTTGATCGACCCACCTTACTACATAACCCAATATACCTTGTGCATTATTCTCTATTTCTTGAGTAATATCTTCATTTGACCAATTATGTCCCTCTGCCACAGGTATTTTTAATAAATCTTCTAATGTGCCACGAGGCCCAGCCTTAGCGATATTGTTTTGAACGCTGAAAACATCAATCATATGATAATGCATTGCATGAATAGTTGCTGCAGTTGGACTAGGTACCCAAGCACAATTTGCTCCGGCTTTTGGGTGAGCTATCTTCTGATCTAACATGTCCTTCATTAAATCTGGCATAGCCCACATACCTTTACCTATTTGAGCACGCCCTTGTAATCCGCATTCTAACCCAATATCAACATTTCTTTCTTCATAAGATTTTATCCATTCTGTGGACTTCATATCTCCTTTACGTAAAAAAGGTCCTGCTTCCATAGATGTATGTATTTCGTCACCTGTCCTATCTAAAAATCCTGTATTAATAAAAGCTACTCTAGATTTTGCAGCTCGGATACATTCTTTCAAATTAGCACTAGTTCTTCTTTCTTCATCCATAATACCTAATTTTACTGTATTATCAGGTAACGATAATATTTTTTCTACATACGAAAATATTTCTTCTGTAAAAGCAACTTCTTCTGGTCCATGCATTTTTGGTTTAACAATATAAACCGAACCTTTTAAAGAATTACGTATTCCTGAAGATTTTGATAAATCATGCATAGCAATCAAAGTTATACACATAGCATCTATTAAACCTTCTCCTACTTCTGAGCCTTGACTGTCTAAAACAGCCGGATTTGTCATTAAATGCCCAACATTTCTATTTAACATTAGTGATCTACTTTTTAAAAATTTTTTTTCGCCTCTTAATGAAGTATAATTAATATCTTCATTTAATGTACGTTTTACAATTTTACCTCCCTTTTCAAATTCTTCTGAAAGGTCTCCTTTCATTAAACCTAACCAATTTCTATAGGCTAAAACTTTATCTTCACCATCCACTGCAGCAACACTATCTTCGCAATCCATAATAGTAGTTAAAGCAGATTCTAGAACAATGTCACAAATATTTGCTAAATCTACTTTTCCAATTATATGATCAGGGTCTATTAAAATACGTATATGTAAACCATTTTTGATAAAGATAATTTCACTTATAGAATTACTTTTTTCTCTAAAACCAATATACTGATCATTATTTTTAAGCTGAGCGGCTCCTATCTCCGTAGACAAAATCAACTTATTATTACTTATAGATATATTATTAATTTCAGACCAGTTATTACCATTTAAAGGAACTACTTCATCTAAATGTGCTTTGGCGTGAGCAATAACTTTATCTCCTCTTTCAGAACTATAACTTCCTGAAGGAGGCAAATCACCCATTGCATCTGTGCCATAAAAAGCGTCATATAAACTTCCCCAACGTGCATTCGCAGCATTTAATGCATAACGAGCATTCATTATAGGTACAACTAATTGTGGCCCACATACTGTAGCTATTTCTGGATCCACATTAGCAGTATCTATTGTAAATTGTCCTGAATCCTTTACTAAATAACCTATTTCATTAAGGAAAGATTTATATGCTTCAGGTTCATGAGGTTTCCCTCTGCTAAGTATATGCCAATTATCTATTTTTTCCTGTAAGTCTTCACGCTTCTTTAAAAGGCTAATATTTTTAGGCCCTAATTCTTCTACTATTTTTGCAAAACCTTTCCAAAAGTTTTCATTATCAACTCCTGTTCCAGGAATAGCCTCTAATTCCATAAAATCTACTAATTTTGAATCTACACTTAGACCATTTTTATTTACTCTATTCACCATTTAATACACCTTTTATAGTTATCTTTTATTTAATACTAATTCATATTTTAAATAATTTCTATCTATAAAATATGGAAGAATAGTTACATTTAAAAAATTATATGTATAAACCAGCTGTATACCCTGAAGCCCATGCCCATTGAAAGTTAAACCCTCCTAAATGACCACTTATATCTATTACTTCACCTATAAAATACAACCCTGGCTGATGCTTTACTTCCATAGTTTTAGAACTAAGATAGTCTGTATCTACCCCACCTAAAGTAACTTCCGCTGTTCTATAGCCTTCAGTGGAGGATGGCTTTAACTCCCAAGCATTGATTTTTTCACCAATGAACTTTAATTTTTTATCAGGTATCTCCGCTAAAGGTTTTTCTGACAAATCTTGCCACCATAGTTTTTGCATTTCTAACACAAAAGCTTTCGGAAATTTATCATTTAAGTATGTTCTTAATAAGGAATGCTTTTTATTATTTTTTGCACTTATCAAGAGCTTGTAGCTATTTTCATTTGGCATCAAATTTATTATAATAGCTTCTCCAGGCTTCCAATAGCTTGAAATCTGAAGTATTGCAGGCCCACTTAAGCCTCTATGTGTAAATAAAAGGTTTTCTCTAAAACTAATTTTATTACATTTAACAATAATCTCAAAAGCAATGCCTGATAATCTATCTGAAATAGCTTTAAAATTTTCATCAAAAGTAAAGGGAACTAAACCTGGGCTTGTATCTTTCTTTAATAAAGAAAATTGTTCCGCTATATTATACCCATAGCCACTTCCTCCTAATGTAGGAACTGAAAGCCCTCCTGTAGCTACCACTAAAGAATTACACTTTTTTTCAAAAGTTTTTTCTGAAGATTGTATTCCTCTTATTAAGAATCTAGATTTGTTATCTTTATATAAAGAGTTATATTCTTCTATATTTTTATATAAGTTAGATACGAAGTTTACCTCACAATGTGTTATTATTTGCACATCTTGTTTTTCACATTCTTTGAGCAGCATATTTAAAATATCTTTAGACGAATTCAGGCAAAATAATTGGTTATGCTTTCGTTTTTCATATTTAATATTATACTTTTCCACCATATCTATAAAATCTTGTGATGAATAGCGACTTAACGCTCCTTTACAAAAATGATGGTTGTGAGATAGAAAATTATCTGCAGTCACAAACTGATTGGTAAAATTACATCTACCACCTCCAGACATAAGAATTTTTTTACCTACTTTATTTGATTTTTCGAGAATTAATACTTTTCTTCCTCTTTTAGCAGCCGTTAAAGCAGCCATTAATCCAGCTGCTCCTGCACCTAGTATAATTACATCATATATAGCTGGTTTATCTAAAGACATAAAATATTAATAACGCTCTGGACCGATCCATTGCGCATCTGAATATCTGTCTCCGTATGCCCAACCCAAAGGAAGAATATTTTCTATTTCTGACATCATTTTATCCGTAACATCAACTTCCATAGCGGCAGCTAATTCATGTAAATGTTTTACAGATCGTGTTCCAGGAATAGGTATTATACTTTCACTTTTAGCTAAAAGCCAAGCGATGGATAATGTAGCACTCGCTATTCCTGAATCTTTAGAATACTTTCTAAATTTATCACTTATTATAATATTTTTATCATAATTTGGCTGTTTAAATCGAGGATTTACTTTTGTAAAATCTAATGTTTGTGCAAAATCATACGATAGAGGACTGTCTGTTAAAAATGTTCTTCCAACAGGACTAAATGCTACTAATGCTGTACCTAACTCTTCACATGCCTGAACTAAGCCCATCTCAGGAGCACGAGTCGATAATGAATATTCAGACTGAACTGCTGCTATATGATGTATAGCTGATGCACGCTTAAGAGATGAAGGTGCAATTTCTGAATATCCAATACTTTTTGTCTTACCCTTTTTTACTAAATTTGATAGAGACTCTGTTACCTCTTCAATTTCTATATTATGATCTCTTCTATGAACATAAAATAAATCTACACAATCTACGCCCATTCTTTTTAAACTCTTATCTAACTCTTCTTCTAAATGGGCGCCCTCATTATTAAATCCTCTTTTACCAGTTTCTGGATCACTAAAAATAGATGCTTTTGTTGCAATATTAAATAAACTATTTGCTTGCTTACCTTGTTTTGATAAAAACTCTCCAATCCTCTCTTCAGATTTACCCATACCATAAATATTAGAAGTATCTATATGTTTTAAATTTAAATCTAAAGCTGCAGTTAAAACTTTGTCTGCCTGCTCATCATTGCATGGCCCATAAAAGTTTGTAAAAGACATAGCTCCAATTCCAATAGGAGCAACTTCCGCACCATTTTTTCCTAATTTTCTGTATTTATTATGCTTCATATTTATATGCCTTTCAAAAATTTTTATAATTTTAAAAAATTCTATTTATAGTTAGTTAATAAATTTTTAATAATAGAGATAGTATTTTCTATATCTTCTTTACTATAAAATAAAGGGTTTTTCTTACCCCAAATAGTTTCTGGCCACAATAAATCTGTTTTTTTTCGAACAATAATATGGACATGTAATTGAGATACAATATTGCCTATTGATGCAATATTCATTTTATCAGCCTTATAATAATTTGCTAATTTCTCTGAGAGAAAATTTATTTCAAAATCTAATTGGAATCTATCTTCATTTGAAAGTTGATATATTTCAGTTATGTTAAATCTTCTTGGAACCAAAATTAACCATGGATAATTAGAATCGTTCATAATAAGTAATCTGCATAAATTTAGATCAGACACAAAATATGTGTCATGATTTAATTTACTATCAACCTCAAAACTATCCATAAAACACCTTAGCAAAAATAATGCATAACTAAAATAATTTAATTATCATTAATTTTTTCTGATTTTAATGTTTCACTTTTAATCTCTAATTCTAGCCATTTCTGTTCAGCTTCTTTTAAATCACTATCAATATTTTTTAGTTTTTTAGAAGTTAAGTTAAATAAATCTGGGTTAGATGCATACAAATTTGGCTCAGATAAAATATCATTTTGTATTTTAATCTCTACTATATATTTTTCAATTACTTTTGGCAGTGTTTCTAGCGCATATTTATCTTTGTAGGTAAGCCTTGGTATTGATATTGGATTATTTTTATTCTTTATTTTAGATTCTTTTTTTTCTAAATCTTTCATTAAATTAATTTTTTTATTTTTTTGATCAAGCATATCACTATAACCTCCTGCGTATTCTATCCACTTACCCTTTCCTTCATAAGCAATCACAGAAGTTACTACACGGTCTAAAAAATCTCTATCATGACTTACTAAAATAACAGTACCTTGATAATCGCTTAGTAACTCTTGAAGAAGATCTAATGTTTCTATATCTAAATCATTAGTTGGTTCATCTAAAATTAAAAAGTTAGAAGATTTTGCCAGAGCACGAGCTAACATAATTCTACCTCGCTCTCCTCCAGAAAGCACTTTTAAAGGAGTTCTTGCTTGTTCCGGTGAGAATAAAAAGCTCTTCATATATCCTATTACATGTTTAGATACTCCATTTATTTCAACAGTATCTCCTCCTCCCGTTAATGCATTAGCCAGAGTCATATTATTATCTAGGCTATCTCTTTTTTGATCTAATATTTGAATATCTAAATTCTTTCCTAGATATACGACCCCTTTATCAGGTTCAGTTTTTCCAATTAATATATTTAATAGTGTGGTTTTTCCAGAACCATTAGACCCTATTATTCCTATTCTATCTCTACGCTGAATAATTGTAGAAAAATTATCTATAAGATTTTTATCTTCATATGATTTTGAGATATTTTTTACTAAAGAGACACGCTTTCCAGACATTTCTACTTTATTTGCAACCATATCTATATTAGATAAAACCGGCCTATCATTTTTTCTTTTTACGCGAAGATCTTTAAGAGCGTTAAGTCTTCCCATATTTCTTTTTCGCCTACCACTTACTCCCTGATTAAGCCATTCAGTTTCTGCAACTAGCTTCCTATCTAATTTATGCCTTTTAATAATTTCATTTTCAATGAAGTCTTCTCTCCAAGATTCAAAATTTATAAAACTTTTATTTAATTTATGCGTGACCCCTTGATTAATCCAAATCGTTGAGCGTGAGAGGTTTTGTAAAAACCTTCTATCATGACTTATCAAAACTAATGCTGATCTAATATTATTAAGTTCAGATTCAAGCCATTCTATTATAGGAAGATCGAGATGGTTAGTTGGTTCATCTAAAAGTAAAATATCAGGTTCTGGTGCTAAAGAACGAGCTAGAGCACATCTTCTTGCCTCTCCTCCAGATAAATTAGATAATCTTTCGTTGGGGTTTAAATTAAATTGTTTAATTAGCCAATTTGCTCTCTCAGGAGAATCTTCAACATTTAGATCTGCTAGTACATAATCTGAAATAGTTTTATAGCCTTCAAAATTAGGTTCCTGTGGTAAGTAACTTAAAGAAACCCCTGGTTGTATAAATCTTTCTCCATCATCAGGCTTATCTATTCCGGCTGCTATCTTTAATAAAGTTGATTTTCCTGATCCATTCCTTCCAACTAAACAGATTCTATCTCCTTTGGAGACAGAAATTTCTGCTCCTTCAAGTAAAGGAGTTCCTCCAAAAGTTAAATGTATATTTTTAAGTGTAAGAATAGGTGGTGACAAATTTATGCCAAAAACAATAATTTATTCAAAATATGTACAGCAATAATTTGTAATTTTATAAATTTTTATATTAAACTTAGATTTTGCAGGCACAGAAAATGACATACCTGCCTCTATTGCCTCCCATTCCTCACTATTATTTAGAAGCACAGCAAGCTCTCCCGTGTAAATCTCCATAAGCTCTTTTTTTTCAGTATTAAATTCATATTCGCCTGGAAGCATAACTCCTAATGTTTTAATTGAATTATCTGCAAATGTTATTGTTCTACTTATCACTTTCCCATCAAAGTAAATATTTGCTTCTTTATTGACTTTTACATTATTGAATTCAGACATTATTTACCCTTTAGAATTATAATACGTCCCTTGCGGACTTTTAATTTCTAACATATTAAAGTTTGGATCTTCTACGAAAAAAGTCTCCTGTTGTGTTTCTTTACCTTCAAAACGGATATAAGGTGCATCATAAAACCCAACTCCACCTTCTACTCTCTTTTTTACTTCTAAATAACTGTCCCAATCTAAATGGACGCCAAAATGAGGCACACATACAGCACCCATATCTACGTCATGAAGCTCTCTTTCTTTACCTTTATTTTCTCTAGGGTGAGTTTCATGTAGCGTCAACTCATTTCCCCAAAAATCAATATCCTGCCATCTGCCTTTTTCAAATGGACCAACAGTACATCCCAATATATCGGTATAAAAAGGTAAAGTATTTTCTAATTTACCCGCTGGAATTGCTAGATGAAATATGTTGCTCATTTTTATCTCCTTGGGAGGATGGGGTTAATAATTGCTTGTATTTATCAAAAAATTAATATTTTTGCTATATTTTTTTTTAATTCATTTTTATTCAGGAATTTCACTATTAGAACATCCATCAATACTTATATTACCCTCTGGCATAATACTATTACAAAAATTAGTTGATCTGATAAAAGCACTTGTTAAGTTTGCTCCTTTAAGGTTTGAATATGATAAATCAGTTCCTATGAGAATAGAGCCTTTTAAAGAAGAGCCTTCTAGATTTGCACCTCTTAAATTCATGCCACCTAAATCTGCATTTTGAAGGTTACAATTTAAGCAATTACCCGTTACTTTTAATTTACTTAAATCATTCTTATCAAATGCGAGTAAAGAATATGGAAAAAGAAACATATATGAAATTAATAAATATTTAGTCATTTTATAACTTCTATACCTTTTTTTGTAATTAAGTACTTCTAAAGAAGTATTTTTTATTTGTATTTGTTTTTCTGAGGAAAAATTTATATAAAATTTTATTTATAGGAATCCCTTCTATCTGAAAAAACTCTAACTCTTTTTCTCCATGCTTTATATGAGCCTATTTTAATGTTTTCTCTCATAAGTTTTTTTACGTCTTTTTCTCCTATTCCATACAACCCTCTTATATTTTCAAAACTCGTATGATCGGAGAGTGCCATCTCTATTATTTCACTTTTTTCGCTCTCTGTAAATTCTCTCTTTATTTTCATTTTATATATTAAATTTCTACATTTTTTTATTATCTTAATAATACTCATTAAATATACGACAATTTATAAAATTAAGATTTAAATAGAGTATTTTTATTTTGAATATTAAATCAAATAACATACATTTTTATTATTAGTGAGTTTTAATAAAGTGAGTTATTGCAAAATGTCTAACTGGTATAATGAGTATAGATTAAAGTTTCATATTGATTTTACCCATTATGATAAACGAACAGAGTCAATATACAATGAACTTATAATTGAAGCTAAAACACCTGAACTTGCAAAGAAAATTATAATATATGAATTTAATCATAGTAAAAAACTTTTGACAAATATTCCTCGTGGGTGGTACGGGAATATCCTAAAGAAAAATTTAGTTATAGATGAAGTTAAACTAATATGGGAATATTAGACTAAAGTTATATAAAAATCTATTCCCACTCTATTGTTCCTGGTGGTTTAGATGTAATATCATAGGTTACTCTATTTATTCCTTTAACTTCATTAACTATTCTAGTGGAAACTCTGTTTAAAAAAGCATGCTCAAATGGATATACGTCTGCTGTCATACCATCAACTGAAGTAATGGCTCTTAAAACTAGTGCTTTATCATAAGATCTAGAATCTCCCATGACTCCTACACTTTTAACAGGAAGAAGCACACAAAATGCTTGCCAAATTTTATCATATAAATCTGCATTCCTTATTTCTTCTATAAATATAGTATCTGCTTTTTGAAGAGTTATTATAGATTCTTCAGTTATCACTCCTGGTAATCTTATAGCTAAACCTGGTCCAGGAAAAGGATGTCTTCCTATCAAGTAATCTGGAAGTCCTAACTCCTTTCCTAAAACACGCACCTCATCTTTAAATAGCTCTCTCAAGGGTTCAACTAATTCTAGATTCATTTTTTCTGGAAGCCCTCCAACATTATGATGAGATTTAATCGTAACTGAGGGCCCTCCGGCAAAAGAGACTGACTCTATGACATCAGGATATAAAGTACCTTGAGCTAAAAACTTTATATCTCCTATTTTTTTAGCTTCTAATTCAAAAACTTCTATAAATTTTTTTCCTATAGTTTTTCTTTTTTCCTCAGGATCACTAATATTTTTTAAAGCATTCAAAAATATTTCAGAGGCATTTATATGTATAAAACGAGACCCTAGTCTTTCTTTGAATATGGCATCTATTTCTTTTGCTTCTCCTCCTCTTAGAAGACCATGGTCTACAAAAACGCACACTAGTTTAGGGCCTATTGCTTTATCCAATAAAGCTGCAGTAACAGAAGAATCAACACCTCCCGAGAGACCGCATAAAACCTTTCCATCGCCTATCTGTTTTTTTAGTATATTAACCTTATAATCTGCAAAAGATTCCATACTCCAACTAGATTTACAATTAGATATATTCTTTACAAAATTATTAATTAATTTTTTTCCCTCAGGAGTATGAACTACTTCAGGGTGAAATTGTACTCCATATAATTTTTTCTTTTCATTTGCAATTACTGCAAATGCTGCTCTTTCAGATTGAGCAACAACATAAAAATCTTTAGGTATCTTTTCTACGGCATCACCATGACTCATCCATACTTGATAATCATTCCCTTCTTTCCATACATTATTAGTTAAAGCACAAGATTTAAGCATTGTAATTCTGGCCCTGCCAAATTCACTTGTTTCTGAAGATACTACTTCTCCTCCTAATTGCTTGACCATTACTTGTTGCCCGTAACAAATACCTAATATAGGAATATTTAAGTTAATGATTTTTTCAGATATTCTTGGTGTTTTAATTCCAATTACTGAAGAAGGTCCTCCAGAAAGAATAATGGCCTTAGGTTGATTGTTTAATAAATACTCATCTACTTTATTATATGCTATAATTTGGCAAAAAACCCCTTCTTCTCTAACTCTTCTTGCTATTAATTGAGTAAATTGACTTCCAAAATCTACTATTAATATATTATCAGCCTTATATTTTTTTATTATTTCATTATTTGCTTCAATCATTATTTGCCTCATAAAATTCAATTTTATTTTTTATTTCAAAATAATCTTCACATCCAAATAAGCATATTAAATCTAACTGATTTAAATGATATTTAGCTTTCTCTATATCATCTAATTCTAAATATGCCATAGCAATATAATGGTGAGCTCCTATAAAATCATTATTAATAGTTAATGCTTTTTTATAAAATTTAATAGCTGAAGTATAATTTTGTAATTGTCTTTCTGCATAACCTAATAAATTATATGCTTCAGCATCTCCTTCATCTTTCTTTATAATTACTAAAAGATTCTTTTTAGCTTTTTTATATTCACCTTGGTTTATAAATTTTAATATCATTGATTTATCTATTAGTATATCTACCTTGGCATCACCTTTTGAAGAAGGAGGGTTTTGATTGCCCATGATTTTTGTTAACGGCCAACAAATTGTGATAAAATAAAAAATAATAAAAAGTAAAACTTTCAAACTTTAATTTCCTATCTAATTAGTCTTCATTAATCTTGCTATAAAAAAACCATCACATTCATGAATATTGGGAAGTAATTGACAATATTTTTCTTCTCCAAACCATTTTTTTGAATTAGTAATATTATCCCATGAATACTTTAAATCTACAATTTCAAAATTAGGATTATCTTTTAAAAATGAATCTATTTGTCTTCTATTTTCCTTATTTAATATTGAGCAAGTAATATATACTAACTCTCCTCTTATTTTTGTTAAACTTGCTCCATAGTCTAAAATATTTCTTTGGGATTCTATTAATTTTACAAATTTATTTTTTGTAAGGCTTATTTTTTCTTCTGGTCTCCTTCGCCAGGCACCACTCCCAGAGCATGGAACATCACAAATTACACGATCAGCTAGAATATTTAAATTATGATAATTTAGTTCAATATTAATTTTACTTTCTACTTTATTTCTTTTAGCTCTATCCTTAATTTTATCTAATCTTATTAAATTTATATCAGTAGCTATTATTTTAACATTATTTAGTGAATCAGCTAAAAGTAGAGACTTTCCTCCTGCTCCTGCACATAAATCTATAATAGTTTCATTCTCTTTAGCTCCACATAATAAAGAAACTAATTGACTTCCCTCATCTTGAACTTCTATTAAACCTTTTTTATATTCTATAAGATTATTTATGGGTATTCTTTTATTAATTCTTATTCCTACAGGAGATAGAGGGGTTTTTTCTGAGCTTATATTATAATTTTTTAATTTTTGTATAATTTTATCTCTACTTAGCCCTTTTTTTACTCTAATATCAAAATTAGATTCTTGAAATAAACTTTCACATATTTTGTAGGTATTGTTATGAAAACTCTCATAAAACTCTCTATATAACCAATCTGGTAGAGAACATTTAACAAATTCAATTTTATCAAAATTTAAAACACTAATTTTTTCAATATAATTATTAATACTATCAGTCATTTTTATAGCATAAGGGCCATCATTAAAACGTGAAATGAGATTAGTCTTCCCACCTCCATAAAATATGTAATAAATTATTGTTAACTCTAAAGAACGTTTCCCTAAAGTAATATTATTTTTTTGAATATAATCTATGCTGAAATATCTTTTTATAATTCCAAATACATTATTAGTAATATCTTTTCTATCTTTAGACCCTGCATAACGATTGTTACGTATCCAATTTTTTATTACTTTATCAGAGGAAAAATGTTCATCTACAGACTGAAGAAATATATCATTAATAATTTCTACAACTGATAATAGACGAGCTCCTGGTGTCAAACATCGCCTGTTTTGTAGTTAGGTGCTTCTTTTGTAATAGCGATGTCATGAGTATGACTTTCTTTTACACCAGCAGTAGTAATTTTTTGAAAAATACATTTATTTTGCATATTAAAAATATTTTTATTCCCAGTATAACCCATAGCCGCCTTTAATCCTCCAATTAATTGATCAATTACAGATGACGCTAGCCCTTTATAGGCTACTCTTCCTTCAACACCTTCTGGAACTAATTTCATTTGATCAGTAATATCTTCTTGAAAGTATCTATCGGCTGACCCTCTAGCCATTGCCCCTAAAGAACCCATACCTCTATAAGATTTAAATGTTCTGCCCTGATAAAGAAATGTCTCACCAGGAGCTTCTTCTGTTCCTGCTAATAAAGATCCTACCATTACACAATCAGCTCCTGCTCCGATTGCTTTAGCAACATCGCCAGAAAATCTAATGCCTCCGTCTGCTATAACTGGAATTTTCTTAGCTTTACATACTTTTCTTGCCTCACATATAGCTGAGAACTGTGGAACACCTACACCTGCTACTACTCTAGTAGTGCAAATAGAGCCAGGACCTATTCCTATTTTTACAGCATCTACTCCCGCCTTTATTAAAGCCTGAGCTCCTGTTGCAGTAGCAACATTGCCTCCTACTACTTGGATATTTTTAAAAGATTTTTTTATATTTTTAATTGCATCTAAAACACCTTTTGAATGACCATGGGCAGTATCTACTACAATAGCATCAACCCCTGCTGCAATTAGTGCTTTTGTTCTTTCCATTCCATCTTTTCCAACTCCAACAGCCGCTGCTACTCTTAACCTTCCTTCTTGATCTTTAGTAGCAAATGGATTTCTTTCACTTTTTTTAATATCAGAGACAGTTATTAACCCAACGCATTTATATTTCTTATTTACTACAATAAGCTTTTCTACTCTTGTACTAGTAAGAGTTGAAATGGCATCCTCTCTACTGACTGTATCTGGAACAGTTACTAAATTTTTCTTAGTCATTAAGTTTTTTACTAGTTCGTTAGGTTTGTCTGCAAACCTAACGTCTCTGTTTGTTATGATCCCTAGAAGAACTCCATCTTTATTAATAACAGGAAAACCAGACACTCCATGTATTTTTTTTAAAGCTAAAATATCTTTTAATGTATCTTCTGGACTAACCGTTATGGGATTAACAACCATACCCGATTCAAAACGTTTAACTATCTCTATTTCTCTTACCTGCTCTTCTATTTTATTATTCTTATGAATAACCCCAATTCCACCTGCTTGTGCAATTGCTATAGCTAATTTTGATTCTGTAACTGTATCCATAGCAGAGGAAACTAATGGAATATTTAAAGTAATATTTTTCGTGAATTTAGTTTTAGTATCAGCATTACTTGGTAGAACCGAAGAAGCTGCTGGTCTTATTAAGACATCATCAAAAGTAAATGCTTCTATTAATTTCAATCAATACCTCTCTTATTTCTTATATATAAAATGTTTTAAACTAATTATAAAGAGAATATACATAATTATTTAATTACGCCAAGTTTTGATCATTAAAATTTAAACCAATTAAAAATATTTCTGCAGAATCCTTTCTACTAGATTCAGGTTTATAACGTTTAATAGATGAGAAATACCTCCTCATTACACTAACTAATTCTTCTTCGCCTTTTCCCCTTATCAACTTACAACAAAATGATCCTTCTTTTTTCAATAATTTTGTTGCTGTATCTAAAGCAAGTTCTGCTAAAAGTAATGCTCTCGTTTGGTCTGTATTTCTATGTCCAGATGCAGAAGGTGCCATATCTGACAATACTACATCGGCTTGACATTCTAATTTCTTTTTTATTATTTCTATAATCTCTTCATCCATTATACTTCCATTTATAAATGAAAGGCCTTCTATAGGAACTATATCTTGAATATCTACTGCTACTAATTTTCCAGTTTTAGGAAGACCTATAATCTTAGCTGCGACTTGACTCCAACCACCAGGGGCTGCTCCTAAATCAATTACGGTTTTGCTCTTTTTTAAAAATTTAAACTTATCATTTAATTCTATTAATTTATAAGCAGACCGTGAACGATAACCATCTTCTTTAGCCGCAACAACATAGGGATCATTTAATTGTCTTTCCAGCCAACGTCTAGAAGAAACACTTTTAGAGCCTTTTTTTACTTTAACTTTTACTCTAGAATTATTTATTGAATTATTAGACATAATTATACTATTTTCTTATTAAAGCTTTCCCATTAAAATATGTTTTTATCATTTTTTCTACTAAATGTCTCTGAACTTTCCCAGTCGTACTTCTTGGAATATCAGATTTATTTATAACTAATATATCTATAGGTTGTTTATAACTAGCTAAATTAGCCTTACATAATTGTTTTAATTTTTTAGTAGTATCGTTCTTTTCTAAAGAACTTACTACACTAATTATTGCAATAGGAGATTCTCCCCATTTTTTACTTGTTATTTTTACGACTATAGCTTCAGATACATTTTTATGACCTAGTAATATTCTCTCTATTTCAGCAGGATAAATATTTTCTCCTCCTGATTTTATTAAATATTTTTTTCTATCTACAAAATCTAGGGTCCCATCTATATTTCTTTTCATCACATCCCCCATATGAAACCAACCATTTTTAAAATCTTTTAAGTTTGTTTCTTCTGCTTTCCAGTAACCGCTGAATAATGTTGGTCCTCTTACTGCGCATTCTCCTGAAAAACCTAATTCTACAGTTTTATTATCATTCACTAATATAACCTCACAAAAACTACTTTGAGTTTTTGAAAGAGAGAAGTTTTTAGAATTTTTATCAATAACTCCCCCTGATGCTGGAGGCATTCCAGTTTCTGTAGAGCCAAAAGAATTAAGATATGAAGTATCTAATAATGTAGTAATTTCTATAATTTGATTTTTAGGAATCAAATCTGCCATAGCTCCCATAGCTTTAATCCCCTTAATTTTTATTTTTTTTCCATTCAGAAATTTAATAAAGCCTTCTAACATTCCCGGCATTAAAACTAACCAAGACAATTTATATTTTTGAATAAAGCTTTTTAAGACCTTTGGTTGAAAACCATCAATAAAGGCAACAGAAGCTCCTATTATTAGAGAACCTATAGCTAAATCAGTAGACGCCATATGGAACATAGGTGCCCATGCAGGAAAAGTATCTTCTTGATTAACCTTATATTCATAAGTCCAATACATTGTTCTAGCAATAAAAGCTCTGTGAGAAATTTTAGCTCCTTTAGGATTACCTGTAGTTCCGGATGTAAATAAAATAACAAGAATATCCTCACCAAACCCTAAGCTTGGCCCAGAATAAGGAATTACTTTATCTATTAAATTTTCATACTTCAAACCAAATATTATGCTTGTTAAACTTTTAATTGATCTTAACTTTGTCTTAATTTTAAATCTTTCTGAAAAAAAGATTATCTTCGGTTTTACTAAATTAATACAGTAATTTGCTTCTTTATCCGATAGTCGCCAATTTATTGCCGTTACTATTGCACCTATCTTTGCACATGCCATTTCTAACTCTAAATACTCAAATCTATTTTCAGAAAAAATAGCAATTCTATCTTTAGGTTTAACTCCCCGTTTTATTAAAACTGTAGATAATTTAAGTACTCTCAATAAAAAGTTTTTATAAGTATATTTATCTCCATTTGAATTAATTATAGCCAATGCTCTAGGAGTTTTTATTGCTTGAGCTTGGAATAACTCAGCAACAGATATTCCTGCAGCTTTAGATATTAGAACACTTTCTTTTTTCATATTTATTTAGGAGGTTTCATAGAGAAAGAATCAGTTATTTTTTCACTATCTTTATTTTTACTAATATTGATTTTATCTATCATTGGCAAAGAAATATCTCCTGACCATTCAGCTAAAGAAGCTTCATATAAAAGATGATTAGGATATTCTAATATTTCTGACATTACAAACCAAGAAAGAGCACTTTCTAGGCCAGCATTACAGAATGATATCTGACCATCCTTCTTAGTGATACCTAAATGCTCTAAAATTTTTATGATATTTTCTTTTTTTTGGAAATATAAGGTATTGTTTTCTAGCAACCAAGCATTAGGTAAATTAATTGCATTTGGAATAGTTCCAGATCTAAGAGCTGGAAAAGATGTGTTAATTCCAACGAACATATCAGATGGTCTTGAATCAATTAAATAACCCGTTTTATTAATTAGACTTAATACATCGTCTTTATTTGCTATAATATTATTATTTACTTTTGCCTTATAAGAATTAATTTCAGGCAATGTAAACCCTGTTTCAGTTTCACTATCCCAATCTTCTTTCCAACTTTTTAAGCCTCCATCCAGAATAGATACTTTTTCATGACCTAAATATTTAAATGTAAAATAAATAGCTGCGGTTTCAGCTGCATCATATTTACCTGTTCCAGGCGCAACAATAATTACATGATCACTATTTAAAATACCTAAAGATCCTAACAGTTTTTCTAAGTTATTAATACTTGGCATTAGTAAAGGTATCTTATTTCTAGTTTCTCGCCAGCCACTAGAATAAAAATTTGTAAATACAGAACAAGGGATATGAGATAACTCATATTCTTTCTTAGACCTATGAACCTCTATTACTTTAAAGCCCTCTGTACATACTTTATCTCTTAACCACTCATCTTTAACTAATGGATTTGCATTGGTTAATTGAATATTAATAATAAACATTACACAGAAAATGATCTGATTTTTTATTTTAAACATTTGTTTCCTTAACTCTTACCACTATTCTATGAAGTTATATAAATATATAATCCTATTATAGGTGATTACAATATTAAGTATAGCTTTGCATAATACGATTTATCTGTTTTATTCTATTACCTTAAGCGATAATAACTTATTTTGTTGTTATTAATTTTTAACTTAAACAAGAAAGGGAGGATATCTTATGTGGAAATCTCCTGTAGTACGTGAAGTAGCTGTTGGTCTTGAAATCAACTGTTATGCTTGCGCAGAAATCTAGTCGTAAAGATTAGTTATGATATTCTCACCAGCTTCTGTACCGAAGCGTAAATAGGATTATATAGTATGTATATTCGTGTGCTCGGAGCAGCAGCTGGTGGGGGTTATCCACAGTGGAACTGCAATCATCCAAATAGCCGCCTTGCTAGAAATAAAAGTCCTGAAGCTATAGCTAGAACACAATCTTCTATCGCTATAAGTATGGATAAAAAAAGATGGTTTATCTTTAATGCTTCTCCTGATTTAAGACAACAACTATGGAGCAACCCTGAATTAATGCCATCAGCTGAAGACCCTCTTAGATATAGTCCAATTATGGGTGTCTTACTTACAAATGCAGATGTAGATCATACCGCAGGATTGATAAATCTAAGAGAATCTCAAAAATTTAATCTATATGGAACCCAAAGAGTTTTAGGAGTTTTAGAAAGTAATTCTATATTTAATGTCCTCAATCCTAAATTTGTAAAAAGAAATCCTATAAAATTAGATGAAGCTATATCCTTAAAATATACAGATGATACCGATAGTGGTATTACGGTTACACCTTTTGCTGTTCCAGGAAAAGTAGCATTATGGCTTGAAGATGAGTCTAAAGGCACTAATTTTGGATCTGTAGAAGAAGATACTATAGCTTTAGAAATTAAAGGACCTGAAGGTAATACAGAACTATTTTATATACCAGGCTGCGCTAATATGCCGGATTGGCTTAAAGAAAGAGTAGATAATGCTAATCTTGTCTTATTTGATGGAACTCTATGGACTGATGATGAAATGATAAAAGAAAATGTAGGTATTAAAACCGGCCAACGTATGGGTCATATGAGCATGTCAGGTTCTAGTGGTTCAATAGAAGCCTTTAAAGAATTAGATATTAAAAGAAAAATATTTATCCATATTAATACAACTAACCCTGCACTTTTAGAAAACTCCTCTGAAAGAGGAATTGCGAATGAAGCTGGATGGGAAATAGCTTATGATACAATGGAAATTAAAATATGACAGTAACTGCTCCTTTTTATCCAGGTGCTCCATTAGCACCTAGTAAAGAAAAAAAAATGAATAAAGATGAGTTTGTGAAAGCTTTAACGCAGCTTGGAAAAGAAAGATATCATAGCCTTCATCCGTTTCATAAACTTTTGCATTCTGGTCAGTTATCTTTTGAACAAGTACAGGCATGGGCTCTTAATAGGTTTTATTATCAATGGAGTATTCCTAGAAAAGACTTAACTGTAATGGCTAGAATCAATGATGTGGATTTAAGACTTGAATGGAGATCTAGGGTTATAGATCATGAAGGAGACATAGATGGAAATGGAGGAATAAAAAGATACCTTCAATTATGTGAAACATTAAAATTAGATTTAGATTATGTAAAGTCATGTGAAGGCTTATTACCTGCATCTAAATTTGCCGTAGATGCTTATGTAAGTTTTGTAGGAAGCAGGTCTTTGCTAGAAGCAATTGCATCTTCCTTAACTGAAATATATGCACCTGCTATTCATGCGGAAAGAATTTCTGGTTTATCAAAACATTATGAATGGGCTGATGATTATGCTTTAGCGTATTTCAAAAAAAGAATAGGACAAGCTAGAAAAGATGTAGAGTTCGGACGAGAATGGGTAATAGATAATGCTTTAACAAGAGATGATCAAGATGCGGTTTTAGGTGCAGTAAGATTTAAAACAGAAGTTTTATGGGCACAACTTGATGCATTATACTATGCATATGTAGACCCAGGGTTTATTCCTCCTGGAGCATTTGTACCTAATGGATTTGCAGAAAGAGCATGGTCATAAATGACAATATTACTAACTTTAACAGAAGAAAGCATTCCTAAACTTCCAAGACACGCTAAATTAAGATATGATGAAGCAAGAAAAAAATGGATAATAAATGCGCCAGAAAGAGTTTTTGAATTAGATGAAATTGCGGGCGAAGTAATGCAATTAGTAAATGGAGTATCTTCAGTATCTGAAATAATAGATATCCTTTTAAAAAAATTTGAAGGAGCTCCAAGAGACGTTATTGCAAAAGATGTTTTAACAATGTTACAGCCTTTAGCAGAGAAAGGATTTATAGTATTATGACGGATATAGAATTAGAAAAACAAAAATCAGATAATAAAATATCTTACCACAATGTTAAAGAAAGACTTCAAATACCTTATGCAGTATTGTGTGAATTAACACATAGATGTCCATTATCCTGTCCTTACTGTTCCAATCCGGTAGAACTTGAAAAAAAGTCTAATGAAGTAGATACCGAAACTTGGAAGAAGGCCTTAACTGAGGCAGTAAAAATTGGTATATTGCAAGCTCATTTTTCTGGAGGGGAGCCAACATCTAGAAAAGACTTAGAAGAATTAGTGCAGCATGCATCATCTATAGGGCTTTATACCAATTTAATTACATCAGGTGTTCTAATAAACGAAGAGAGGCTAAAAAAATTATATGACGCTGGTTTAGATCATATTCAAGTTTCATTTCAAGATACAGATCCTGAAAACTCAAATAGAATTGCAGGTTATAAAGGACATGAAAGAAAGTTACATACTGCTAAACTTATTAGAAAAGTTGGCTTACCTCTTACTGTTAATGCTGTGATGCACAGACAAAACCTTCACAATCTAAAATCTATGATAGATATGGCTGTTGAATTGGATGCTGAAAGGTTAGAAGTAGCACAAGTACAGTATTACGGATGGGCACTAAAAAATCAAACTGCATTTTTACCTACTAGAGAACAATTAGATACAGCTACAGAGATAGTAGAAGAAGCAAGAATTAGATTAAAAGGTGTATTAGCTATCGACTATGTGGTTCCAGATTATTATGCCAGAAAACCTAAATCATGTATGGGAGGATGGGGTAGACAATTTTTAAATATCTCTCCAGCTGGAAAAGTATTACCGTGCCATGCAGCAGAATCACTTGATTTTTTAAACTTTGATAATATTAAAGATAATTCTCTTTCTTGGATATGGGAACATTCTGAATCATTTAATAGATTTAGAGGAACAGCTTGGATGCCTGAACCATGTCAGTCCTGTGATAGAAAAGAAATTGATTGGGGAGGATGCAGATGTCAAGCATTTGCCCTTACTGGCGATCAAAATGCGACTGATCCGACATGTGAATTATCACCATACAGGCATGTGCTTGATGAGCCTTTAGCAAATGTAGGTAAGGAAGATATTCCTGATTTTATTTATAGAAAAATCAAAGTACAAAGAAGTACTACATAATTAATTATTTTTTTGGCACATTAAATATTTGTCCAGGAAAAATCAAATCTGGATCATCTATTAGATTATTATTAGCTTTAAATATTAATGTATATAAAACTCCTTTTCCATAAAACCTTCTAGATATTCTCCACAGACTATTTCCAGGTTGAACAATAATAGCACTTTCTGAAATATTTATTTCTTCTAAATTTTCTTGTCTAATAGGTGTCTCTAAACTCTCTACAATTTTATTATTCTGTAATTCATTAAACCTTAATATGTAATCACCTGGCTTAATTGGATTATCTAATGCAAGATTCCAAAATCCATTATCATCTGCAATTGCTGTTCCTAATAACTTTTTGCCAATGTAAACATCTACTCTAGAACCAGGCAGGGCTTTTCCGGATAAATTTAAAGTTCCTTCAGAAGAGTATGACAAAGAATCAAATGATAAATTTTTAGCACTATTATTAGCACCTTGTATAACTTTATCGACAGTACCATCTGCATTATTTAAAGTAATTATAGCTTCTGATTCAGAAGGTAATATATTTACATCTCCATTTGCTAAAGCCTTTGATGTCTCCGGAGCTATTATTGAAACTGATTTTTGTGATTTAATTCCGTTTGATAATAAAGATAAATCATAATATCCTGGAGTTAATTTTTCAATAAATACAAATTCACCGAATTGATTAGTCATAACCTCGCCTATTAACTGGCCTCCATTAAAAATTTGTACCTTTTTATTTATTGCTCCTCTTCCACCTATAACTAGTGTGTTATCTTCACTTAAATTTATAACGTCGAAAGTAGGTTCTAAAACTCCATTTGTAGGTTTACTATCTTGTTTTTTTTCTTTAGGTTTAATATTTTCAGAATTTAACTCCGGTTGAACTTCAAATTGAATTCTTTCTTCTACAAGTTCAACCTCAACTTTTGTAGGATCTAGAGGAACATATTTTATTATTAAGATTAAGGCTATAGCAGAACATAATACTATAGTACCTCCAATAATATATTGTTTAGTGTTTTGTCCCAAGATCATTTTCATTTATTTTATCCTAATGTTTTTATGATACTATTATATTAGATTATTTATCATTAAAACTATATAAAAAAGTTGTTATGAAAAAATGAAAATTAAAAAAAAAATAATTACAATATTTTGTGGTTCAAAATTAGGTAAAAATACTGTTTACGAAAAGGAAGCAGAAAAATTAGCAAAATTGCTAGCATCCCATAATATTTCCGTAATATATGGAGGTGGAAAAATTGGAATTATGGGTGTGATCTACAAATATATTAATAAAATTAACGGAAAAATTACTGGGATTATTCCTGAATCTCTTAATACTTCTAAAATAAGTCAAAGTAATAAAAAAAATTTAATAGTAGTCAAATCTCTTCAAAAAAGAAAATCATTAATGATTAAGAAAGCTGATATGTTTTTAATTTTACCAGGTGGATTGGGAACTCTAGATGAATTATTCGAAGTTATGACGTTAAATCAGTTAAATATATATAATAAACCTGTATTTATATATAATATTGCTAATTATTGGAAGAATTTAAATCTTCTGTTAAAACATATGAATAAAGAAGGTTTTTTATATAAAAATGATTTTAAAAGAATCTTATGGGTAAATGATAGTGAAGAATTAATAAAAGAAATTAGTAAATTTAATTAATATTTAAGTCTTGACAATTCCATACATTTATTCAAAAAAACATAAAACAATAGGGAGTTCAAATGAGTAAGATTAATGTTAGCACGCCAGTAGTTGAATTAGATGGCGATGAAATGACTAGAATTATATGGGAATTAATTAGAGAAAAATTGATAAAGCCTCATTTGGATTTAGATTTATTATATTATGACCTTAGTATTGAAAATAGAGATAAAACATCTGATCAAGTAACTATTGACTCTGCAAATGCTATTAAAAAATATGGAGTAGGAGTTAAATGTGCAACTATTACTCCTGATGAAGATCGTGTAAAAGAATTTAATTTAACAAAAATGTGGCGTTCTCCAAACGGCACTATAAGAAATATATTAGGAGGGACTGTTTTTAGACAGCCTATAATATGTAATAATGTTCCAAAATATGTTCCTGGATGGACTAAACCTATTGTCATAGGTAGGCATGCATATGGAGATCAATATAGGGCAACAGATTTTCTAATACCTAGTGCAGGTAAATTAATCATGAAATTTACGCCTAATGATGGTGGACCAGAAATTGAACATGAAGTAAATGATTATGAAAGCCCTGGTATTGCAATGGGAATGTACAATCTTGATGATTCTATTCGTGGTTTTGCAAGAGCATGTTTTAATTACGGCTTAAATTTAAGCTGGCCAGTATACCTATCAACAAAAAATACTATATTAAAAGCCTATGATGGAAGGTTTAAGGATTTATTTCAAGAAATCTTTGATAAGGAATTTAAACAACGCTTTGCAGATAAAAACATTACATATGAACACAGATTAATAGATGACATGGTTGCAGCAGCTATTAAATGGGAAGGTGGCTTTGTATGGGCATGTAAGAATTACGATGGAGATGTACAATCTGATGTAGTTGCACAAGGTTTTGGGTCACTAGGTCTTATGACTTCAGTATTAATGACACCTGATGGAAAAACTATAGAAGCTGAAGCTGCACATGGAACAGTAACAAGACATTTTAGAGCATATGAAAAAGGCGAAGCCACCTCTACTAATCCAATTGCTTCCATATTCGCTTGGACCAGGGGATTATGGTATAGAGGAAAATTTGATAAAAATATTCCATTACAAAATTTTGCACAAAAATTAGAATCTGTCTGCATAGATACTATAGAAAGTGGCTCTATGACAAAAGATTTAGCTCTATTAGTTGGAAACAACCAAAGCTGGATGGAAACAATAGAATTTCTTGGCCTAATTGAGAAGAATCTTAAAAAAGCTTTAAACTAAATAATTATTTAGTTTTTATTAATTGGATTATATTATCTATAGCCTCAGCTGCTTTTTTATAGTTGGGGCCTCCTCCTTGCGCCATATCAGGTCTTCCACCTCCCCCTTTACCTCCCAGCACTTCTACTCCAACTTTTGTTAATTCTATAGCATTAAACTTATCTGATATATCTTGAGTAACGCCTATAACTATTGATGCTTTATTTTCTAAAGTACTTATAATAATAACTACTCCAGATACTAATTCTTTTTTAAATTCATCTACTAATCCTTTAATTTCTTTAGGAGGAAGAGTTTCAATCACCTTATTAATTATTTTTATGCCATTTACTAACTTGTTTGTAGATTTCTCTTCAGGTTTATTAGAAGTATTTATTCTCTTATTTAAATCAATTATCTTTTTTTCTAAATGTTTTTTGTCTAGAATTAAAGATTTGATTCTTTCTTTTATATTTTCTTTTGAAGTTTTTAATTCAGTTGCTAATTCATTTATTATTTTGTTTTCTTCTTGGTATTCAGTAAGAGCAGCTTCCCCGGCTACCGCCTCAATTCTTCTTATGCCTGAACCTAAAGCAGATTCTGATAGAATTTTAAATACTCCTATATCTCCTGACATATTTACATGTGTGCCCCCACATAATTCAACTGAGTAATATTTCTTAGAATGACTTCCCATTTTTACTACTCTGACTTTGTCTCCATATTTTTCTCCAAATAATGCTAAAGCACCCAAACTTCTTGCACTTTCAATATCCATTTCAGTAGTTTCTATATTAAAATTTTCTCTTATTTTATGATTAATTTCGTCTTCTATTAAACTTATATCAGAGCTACTAATTGCTTTATTATGACTGATATCAAATCTAAGTTTATCTGGTGAAACAAGGCTTCCCTTTTGTGTTATATGATCTCCTAAGTTACGTCTTAGAGCTTCATGCAATAAATGTGTTGCACTATGATGCACTCTTAAAGCATTTCTTCTTTCAGAATCAATACATAAATTTACATGATCATTATTTTTTAAAGTGCCTTTAGTTATTTTAACAATATGTACTATTAAGTTTTCATATTTTTTTGTATCCTGAACAATAGCAGTACCATTATGCCAATCTAATTCTCCAGTATCTCCTTGCTGTCCACCTGATTCTGCATAAAATGGGGAACTGCTAGTTATCACTTCTGCTTTTTCTCCTATAGCTAACTCTTCTACTTCTTTACCATTTACAACAATGCTCTTTACAATTGATTTTGTACTCTCTTCTTCATATCCTACAAAATTTATTTTTCCTTCTCTCTCCTTAAGCTTTAACCATACTTCATCAGATGCTTTGTCTCCAGACCCACTCCATGATTTACGAGCTTTGTTCTTTTGCTCATTCATACTACTCTCAAATCCTTTGTAATCTAACTTAATATTTTTTCCTCTTAAAATATCTGCTGTTAGGTCAATTGGAAATCCATATGTATCATAAAGTTTAAAGGCAACATTTCCTGGTAATGCTTCAGAAGTATGTAATTTATTAATTGATTGATCTAATAATCCTAAGCCCCGCTCTAAAGTCTCCTTAAATTTAATTTCCTCATCCTTTAACGTACTCTTGATCAATGCTTTAGCTCTAGAAAGCTCTCCAAATGCATCTCCCATATTATCTTCTAAACTATTAACTAATCTATACATGTGTGGATCTTTAATACCCAATTTATGTACATGCCTCATAGCTCTTCTCATAATTCTTCTTAATACATAACCCCTTCCTTCATTCGAAGGTAAAACCCCATCTGCAATTAGAAATGCAGAAGCTCTTAAATGATCTGCAATTACTCTATGTGAAATTAAGTCTTCATTGTTAGC
>ENA-OWPI01001016-OWPI01001016.1-marine-metagenome-genome-assembly--contig:-NODE-1016-length-33809-cov-5.638237_pt1 | contig 33809 bp, 40 predicted proteins | sample MGYA00238138_ERZ651775 | MGnify/ENA primary metagenome ERZ651775 (study PRJEB26906, sample SAMN06265043) | marine metagenome | isolation source: Helgoland LTER site | place: Germany:Helgoland, sampling...
AAATGAATAAATATCACTATATCCAACAAAACCTGTAAGCAAGGTCACAAGGAATACAATTTTTAATGCTTTATAGCCATCGTTCTCGTCCATCTCAAGCATTATCAAGCCAAGGAAAGGTCCAAAAAATATGCTTTGAAGAGTGAATAAGGCCATGCCTAAATAAATATTTATACCTGTGGATGCAAAAAAGACAGTAGAAAAAAGTGCTATAGCCCACAATACATAGATAGAATATATCCAATTACCGCCGTGTGCATATGTATAACCATCTTTTAAAAACAGAAGAACCTCATCTCTATTTTTGGCTTCCTGTAAATCATCATAAGCTGAATCCATTTGCTTTGTTTCTGGGTTAAATGCTTCCTCTATAGTTTTAAACATCTTCATCGGGTACTCTAAGGGTGTCTTAAAGTACGGAATTAGGTTCAGCTGCCTCTTCATATTCATTGATCCCTTAAAGGACATCCCAAAAAAAGTAGAGTCAGTTTTGTATGCTTTTTTAGCACCTCTTATGAAATAAAAGCACCCCCCTAGAACAACAAAAAGTTGGGCAGATAGTATCAGCATTGTTTTAAATAACAGAGTTGTTTCTAGAAGCATAAGCTATAAGTAAATTAATTAAGTATTAATAATACACAGTTCTAGAATTATTTCCTCTTTAAGTAGGCTACCGAATGATCATCGAAATACCCCTGTCCAACTTTGATATATTTATTTTTAGAATGAAAGTTTAATGATATTTGATTAATAGGGCTTGTATTAACCTCGCAACAAATGGGTAAGTTTTCAAGATTTGCTACTTTGCTTAGGTGTTCATATAAACTAGTCCCTGCTCCCATTCTTCTGTATTCTTTTTTTATAACAACCCTATCTATGTAAAGAAATTTATCTTCGCAATCACTAAAAAACTTATAGTTTGGTGAATGGTATTTAGACCCTTCTCTAAAACAGATTATGAACCCAATAATCTCTTCTTCATTTAAAACAAAAAAATTTAGTGCACTTAATTGTATTAGGCTTCTAAGTTCATTTACTGAAGATAGGCTACCAACCTCGGGTGTATTTTCTTGATTTAGATTGTAGAGGGTTTCTAGTGCGTCCAGCTCAGGAACATCACTAAATAAAGCTAATTCTAAATTAGATCCCTGTATCATAAGTTAAGAATAATTACTGAGTTTCTAGATCTTTAATTGCGTTATCAATGCTATCCGCAACATCTTTTATAAAAAGAGCCTTGGTTAAGGTATAGCTAGGATGTCCCATCGTTGCTAAATCTTTAGCTTTTTCAATGGCGGCATCCATTAATGTTTCAGCCTCTTCAACTTGATCCATAAGACCTGCATCGATTGCCTTGTCAAGTTGATACATTTCAGCTCCAAGAATAGATCTATATTTATGTGATGGTGAAATTCTAAATTTTATAAGCTCTAAAATAGGCGTTGGAATTACCATATTAGTTTTCATCTCATTTGCTCCAAGCAAAAACTCACCTTTTATTCCAATTCTATAATCACAACAACATAGTAAAAAGGTGCCTAAGGCTATTCCATGTCCAGAGCAAGCTGCAACAACAGGCCTTGGAAATGAAAAAATTCTTGATAAGAGCTTGAATCCACTTAAAGACATTTTTTTTATTTTTGGTACATCTCCTGAGGCAATTACTTTAAGATCAAAACCAGCTGAAAACATCCCAGGCCTTCCGGTTATTATTAAAGACCCACTATCAGTGGGAACTTTATCCAGACAATCATTAATAGCCTGTGTCATTTCTTCTGAGAAGACATTAGCCTTTCCATCATCGAGGGTTATTATAGATATCTCGTCTTCCTGAGATAATGTCGCAAATGAATTTGTCATATTTTTTATGTTTAAATTTAACTAAGAAGAGTTTATCAAATAAATATATAATTAATGAGACTAATTAGTCCATTTTAATATGCAAAAATAGTAAGGAGATTTATAAATGTTAAAAAGATTTTTTAAAGCGGTGGGCTTGATAGTAATTTTTAGCATAAGCCTTTGCTCACTATACTTAGTAAATTTATTCTTAATGAAACCTATTTCTATAGACCATTATTTAGGTAAGAATTTGATTGTTGGTCTTGTTGATTCACCAGAGGCAATGACATATCTTGGTTTATTCGATGGCATCAATTGGCTGACAAAGCATAATTCAAAGATTTCAATACCAGAAGTTGGTGATTTAGAGGAAGGTATTAAAAGCTCTAAAAAATCTCTGAAAATGCTTAATAGATACAAGGATAAATCCTTGAGTCATAACCAAAAAATTACCAAATCTATTGCCATTTTTGATACAGAGAATGGATTAAGACAAATGGAAGATTTCCCCCATCATGATTTTCCACTCAATCAAATTGGAGGGGATCACTTAAATACGATTGGGTTTATGTCAGATATGCATCCAATTAGAAATATCTCTGAAGCTGAGGATTTTATAAAAAGAACAGATCTCATAAAAGAAAAATATGCAGGCCTATTGCATGAGCTTGAGCTGCAAGCAGAATCTGGTATTTATCCGCCAGTATTTGTTTTTGAACATGTGATTAAACAATTAAATGAGTTCATTAATTTCGATTTGGAGGAACATCCCCTATATACACAATTCATAAAAAAAATTGGTGAGCTCGACATTTCTAATGAAAAGAATGAATCCTTAAAGGCTAAGATTGAGGTTTCTATAAACAATAGTGTTACTCCTGGTTTTGAGTTACTCAGGGATTTCATGATTAGAACTAAAGTCAATGCAAACCCTCATCATGGTGTTTGGTCTCAGCCAGATGGAGATGAATTTTATAAATTAAAAATAAGGTCTTTCACAACAACTGACTATAGTCCTGAACAAATCCATCAAATGGGTTTAAGCGAGGTTTCTAGAATCTCTTCAAGGATGAAAGAAATATTAATCTCTTTGGGTTATGACTCGAGCAAAACGGTTGGCACAATAATGAATGAACTAAATGAAGATCCTTCATTCTTATATGCAGATACGCCAGATAGAAAAGAAATTGTTGTGCAGGATTATATGGATATGGTGAATGAGGCAACAGAAGAAATCTCAAGCTATTTTCATACCATGCCTAAGTCGAAAGTAATTGTTAAGGCTGTGCCTGAATATTCAGAAAAAACACAAGCAGGTGGATATTATCAGTCCCCTGCTCTTGACGGCAGCAGGCCTGGAGTTTTCTTTGCTAATTTATATGATATAAAACAAACTCCAAAGTACAGCATGAAAACGCTTGCCTACCATGAGGCTACTCCGGGGCATCATCATCAAATTGCTCATTCATTAGAAAATGAAGAGCTGACATTGTATAGACGTTTTGGGTATGGTACTTCTGCTTTTTCTGAGGGTTGGGCATTATATTCAGAAAGACTAGCTCTTGAGGCAGGACTTGCACCAGATCCATATGATGAGCTTGGTATTCTACAAAGCGAGATTTTTAGAGCTGTTAGGCTCGTGGTAGATACTGGCATGCATTATAAAAAATGGACAAGAGAAGAGGCTATAGATTATATGAAATCTCAAACCGGGATGTCTGATACAGAGTGTCGTGTTGAAATTGAGAGGTACATTGTTTGGCCAGGACAAGCCTTAAGCTATAAAGTTGGGATGATAAAAATATTGGAGTTACGAGAAAGAGCTAGAAATGCTCTTGGAGATAGATTTAGTATTCAAGATTTCCATTCTGCTGTTTTAGATCATGGAAACCCTCCCCTTTTTATAGTGGAACAGATGGTCGATGAGATGATTGAAAAGAGCCTAGAGACTAATTAATAATTTTCTGGGCGCTTTGCACCAAACTGTGTGAAGTACTCTTTTACATAAGAAAGATCTAGATCATTGTCGCCTGATGGATCAAAAAAAGTATCTAAAAAGATTCTTTTCTTATCAAAATCAAAAGAAGCTAAAAATATTTTTCCCTCTACTGCCTTTGCTATTCTTAAAAATCCAGTCTTAAATTTCTCTGTTTTTGCTCTAGTGCCCTCTGGTGACATAGCAATAAGAGAGCCATTTAATTTTTTCATATTTTTAATTGCCATCTCAGTGAGGCCTTTACCTGGATTGGTCTTATCAACTGGTATGCCGCCCATATAATTTAAAAAGCTACCGAGAATAGGCTGATTAAAGAGGCTGTGTTTTCCAAAAAAACTAATTTTTGCGTCTAATCCTAATATTGCAGCAAACCCAAATACTCCATCCCAATTCGATGTATGTGGTCCAGCTATTATTATTAGATTTTCACTCCCTTTTACCGGCGGGATTATTCCTTCTACTTTCCATCTAAAAGATCTCAAGAATAATCTAGCAGCCCATTGAACAATTTTTGGACGACGAGCTCTATACTTAAAAGGAATTTGTTTTCTATCAACAATTTTATTTAATTTCTTTGCCATTACTATTTAACCTTCCTATCTTTTAAGTAATAAGGCAAGTATATTAAATAACAAACTAAAACTGCTAGAAGCCATATATCGATCATATGAAATGGCTCTGGCCTCATAAAAGATGTTACATTATCTCCAATAGGCTTTTCTACAATAAACCAATAATTGGCTGGAGGTCCCAGCAGATAGTTTACTCCATACATTATGAACAATAGGATTGTTGCAAAACCTAGTGCCCTTGCAACATCTTTTAAATATGGCCTTTGATTATCGATGACCATTGCATACGAAACACCCAAAATAATAGCAGTGTGGCCAATTTGGTTTTGTATATAACCTACGTCGGGGAAGCCATATCCGGTATCTGGAGTTAGTATAGACATACCGGCTCCTGCTATTCCAAAGAAAAATGCAAAGATAAAAAAATCTCTTTTCTTTGTAAGCAAATAAATCAGGATAGAAAAAGAAGAAAAATCACATAAATGTAGTGGCAAGCCTAATTTCCATTCATCTAAATACCCTTCTCTATAAAGATCCATGCATTGATTAATCAAGATGATTGCAATAATGAAATAAGCTAAATTAGATTGAGTAAGAGGAGGTGAGTTTTTAAAGAACTTTGGAATGTATATTATGGTAGCAACACATATAAGTACGATTAAAATATGAGAGAAGCTCAACAAATTTAATTCATTCAAAACACAAACTCTTTAAAGTAAATTAATACTTAAGGGCTTTCCGGCAATGATCCATAGTCTAGATCTTCGTAAGGATTCTGGATTCCAATAGCATCAGGATGGACGACGGATATATCAATATCACTTCCAATGTCTCCTACTATAAATCCTGTTGCTGTGTTTCTTGGTGAAATATAAATTGTTGCAAACCTTCCTGCTTTTGCATAGACAAGAGTTACCTCTTCTCCTACTTTAGAAGAAATTAACTGCCATCCAGTTGAAAGGGTCTCTGTGCCATAAAAAATTAGGTTCTCAGCTGGACTATATCCTGAAGTCATAATGATCCTTCCTGAAATGGACTCTCCTGTGCCAAGTAAAACTGTTGGTGCTTTTACAATGTCAGCATCTGAGGGCAAAGGCAGATCTTCAAGAAGATAGGCAATAACTTTTCTTTGGTTTGCCTGATACTCATCTGTGATGAGCGCGCAACCTGAAAAAATAATAAGAATAAAAAAGACAGAGAATAAATTTTTTGTTTTCATGTATTGATTATTGCACTATTTAAGAATATTTTCATTAATCTATTTTAGATTTTTTATGTCAAGTAAACTTGACAATTATAAAATTTATGAATATATTGATTCTACATAAATCATTAAATATATATGGCAAAAATTACTTTCAAAGGCTCGTGGATCAACATTAGCTCTCTAAATAAAGAAGACAAAAAAAATTATCTTATGTCGGCGGGAATGTTTATTTTGGGAGCTTTTTTCTGGGGTTTGCATCTAAATACTGTAGATGGAATTTTTGGCCCTCCTGTATTTGAGAATACAGATACCTCTGTTTCATTTGCAGTTATTAGAGCAATGATTATTATCTGCTGGATTATTGCTGTTATTTATTCAAAGAGGTTCTTAAAAACTCAAGACGAACTAATGCACAGATATTATCTAACTACTATGGCTGCTGGTGGTGCAGGCTTTATTTCTGTAGGAATGTTATTTTCAATAATTGATCCTTATATCGATTTAACGATTGGGTTTTATGGTTATTTTTTAGCATTTGCAATTGGAACTGTTGTTGGTGGCTACTTGTTTGACAAAAAATATCTCAGCGATGGAGAATAAGTTAAAAGAACTGCGGATGCAGGGCAAGGTTAGCCAGAGTGCTCTTGCTGATGCTTTGTCTGTTAGTAGACAAACAATAAACTCAATTGAGAATGGGAAATTTGACCCATCTTTAACACTTGCTATGAAATTAACACGCTTCTTTAAAGTATCTCTTGATGAAATATTTATATATAAAGATTAGTTAGATATAAACACTTCCAAATTTATTATCTATAAAATCATCCCAAGAAATAGATTCTTGTTTAATAAATCCTTTATCTTTTATTTTGCCATCTATGTACATCTCTAAGACGCTACAAACTCCTGAGGCAGTGGTCCGCTGAATTGCACTAAATTTTTCATCTCCATATATTTTTTTTAGATAGGTTTTTTCTTGAAGAATGCCATCTATCTCACCAATAACTTTAACAAAAAATACTATTACATCATTTGTAGTTCTTGGAACTTCTTTATCAAAAAGCTTTTCTAAAATATCTTTATTTTTCTTTAAATGCAGATCATTAAATAAAAATTTCATATGATTGAGATGTCCTGGATATCTAATAGTTTTATAAGAGAGGTTGTCTACCTTGTGTTCATATGTCTCACACATAGTTGCGCAACCGCCGCTTGTGTTAAACGCTTCATATGCTTCACCTTCTATCGTCAATTTTTCTGCGCCTTCGAGTGGCATAACTTTAATTGACTTGCCCTCATAAATTGCGTCTGCCTCATTGCAATATTCATTAATCAAGCCATTTGTAGACCAGCTTAAGTAGTAACTCATTTCATTATTAGTAAATCTTGGTAATGCTCCTACCCTCATCATTACTTCGTTTACTTTATCGAATTGACTCATCATTCCTGCAGCACAAATATTAATTGCACCTGGGGCAAGGCCGCATTGGGGCATCATGACGCTTGATGAATTAATACTTCTTATGAATTCTGTTGTTTCCACATCTTCGGTTAAGTCAAAGTAACCAATACCCATTTCTGCAGCAATTGTTCCGATATTTTTATTTATTGCAAAAGGACCTGCTGAGATGACAGCATCCATGCCTTTAAGAAAATCTCTAACCTGATCTATGTCACGAGCATCGAGACCTTCGGTAATATCGCCATGCTTGATTTCATAGTCATCTTTAAGGAGTTGTTTAATCGCCCAACCAATATTGCCTTTACCAATTATTGCTATTTTAGCTTTCATCAAATTCTACCCCCTGAGCCAAGGGAAGCTCTTTTCCATAATTAACTGTAGCTGTAACCCTTCTCATGTAAGCCTTCCAAGAATCCGAACCAGACTCCCTTCCACCCCCTGTATCTTTCTCTCCTCCAAATGCGCCACCTATTTCAGCTCCACTGGTACCAATATTTACATTCGCTATTCCGCAGTCACTTCCTTCAGAACTTAAAAATAATTCTGACTCTCTCATATCGTTTGTAAAGATTGAACTACTTAAACCCTGCTTCACATTGTTTTGCATTTGAATGGCATCACTAAGATCTGAAAACTTCTTCACATAAAGAATTGGGGCGAAAGTTTCATTTAACATTTCTTCTTCTATTTTTGAAACCTCAACAATTGCAGGCATTACATAAAACTCTTTTGGATTTCCTACATCCAGTCTTTGGCCGCCATGAACAGTTACTTCTTTATTGTTAAGAGATGATATGACTTTTTGCATATCCTCATAGCTTCTTTCGGAAATTAATGGTCCTAGTTGTGATGATTTATCAGAAGGATCACCAATTTTTAGAGTGGCATAATATGCATGAAGCTTTTGCATGAAAACGTCATAGATATCCTCATGAACAAATGCTCTCCTTAAGCTTGTGCATCTTTGGCCAGTTGTTCCACAAGCCGAGAATGTGACACCTTTCACCGTTAGGTCTAAATCAGCAGTAGTACAGATTATTGCTGCATTATTACCACCAAGCTCCAGTAGAGTTCTGCCTAGTCTTGCTGATACTAAAGGAGCAAGCTCTTTACCCATTTGAGTGCTACCTGTTGCAGATATTAGAGGTATATTAGAATCCTGACAAAGAGCTACTGCCTCTTCATTCCCACCTTTCAAAATCAAGACAAGGTCTTTATGCTCTCCGGCAACTTTATCCCAAGCATTCTTAAGGGCATCTGCACATCCATTTGAATGAGGACTAGGTTTCCAAATAATGCTATTACCACATACAGAAGCCAGGCAGAAATTCCATGCGAATACTGCCATAGGAAAGTTAAAAGCCGTAATACATCCAATGACACCAATGGGTTGCCATAATTCTTGAAGCCTATGATCAGGTCTTTCACTTGGCATAGTAAGACCATATAGCTGTCTACTTAGGCCTGTAGCAAAGTCGCACATATCAATTGCTTCTTGAACCTCTCCCTCAGCCTCAGTGACAATTTTTCTTGCCTCTGCAGTAATGACCTTTGCAAGATCGGCTTTTTGGATTCTTAATTCATTTCCAAATTGCCTAATAATCTCTCCTCTTTGAGGGGCTGGAACCTGTCTCCATTTTTCAGCAGCGTTCTTTGAAGCTGCAACTAAAACATCATGATTATTAAGCGCCATATACATTCTCCCGAGATAGCCTTATAACTTGATAAACTGCAAATATTCCAAAAATAACAACATAGGCCATATAAAAACTTTGCACTAAAGGGTCTTCGATAGAATCAACAAATGGGTCGCTAGGTGGAAGTCTTTGTAAAACTTCAGCAGTGGTAGGAAGCATGCTAAAAAAAACAGTTCCGGTAAGAGCTAATTGCTTTAAATAAATATTCAAGAAACCAAAAATATTAAATCTTTCCAAGCCTAATGCAAAAAGTACTGCAAGAATGGTTATAACAGATAGCCAATGTGCAGTATTAAATGAACCAGTTGCCCCATATAAAAGAAAGGATGATGCGCATGTTATAACTGTGCTTAACAAATAAAACTTTGCAAGTTTGCTATCCATAAAAATAAACCTGTCTCTTATTAAGAGATACAGACCAGCAACTATAGCAGCGATACCAAGGATAGTATGGAACCATCCAATATAAGAAATTCCACCAAACATATTAATTCCCCCTAATATTATTATTTTACTCTATTTATCTTGATAGGTAGTCGAGTAAAAGTTGTATCTTTTTTTTACCACCAAAATAAGCAATCTCTGCATCATCGAAACCATTTAAGCTTTCAATCAAACATTGCCTCTGTTGAGGGTAATCATGAACTAAATGAAGTGGCTGAAAAAAAACGTTAATAGTAAACAATGAATATTCTTTATGAAATCGACAAAGAGTTTCTTTCTCAGTTCTAATAAACCATTCTGATGGGTGACTCTCAGGCAATTGCTCTTCCTTGAGATAAAACCTATTTGTATCCCCATGAATTAACCAATTTTGTCGTGCAAAAGGCCTAAGGATCGGCGCTTGTCTTATAAAAGTTGAAATCCTGTCACCAATTTTTTCATTCAGTGTTGTGACAGGTTTATGGATTTCTGTAAGTGGCTTACCTATTTTAGATTGAACATCCCAGTAGCTAGGTGAGCATACGCTAGCAGCTAAAAGTTCTTGTTCTCCATTGGATCTAATTAAACAAAGATCATCTTGAATAAGCAGACTCATGTCAGCGATTAGATCAGGATAGTTTCTTTTATCCACCATAAAGTGCTCATTAAGAATACTTTGTGCATCTAGTGAATCTCTGGTTACAGCAACAACATCATTGTAATTATCGCTTAAAAGTTGTTTTTTATGATTAAAGAGATCTTGACCAATCTGTCGATTAAGCCAGTCTTTTTGAGATATTGGTCTTAGTCCAAGCCTATACTTCTGCTTTCCATCACCCCATGGGGGATTGTGCCAAAAAGATAAATCATTCTCTTTGTTCAAGTTATTTTGCTTGTTTTTGTGTGTCAGGAGATCTAAATATTGGCCAAAATAATTGGGTTAAAGCAGAAACTTCCGATAAGTTTTCTACTCCCACTTCTTTTGGGTATTTCCTAGTTATTCTTGCGGTACCGAATAGAATATCCCAAAAAAATAAAAGATTCCCATAATTCCCTTTGTAATGTGTATTCTCATCACTTAGATGTTTGCCATGATGCATCCAATGAGTTGATGGTGTTGATATGGTTCTTTCTAGGATCCACATAATAGGACTCATCCATTTTATTTCATACAGTTTCTTATCCCATCTTAAATCAGTATGAGCTCCATAAATAACGGCTTGCTTTATTACAATATAAACTGCATATACCCATCCTGATCCCAAATAAAAAAGTGCACCTGCGAACCATAATCCAGGCATTAACAAATAATACAAAAGAGCATTTCTGTATACGACTCTAATTGATAAATACTCAGGGTCATGATGTGCCCTATGTAAGTTATATAGAACAGGTACGTTATGACAAGTTCTATGCCACCAGTATTGAGTTAAGTCATCAAAGATTAGAAGGAGTCCAAATATAGCAAAAAACCCCCAATCAGAAATCAGACCCTTGCTGGTTGGGAAGAAAGTCTCAGTCAAGGCATAACCAAAACCAAACACCAATGGAAGTGCTAAAAAATTTAATTGGAAGAAGCCAAATAACTCAACTACACCATCTTTAGTTCGTTGATTGTGTTTACTAAAAAAATTTGTGAATATGATCTCTAAAGCCACAAGACTAAAGAATAGCGTCAATATTACTATTTGATATAGTTCCATAAGGTTTAAAAAATTTTATGTTTTCCCTGAAGTATTTCTAAATACATCTTATGGTCGCCGATAAAACTCCATAATGGATATTTAAATGTTGCTGGTTTGTTGTGCTCTACAAAAAAATGCGCAACCCATGCAAATCCGTATCCAGATAATAGTGAATAAAGCAGAAACATAAACTCAAAAGTCATGAAAAACCTTACATAAAAATATATTGCTATTGTTGTTCCAATAAAGTGAAGAAGCTTTGTGTACTTATTATCATGTTCGCTTAAATAATAAGGGTAAAAGTCTTTAAAATTAGTGTATCTTTCCATTAAGTAATTCCCCCGAATTTGGTATTAAGATACCTCCATTTAGCCAAAGAAACAAATTTTTTTATGGTCCTTGAGCCAAAATTTATTTTCTTGGAGGCATTCCTTTAACTCGTTGAAGCAAGGTCGTTGTTCCGGCTCTTCTATTTTCTGAAAGAGTTTGGTACTCAGGATCATTCCACCAATTGTCAGCATCTTCCTCTGATGGAAAAGAAAAAAGAATTACTCGCCCTTTAACGCTGGGTTCTGGTCCCTCTAAAACTAATGGGCTGTCATCATAAGTTATGAAGTCTCCATTATGTTTCTTTAACAGAGGAAAGAACCCTTTCTCATAAACACGATACTTTTCTGGATCATGAATATTCAAATTCACTACCAAATATACTTTTGTATCGCTCAATTTTATTTAGGAGCAGCTTCAGGCTGATAGTCGTAATATCCATCAAGTGGAATCATCATATGCACATAAGGTGTTCCTTTGAACATCACATATGGAGCCCCGGTTGTATAGTCTGTTGACTGATTGTCCATTGAAGAAGGATCTTTTGGCATCAACATTAGATGAGCTCCAGATTCAATAAAATGTTTATGTCCCATATCTTTTTGGCCATCGGTATAAGGCTTGAAATTATCTACGCCAAGATCTCCATGCAACATCCAAATCCATCCATCTGATTCAAGTTCAGGATTAGTATTTGATTTATATGCATTCGCCCAAGCAACCGCATTTTTATCTGAGCATGCTGCTGCAGCTCCATGAGGAGTTTTGAAACCGCCTTTAGGCATTGGCATAAATGGTTCACATCTCCATCCATTTGTTCCTTCTCTTAAAACCTTTCCTGATATACCAATAACTGTTGCATGATCTCCAATAAAGCTGGGCGCAGCTGATGTATAGGCATTAATTTCCCATTCTTTTGAATTACCCATATCGTGATGGCCATGTTCGCCTTTCTCATGATGCCCTGCAGATATTTGAAATGCTGAGAATAGACACAATACTATTAATGATTTATTTTTCATTTTTTCTCCCTAATTATTACTCTCTTGAGTATATATTCATGAAAAACTAAAATAAAGTATGCAAAAAATATCTAAATTTTTAACATTATTAGTTTTTACAGTTATATTTATTGAGAATGTTCATGCTCATGAACAAGAGATTTATGGAAAAGGCCTCCCAAGAGACATAGACTTGATTCCTCAAGAAGCGGACTACCCTGAATGGAAAACCTCGTCCTTTAACTCTGTTGATCCAAAGAGAATGAAGGAAGTTGTTGAGGATCTTTCAAATATTGCTATTGAAAGTAAGCAGAGAACTCAATACTGGGGAAGGCTCCCTGGAACTCCTGAAGATAAAAAAACTATTACCTACATAGAATCAAAATTTAGAAATCTTGGTTATAAAATTACAAAAAAGAAAGTTTCTATAGATAGAGACTGGCGCCCATCCTCATGGGCCCTTGGGTATGATTTTGAAAATAAATCAGTCAAGATACACTCTGCATTTCCTACTGGAGAAAATGCAAAACATACTAATAGCATGATAAAAGCAGAGTTAGTTTGGGTTGGCTTAGGCTCTGAGGCAGACTTCATAGGGAAGGATGTAAAAGGGAAAGCAGTCTTAATATATAGTTTTTTTGTTCCAGGGGGGCGAAGCCATTCAGCTAGCAGTCGTGCTAAATTATTTTATGCCAATCGGTTAGCTTCATTAAAAGGAGCTGCACTGATAATTAATATTATGGGTGTCCCAGGTGATGGAGTATTTGCAGGAGCTGCATTTCATAGCACTAACGGCAACCCAACAAAATCTTTAAACTCACCAGTAATTACTATTAGCCAAGATGAAGGTTTTCTTCTAAGAGATCGCCTTGTACAAGAGAGAATTTTTATAGACTTTGAGATGCAAATTGATGTCATAGAAAATTTAGAAACTACATATATGATGGCTTCACTTGATGGTGTTTCTAAAGAAGAAATATTTATAGGTGCGCATACTGATGGTTTTTTTCAAGGAGCCATGGATAATGCTAGCGGCATAGCAGTCGGCCTTGAAATGGCTAAATACTTCTCAGATCAAAAAAAATCAGAAAGGCCAAGATCTATTACATTCTTCTTTTACCCCGATCATCATCATGGAGAATATAGTGTTCGCGAAGTTGAAGATTCTTATAACTGGGATAATGTTGCGTCGGTAATAACTCTAGAGCACCCTAGCCAATCTCAGCTTTATTGGTTTAATGAGGATCTAATGGTATCGAATTCAATAGGTTCATTTAGATGGAATGTTAACGGGAGCGAAGACCTCAAAAAAATATTTAAATCTAGACTAAGAGAAAATGGCGTTTCTATTTATAGCCTCATGACAGATAAACCAAAACTAACAGACAGAGCCCCTGGATTCCATATTATTGACCACGTTATATATCATACAACTTTTGATATGCCTGAATTGGTTCCGGCTGAAGGAATGAAAAGATCTACAAAGGCATTCTTAGGCATGATTGAAGATATCAATAATCTAAGTCTCGAAGAACTGCGTTAAATTAATTTATTAAACGCTTTGCTTCTATTTCTTGAATAACTTGCTCAGTTTGTTTTATAGCCAGACCTATATATGTTTCAGGGTCTAGAACTAGATCCAGTTCATCTTCTGAAAAATATTTTGTTGTTGTTGGGTTAAGAATTATTGCTTCCTTAAGACTGATATTGTTTTTTAGGGCTTCGCTCGCGACCTTATGCATCAAATCATTTGCAGTATTTTTACCTATTTTCTTTGCTAATTCAAAAGTAACTCTTTGAGACAAAATTAGGCCATTTGTAATATCTAAATTGCTCCGCATCTTGTCTTTATTAATCTCAAGATTGCTAAGAAGTTCTTTAGCTCTCTTAAGCATTTTTTCAGCATTTATAGATATCTCAGATATTTGTGTATCGCTTTTTGTTCCATCTCTTTCAAAGCTATTTATCATGTCATCAAGTATTACTTCTGCCTGTCTTGGTATTACTCTTGAATATTCAATTAACTTCCCAGGACCTCTAGGATTTTTTTTCTGTGGCATCGTGCTACTGCCTACAGCTCCTATACCAAGATTCTCAAGCGTCTCACCAAATTCTGTCATTTGTAATAAAGTAAGCTCATCACCAATTCGACCAAAAGACTTAGAAATAATTGCCAACATTGCAGCATATTCTGCAAATACATCTCTAATACCATGCCAATCAGCTACAGATGGCTTGGCAAGTCCTAACTCTTTCATCATCATTGCTTCAGTTTCAATCCCATTTTCCCCTAGACCCAAGTATGTTCCAACAGCACCTTTAAGAATCCCAGATTCATTTACTTTTGCTTTAATGTGTTCAAGGCGTTCTATGTTTCTCCTATTTTCTGCAAGCCATGTGCTTGTTTTTTTTCCAAAAGTAATAGGAAGTGCATGCTGCCCAAGGGTCCTACCTGCCATATAGGTCTCAATATTATCTTTTGTTAACTTTAATAAAAGGATTTCGATATCAAGAAGATCTTCAGAGAGAAGTTCTAATGACCTTTTAACTTGAAGCACCAAAAGAGTATCGTATATATCAACTGTTGTTGCGCCAAAATGTAAATACTCCTCAGCGCCATTATCTAGTGATTTCTTCCAAATATTAAGACGAGCTACAAGTCTATGTTTAACAACAGCGTATTCTTTTGAAACCTGATTTGAAGGCATGTATTTCGTATTGGCTTTTATGGTAATTTCTTTAGCCGCCCACTCAGGAATAATCCCTTGTGAGGCTTGTGCTCTAGCTAGAGCGGCCTCAATATCCATAATCATTTGATTTGAGTAATTAGTCTTAAATACTTCTGAAACTGTTTCTACGTTTTCTGCCTCTATTACAGAGGCTACTATGAGCATTAAAAAATATATTTTTTTCATAATTTATTCTAACTTAGTGATTTCTTTAATAATACTAGATTCTAAAAAGTGCTTAGAAGCACATTTTCTATATGGCTCTGCCCCAAAAGCTGGATTGCCAACTAAAATTAACTTGGGTTCATTGGTTTCAAAAACCCAAGTAGTGCCTGTCTCCTTAGATCTAAATATATATGTTGAGATAAGTTGAATGGAAGTCAATTCTTCTTTTTCTTCTTTTATATCTAAAGATGTTTCTATCTCTAAAGATGATTCAAAAATTCTATCAATATAATGAACATATATTTCATCATTCATCATTCCACAATTAATGTAGTCTGAAATATTTTTTGGATAGAGCTTTTTTTTAAGCTGTCCAGTTGTTGAGTTCTTTGATTCTATCTCAAAATCTAAGCTGTCTATCTGAAGAATCTTAATCCACAAATTATCTAGACTAGTATTTATATAGAATTGATTTTCAATTTTATCTTCTTCTAAAGGTGGACTATATATATTTTCTTTAGGCCTCTCTTGGCATGAAAATAAAAAAATGGTACTAATAAATATTAATACCTTCTGCATTATTGTTGAATACTTTCAGCGATTGCCCTAAACATAGCCACATTTGCAGCTTTTGAATATTCTTTCTCCGCAGTATATCTGTGGTTTGAAGAGGTTTTAGCCACAACAACATTCGTCAGAGGGTCAATATAAATATATTGATTGTAAACTCCTGAAGCTGTGTAGTCTGTGTCTGGAAATCCTGGAACCCACCATTGAAGACCATATCCCCAAGGACTAGAAGACATGTCATGCTCTCCAGGTTTTAGGTGAGGGCCATCAGTATTATGCGATGCCTTTACCCATTCTGAGGGGACAACTTGTTCGCCCATCCAGTTTCCATTATTAAGATATAACTGTCCAAATTTTGCATAATCTCTGAGGGTCGCATTTAGGCCTCCCAATGCCATCTCAATTCCAAGATTATCTGTAATGTAATAAGCTCCATGCTCCATGCCAATTTTATTCCAAATTTTTTCATATAAATAATCTTGCACAGACATTGCAGTAACTTCTGCAAGCAAAAAGCCAAGCACCTGAGTATCAATACTTACATAGTGGTGATAAGTACCTGGAGTTTTTTCTCTCTCTAAAGTTTTTGCAAAATCCCTAAAAGATGAGCCCCTTGCCACCGCTCTACCAAAGATATTAATATCTGAATTAGGGTCAGCATAGTCCTCATTAAATTTAACACCCGAAGACATCTGAAGAATGTCTTTAATTCGAACTCCTTCATACCCTGTTCCATTAAAGTCTGGCAAATACTTTGTTACTGGATCTTCTATACTATCTATTAAACCATCACCAACGGCTATACCTATAAGCGCAGATAGAAAAGATTTTGAGACTGAGAAAGCTATATGCTTGGACTCAGATGAGTTTCCATTCCAGTAATTCTCATAGAGCATATCTCCGTTATGCAAAACAATAAGTCCGTCTGTTTTAAAATGCTCTAGGCCTTCTTGAAGATTCCTCTCTTCTCCATCAAAAAAATATGTTTCTGGTAGCTCGTAATCTCTTTTATTAAAAAGATATGCTTCTTCTGCTGCAGGGATCGGATCAGACACAGTAAAAATTTTATCAATATTGATAAAGTTACTTGCTATAGAGTCTTCGTCATACAGATTTGCTAAATTGTATAGTCGAATAGCCTTAGGGCCATAAATAAATCCAGCTATGGTTACTATTAAGACTAAAAGAGATAATAAAATTTTATTCATAGCAGTAAAGTTACCATAAATATGATTACTTTTTTTGAAAGAGTGCTATATCTTTTGAGACAGCTTCATAGTGCCAGTTTTTTTGTTCTGCAATTACTTTAAAAGTTGCATCAGAATAAAAACATACATGGGTAGGGTCTCTTCTGTAGTACCAAGAATCAAAGGCATCATCTGTAGTTAAAGTATTTGTCATTATGCCAAGCCAGCCATTTTTTTTTAAAAGCTTATTCATGGTTTCAAGCTCTTTCGCTGGTTCGAAGAAATGTTCTGCAGTTTCTGTACAAGTAATAAAATCATATTGTTTTAAAAAGATGTTTTTGTCTGGGAAGAAAAAAGGATCATACAGATCTATATCAAATCCGTCTCCGGTAAGCATGTCTGCGAGGGCTGGCCCATGACCGCAGCCAAAATCAAGACCTTTAGCTTTCGGAGATAATTTTTTCTTTAGCGGCTCAGATAATCTTGATAAAAAGTCTCTATAACCTTTATCCTCTATAACGTTCTCATGCTCTAAATATCTCTCTTTTTCTATTTCTTTATTTATGTAATGCTTCTTGTCTAAAAATTTTGCATTGCAAGTCGAGCAATGCCAATATTGCTTGCCGTCTGAGGTAGAGAAGTCCTTAATAAGATTGCTCTTACAAACAATGCATTCGTTCATATATTATTTTAAGCAGAAACGGCGCGACTAATTTCTTTCTTGAGCCTAGCTCTGAAAGCATGATCGTCTACAGTGATTGTATGTCTAGGGGTATCGATTTGCTTTACATCAGGATTTGCTAATTCTTTTTCTATTGATTGTTGAAGTGGTTTCTTGGGCTCCCAATTTCCACAAAGATGTTGAGCTGCTAACTTAGACTGAAGTTCAGCTCCGGGCCAAATGCACCCTAAGGGTTGAAATAAACCAATAAAGTATAAATTTTTTATATCTGCAGGAATCATTCTATGAAGAAGCGGAACCTTGCCTTGCTCATAGTTAATTAAGCTTTTATCAAAAAAATCATGTTTTATTTTATAGCCAGTACAAGCGATGATTACATCGAATTCTTCACTCTTTCCATCTTTAAAGAATACTGTGTTTCCCTCGTACCTTTCTATTTCTACATGAGGCGAAACTTTCCCATGTCTAACTGCATAATAAAGCTCAGAATTTACAGTTGGATGGGTTCCAAATAAATTCTGCTCTGGTTTTTGCAAACCTATGTCTTCATTTTTTCCTTGAAAAATTTCTAACATCATTTTTGTGAAAGGCTCTCTTAGAAAGGCTGGCATCCATCGATTTTTCAGAGCATACATGTCTACTGGCAGTCCATACATAAACTTTGGGATGAGATAGTAACCTCTTCTCCAGCTTATAGAGGTTGATTTAGATACACGTGCTGTTTCTACAGCGACGTCACATGCGGAGTTTCCTCCTCCAATAACCAAAATGCGTTTATCTGCATATGGCTCAGCTGATTTGAATTCATGAGAATGTATAAAGTCGCCGGAGAAGTTGCCAGGATAATCTGGGTATCTAGGCTTATGATGATGTCCGTTGCAAACAACCAATGCATCATATTCATCTATGTTTTTTTCTTCTGAATCGAGCTTTTTCCACTCAACCTGCCATTTATCCCCTTCAATTTTTTTACAATTAGTTACAAGGGTTCCAAACTGAATTAGCTTTCTAATATCAAAATGATCAGTATATGCATTAAAGTAATTTAATAATTCTTTATGGGAAGGATAATCTGATGCTGATTCAGGCAAAGGGAAGTCTTCATAAAAAGAAGTATATTTTGAGCTTATGATATGAGTTGTTTCAAAAACACTTGAATGCCCAGATGGATCATTGTATCTCCAATTCCCTCCAACCCCTTGGCATCTTTCAAAAGCTACAACTTCAAAGCCTTGATCTGCAAAATTTTTAATTGCAGTGATTCCAGATGGTCCTGCCCCAATAACAGCAACTTTTTTCATAAATTAATTTTTTGTATTTACCTTTGTCATATAATCTAACATAAAATAAAACGAACTTTCGATAAAATCTAACGAACTCCAAGTTATAAATGCCTAAGAAGAAGATATTAAATGATGAGAACTCTTTTGATGAAACTCTTGATCAAATCCTTGAATTATTAGAATCAGATGACCAGCAGTTTATATACTTAACTGGTGCAGCAGGAACTGGTAAAACAACTTTAATAGAGAGAGTTGTAGACGAATGCAGCTTAAGAAAGATTGTTGTAGCTCCAACTGGCGTAGCTGCCTTGAATATTGGCGGAAGTACGATTAATTCTGCTTTCAGAATAGGTTTTGATACTTTCCCGGTCATCCAAGAATCTAATGATCCAAGGTTTAAAAAATTATTAAAAAAACTTGAGTTACTAATTATTGATGAAATCTCAATGGTTAGAGCTCCAATGCTAGATGCTATATCCGAAACACTTCAGTTGCATCGAAATTCTCAAGAGCCATTCGGCGGAATTCATGTATTGGCTTGTGGTGATTTATTCCAGCTTCCCCCTGTTGTAAAAGATCATGAAGTAAATATGATTGATGAGAAATATGAATCTGTTTATTTCTTTAGTTCCAAAAGTTATAAAGAAATTGAGAAGCCTTCATTCTTTGAATTAACATATTCTTTTAGACAAAGTGAAGATGAAAGATTCTATTCTTTACTAAATAACATCAGACTAGGAAATGATCTTAGTGACACTATCAATAGCATTAATAGAGCTTGCTATAACCCAGAATTCACCAATGAATCTTCTATGATTATTACCACTCGGAAATACAGAGCTGAACAAATTAATGAAGAGATGCTTAATTTAATTGAAGGTCCTGCTACTGCGGCTCAGTCTGAAGAGTATGGAGAAATAAATGAGAATGACTTGCCAGCGCCAAGAACTTTGCGAATTAAAAAGGATGCAAAAGTTATGTTTATAAAAAATGATAGTGATGGCAGATGGGTTAATGGGACGGTTGGTGTAGTGACCAATTGCTCAGATAAAAAAAGGAAATTCCTAAGAGTTCAGGTTGGAGATGAAGTTTTTAAAGTTAAAAGAGAAGAGTGGAATAAAATAAAGTACGTGTATGACGAATATAATGATGAAATGCAAGAGGAGGTTGTATCATCATTTAAACAATTTCCATTAAAACTTGGATGGGCGGTTACCATTCATAAGGCTCAAGGACTTACTCTTGAAAGCTGTTCAATTGATCTTGGCCAAGGTGCATTCGCAACAGGCCAAACCTATGTTGCATTAAGTAGATGCAAAACACTTAATTCACTTAATTTATTTCAAGAGCTTCAAGTAAGAGATGCCCTGGTAGACGGTGCCATTAAAGATTTTCACTCTGAGAATTTTAGCTAAAGTTTTTTAAGGCGCCTTATATAAACCACTCCCAAGAGCATGGTCATTAGGAGCCCATGCAATTTCCCTTTTGGTGATTTTGAAATAAGTTTCCAATACAAAAGGCACTCAATAAGATGGACTACAAATAAAAGAATCAAAGCGTATAGTAAATAATCAAACATTTTTATATGACGGCTTTGATTCCATCTATAGATATCAGCATACCTTGATGAATTGCATCAGCAAAAATTTCAGGATCAATTTCTGTGGTCCAATCAAGCTGACAAGTAACTTCATCAATACTTGTAATTTTCATTGTTGCTAGATGGTGTTGCAGTGGTGTTCTAGTTTCTATTGCAGAGTATTGTAATGTCATGGTTTCATTGTCCAATAAAAGTATTTTCTCTTTAACAGACCCCATTCCTTCCATTTCAAAAACCCTACAGTCACCTTCTAAAGTAATTTTTTCAATTGTTGGAACCCAGTCACAACGAGAAACATCTGACAATATAGTCCATAGATGAGATGAGGAACACTCAAGATTAATCTTTTCATTTATTGTTTTCATAAGATCAATCTTAACATTTTCATATTGCTATCATGCTACTATTATTTCTTATAGGGGGTTACAAATGACAAAACCAAGTGCAAGTAAGCCATTGGCTGGAATAGAGGTAATAGAATTATCTAATATGATTACTTGCTCTCTTGCTGCAATGACAATGGCAGCACAAGGAGCAGAAGTTATTAAAGTCGAGCCACCAGCTATGGGAGACAAGATGCGCCCCCTTGGTACTCAAAAAAATGGTGTTTCAGGCTTCTTTCATAACTGCAATAGGGGAAAAAGATCCTTGGCTATAGATCTTAAATCAGAGGCCGGGGTGGAGGCTGTAAAAAAACTCATTGCTAGGGCTGACGTTTTACTTCACAACTACCGACCTGGTGTTATGGATAGAATTGGTCTTGGTTCAGATGTTCTTAGAGAGATTAACCCAAAATTAATTTATGTAGCTGTGAGCGGCTTTGGAACAGAGGGTCCAATGGCTGACTTTCCTGCATTTGATCATGTAATCCAAGGATTGACAGGTTTTACGGATCTACAGTCTTCAGAAGAAGATTCTTTTGACCATATTAGAACCTTTATATGTGACAAGGTTACTGCATACACAGTTTGCCAAGCTGCTACAGCAGCTCTATTGGCAAGAGCAACAACCAACGAAGGTCAACATATAGACATATCCATGCTTCATGCATGCATTTCTTTTATGTGGCCCGATGGAATGATGCATAGAACATTAAAAGATGACGATAAGTTTGAGATGTCGCCTGGGTCAGATTATTTCCAAACTATAAATTATTCGGATGGAGGTGTTGCTGTTGCTCCATTAGCTGATAGTCACTGGGAAGCTCTTCTGCCAATGGTTGGATATCCTGAGTTAATCGGCACTCCTTTATATGCGTCTATTGGTTCGCGAATGACTAATATGAAGCAAGTGGTAGAAGTATTAAAAAATCCACGAGTTGATATTGGTGTTGAGAAGGCATTAGAAATTCTTGTAGCAGCCGATGTTCCTTGTTCTCCATGTTTGAAACGTGATGATCTTGAAAACAGTGAGCAAATAAAAGCAATCGGAGCGCTTGAAACTTATGTAACAAAGGCTATGGGCAAGCTTACTGCTCCGACTCCTCCTGTATTATTTGAAGGCAAATCTACCTCTCAGGCTGAGGCAAGCCCTCTTCTTGGAGAACACAGCAAAACAATATTAAAAGAAATTGGATGGTCTGAAGAGGCTATTGATGACCTAGTTAATTCCGGGGATGTAAAAATAACGAGTATTTAAAGTTATTTAAAAGACTTGAATAAAGTTTTAATATTAGATCCTAGGCTTGGATTAGCTTGAAAACTTTTAGGAGCATCTGATGGCTTATTCCATTCCTGGGCAGATTCTGTGAAAAAATTAGAATCTATTTTCAGCCAACTTGAGTCATTTAGCGTTCCGGCCTTTATATAAAAAATATGTGGAATCTCTTTTGCATAGCTGAGAATGCCGGAACCACAATTTTCACAAAACCCCCTCCTAATATGTGACCCTTTAGAACCCTTAACTTCAAAGTATTTTAATTCCCCATGAAGATTTACATGTTTTTTTGGAACAATGATTATTGTGGCCTTGCCAGATCCAGTAGCTCTTTGACAGTCTCTACAATGACAGTGATGTGCTGAAATTATTTTGGATTGATCAAAGGAATAAGATATCTTTTCGCATTGGCATCTGCCATGTTGGCTTGATTGCATCTAGGCAGCTAAAGGTTTTCTAAATAATAGTGTCATTCTGTCACTTTCGCCTATAGCCTCATATTTGTCTTTGTCTATATCTTTTAATCTAAAGTTTGGTGGCAAAGTCCATACACCCTTGGGATGGTCTGTTGAATCCTTTGGGTTAGCATTAATTTCAGATTTTGAAACCAACTCAAAGCCATGTTTCCTAGCTATTTTTATTGCATGCTGTTCAGTAACATAACCACTCTTCTTCATAGTCTCCATTGATGAGCCTGGTTTTGCTCTATGCTCAACCACTCCAAATAGTCCACCTGGCTTGAGAGCCTTGAAACTATTTGAAAAGATTCTATCCATATCTGGTCCCAGCCAGTTATGAAGATTTCTAAAAGTTAAAACAGCATCTACGCTATCGGGCTCAGATAGATTTGAAAATAGATTAACAATTTCCACATCTTTGAACATGTCATTTTCTTTCATCTTTTTCTCAAAACTTGCTCTGCTTCTTTTGAAGTATGCTCTATCTGAATTAGGATCAAAGTGAGCCGCTATCAACCCTCCAGGCTTGTGAATATAGTTAGCAAGAATTTCGGTATACCAACCACCTCCAGGAGATAACTCTACAACTTTCATATTTGGCTTAATGCTGAAAAAACTTAGTGTCTCATATGGATGCCTTTCAGCATCCCTTGCTACATATTTTGGAGTCCTTTCTTTACTGTTTATAGCCCCTTCTAGATCATGAGAAGAAACTGTTGGGATAAAGAAAAAAAGTAAGAAAAGCGATGTTATTTTTTTTATATTCATAGATTGATAATACTATAAGTTACGTGTCTAGGGCTTGAATCTAATTATTTTTATTTAAGGTGCTCAATAATTAAAGTCGGGACATTGCAAGCATGAGAATTAACAGTTGCTACAAGAGTGTTTTCTTTTATACCTTCTTTGACTGGAGTTACATCAATACCTTCAGACACAAGTCTGTTATGAGTTTCCTTTATATCATCAACTTCCCATGCCAAACCCCAAAGCCTATCATTGGGCTCTTTTTCGTCTTTTTTTTCTATTACTTCAATAGTTGTTTTATTCAATCTAAAAAATAACATCCTACTTTTCCAGTGCTCTATAACTTTGTCTAAAGCCAGCCTAATTCCAAAAACATCTTTATAAACCTTGATGAATCCATCTGCATCATTTGTATTTATTACAAGATGATCAAGCTTTTTAATTGAAGTGGGTTTGAAGGTTTCTTGGAGTGGTAGGCTGCCTTCTGTATGTTCAATAATAAAAGAAAATAATCCCCTTGTTAGCTCTGGGGGCAAGAAAAGGTTCTTCCATTTCCTTACTTGATTATCCTTAGAGTTGATTCCTTCGCCTTCTGTATATTCATTTACTGTAAATCCTTTTTCTTGGATAAGGCTTGAGGCGTTATGAATGTTATTAGTGCCAAAGACTACTCCAATAAGGCCTTCTCCACTTTCTTCTAAATAGTAATTAACAAGCGCTGCCCCGAGCCCATCTCCAGTTGCAGCCAAAAGCTCAAAATAAGTATTGTTGAAGTTAAATAACGAATTGCTGGTACCTAGCTCTTTGTGCTCACCTCTCCATACCGGAGGCTCGCCAAAGATCTTGGTATAGTTCTTTTCAGCTTCATCTAAGTCCTTAACAGCAATAATTAGATGGTCTAGGGTTTCAATCATTTATAAACCGATATCTCCCAAACTCTTAACAAGATTTTTATCTTCCAGAGCCTCTAGGCAATCCAAAGAGCTAAGATTATCTTTAAGCTGTTCAATATTCGAAGCTCCCAATATGACAGTCGACACATTCTGATTTAACAAACACCATGCGATAGCCAGTTTCGAAGGGCTAAGATTATAGTCTTCGGCTATCTTTATATATGAGGCAACTCTTTTCATTCTGTCCTGCCCCCTATCTGAATCGATCATGCCTTTTTTCAGCCACTCGTAACCTTCTAACGATGCTCTAGAGCCATCCGGTATTCCTTTTAAGTATTTTCCAGTCAGAGCGCCTGATGCCAAAGGAGACCATGTTGTTGTACCCATCATATGCTCTTTGAATATAGGATCGTATTCGACTTCGAATCTTTTTCTGTCTAATAAATTGTATTGGGGCTGTTCCATGGTGGGTGGTGTCAAATTATTCTCAGCTGCAAATTTATAGGCCTTATCTATTTCCTGAGCGGTCCATTCTGAAGTTCCCCAATACAGTATTTTTCCTTGAGTTATTAGGTTATGCATTGCCCATACCGTTTCTCCAATAGGTGTTTCTGGGTCTGCTCTATGACAAAAATATAAATCTAAATAATCAACTTGAAGTCTTTGAAGAGCTTGATGGCATGCCTCGGTAACATGCTTTCTGCTTAATCCCATTTGAGTAGGTGTTGGATTGCCATGAGAGCCAAAAAATACCTTTGACGATACACAGTATGAGTCTCTAGATTTATTTAAGCTCTTTAGAGCCTTGCCCATAACAACCTCAGACATCCCTCTTTCATAGCCTTCGGCATTATCAAAAAAATTAACACCAGCATCTAGGCAGGTTCCAAACATTTCTTCTGCAAGCTTGGAGTCAACTTGTTTATTAAACGTTACCCAAGATCCAAACGAAAGCTCAGATAATTTAAGACCAGAATTTCCTAATTTTCTATATTGCATGTTTATCTCCGATAATGACTATAAAAGGTTTTTTGCCATTAAAACTAAAAGAACTACCGAAACCATCCAAACCAGTGATCTAATTGGCTGTGCTTCATTTCCATCACCTTCTGCACCCTTGTTCTTTTTTCCAACTCCTGAAATATAAATTATTAAAAACAGAACTCTTGATATCATCCAGTACATTGCTAATTGTGTATTTGCATCTACATTAAGAACAATTGATAAGATTGCTAATGCCAGAAATATAGAAAAAGATTCACTTAAATTCCTAAAGGCTTTATTGGCTCGAGTTGAATATTCAATTTTTGATTTTAAAAAATTTGGAATCATAAGCTGAAACAAATATAAGTAGACTGACCAAACAATAAAACTAATCATGACTTTTCCCCTTTAAATTTAATTATGTGATTACTCTAACCCGAATTTATAAATAGATAAATGTTTTAAGTTTTTGGAAGATTGTCTTGAAGAAAAGACAACATGTTTTCACCCATTACTTTTCGAATTTCTTCCTTACCAAGCCCTAGCTCTAATAATTCATGGGTTATTGCAACTAACTCTGATGTGTCAAACCCTGGGGTAATGGTTCCATCAAAATCTGAGCCTAGAGCAACATGCTCTGCCCCAATTAGACCAATGCCGTAAATAATTGCTTCAGCTACTGACCTAGGGGTGTTATCGCAAACAGCCGCGTCCCAAAAACCAACGCCTATGAGGCCTCCTTTTTCAGCTATCTCTATCATCAAGCTATCACTTATATTTCTGGGTGATTTACAGTAACCATTGAAACCTGTGTGACTAATAACAAGTGGTTGATTAGAAATACTAAGAACATCTTTAACAACATTTTCAGATGAATGAGAAACATCAATAATAATATCTAATCGTTGCATCTCATCGATTGCCTGCCTACCAAACTCTGTCAGGCCTGCGCCACTTGTGCCGTGAAGAGAGCCACCTAACTTATTATCAAAAAAATGTTGAAGGCTCATCATGCGAAAACTATTTTCATACAAGCGCTCAATATTATCTAAGTTGCCATCGAGAGCGTGTGATCCCTCAGTGCCAATAAGCCCTCCCACCATTTTTGGATTATTAACCCTTTTAAGTAAAAAAATACCTAGATCATATTGGGATTCAATTAACATAAAGTTTTCAGGATCGCGTTTTTCTAGATCTTTTATTTTATTTGCTTGATATATGGCCCTTTCAAATAAACTAGACCAGGTTTTGATTGGCCATCTCTGGACTATTGCTAAAGCTGTTATGTTGTCATTAGCGCCGGTTTCATTGCTGTCATAGTTTTGACCAGAAGGCGACTTAGTAACAGTAGTGAACATTTGAAGAGCCACATTACCTGCTTGTAATCGAGGAATATCTGCGTGCCCATAGTCATAGGTTTTCTTTAAATCCCGATTCCATAACGCGCTATCAGCATGCCAATCCCCAACTATTAATGTGTTGTGAAGTGCTTGAGCTTCTTCAGAAACAACAAAAGGCGCATGTTCAGAAACAGGATTCATGCTCTTATCAAGCATCTTAGGCAAGATCATTAAAGCAGAGGCCACTAAAATTACTATAAATAAGAGTGAGTTGAGTAGTATTTTTTTAGTCATTTTTAAATTTCTTGTTTTTTAGTCATTAAAATTATAGTGGGACTTATAGTCTTTTAGTATCGGGTATTGCTCTCTTAGTTTTTGGAGCATGCTCATCGTACCCTTGCCTCTATACCAGAAAATATTCCTGTACTCATCAAAACAATTAAGGCCTCTTTTTTTAATCTTCTCTTCCATTAATAAATAATTTTCTAGTAATAGCCTTTCTGATGCTCTTGGATCGGCTATAGGAAAATAAAAATAATGACATAAATCTCCATTTGATTCCTGATCCCAATATTTATCCAATGAATATATTTCTGTATTGGTTAGCGGCCTGCAATCAAAGACAGTATTAACAATTGGAATTTTAGATATTGAACAAATAGTATCTAACTCATCTATATCATCGGAATACAAAAAACCTGACAGAAAGATAATAAAGATGCTTTGATTTAGAAGCCCTTTGTTGACCAGAATTTTATAAGCATTCATTTCTTTTTAAGTCTTTGATAGAGAGTTACTGATCCATACAAAAACCATACAACGACAAAGCCCCACCATAGAGCAAAAAACCAATCATTTTTATCTGTTCCATTCCATTCTATCCATTCAAATACAAAGCCTTCTATAAAGAGATCAAAGGACAATAATGCAAAGAAACCAAAAATCCACATAAGGAAAAAATTTAGATGATTGAGTTTATTCATACTTTCATTTGAGTTTTCTAAGAAGCCAATATCCTAAATAATAATTTATTATTGCTTTTAAGCTGCTAACTATTAAGGCAGGAAATTGATATACAAAATCTAAAAGATCATTCCAAAACCATGAATATATCCAATCATGGAGAAGCCTAATATTGTCTACTAAGAAGTCTTTAGTCGACATGCTAAGAATTGAATACTCTGAAGAAGTTATTATAAAAATTTGCCATGCGATAAAACCTAATTGAATAGGTGTTGTATAAATACAAAGATAGGCGAAGCCTAGGCCTATTTTTTTCACGAATTTATTTTGATCAAGCTTGAGTTAAATCCATTGATCATTTTTAGCCGTGTATTCATTTATAGTATCTCCAGTATTCACAACTCCTTTAGGCTCTATGAGCATGATCTTTGCCTCATGCTCAGCAAATGGTTTGTGCCTTGTTCCTTTAGGAATAACTAGCATTTCACCTTCACTTAATTCGATGGTTTCATTCTCGAATTCTATTCCCATTGCTCCTTCTATAACAATAAAAGTTTCATCCGTTTCTGGATGGCTATGCCATGTAAAATTATCTTTTATTTTTGCAAGCTTAAACTGATAATCATTCATTTCTTCTATAACTTTTGGTGACCACTTATCAGAGAATTTTTTGAACTTAGATTTAAAATTAATTTTTTTCATACTATGACTTGTCTTGATCAAGATTAACTGCTGCTAGCAACAGTAGGCCTGCAAATATTCCCATGTTTTTATAAAAATTTTGGGTTTCATGTTTCGTATCTACGCCATCATATATGTTCCAAAAATCATGCAAGTTTAAGTTTATCAATAAGATCATTGCTGCAAACCCAATGGCGCAGACTACGACTTGCTTGTTAAGTAAAAGAAGGATGCTTCCACCCACTTGAGCAATGCCGGCAATGGCCAACAAAATAGGAATCATGACCATATTGTGGGTTTCCATTAATGCTATATGCGTGTCCCATGAAGTAAATTTTGCTATGCCTGGTAGTAGAAAATAGATTGCGAGTAAAACTCTAGAAATATGAATTAATATAGATTTCATTATTACTCCCTTGCTAAATACTTAGCTTCATTTAAATTCATTCTTCCCATCGAAGTGCACTACCTTATAAATATCTGGTGGCTCATCTACACATCTGAGGTTAATACTATAAGAGCCTGGATGAGATCGAGGCTGATAAAAACTTTTTGTTCCACATTTTTTGCAAAACAGATGCTTTGCTTTTTTAGTTCCAAAAGAATATTCAGAGATTAAGTCTTTTCCATCTGTTATTTCAAAATCATCATGCTTGATAAAGAGATGTTCGTAACCATGTATTTTGCATATAGAGCAATTACATTCCCAAATTTCAACAGCCTGATCTGAGTTAAATTTAAATTTAACTTCCCCACAATGACATCTACCAACATACTCTTTCATAATTGAAGAATATCATGACTAAACTATAGTGCGATAGGAAATCCTAGCCAGTCTTTTGTCTACTCAAGAACAAAATCATAATATCCAAGATAAACATGAATGCTGCCATCATAGTTGTTGAATTCATTTCTCATTGTTTCTCCATAAACCACTATGTCTTCAATGCCGTCTCCATTTACATCTCTTGGAAATCCTTGTCCATGACCAGCATCCATAAGCAACTCATGCCCAGGCATTTCATATGATTGATTATTTTCATATTCAACCATTTGTCCTTCGGTATTATTTATGTTTATTATAGGAGTCCCTCCCCTTAGCCTTGGCGTTTCATATCCATAGGATCTAGAAAATACGTTTCTTGAAAAATCTGTGTAGCCGTCATTGTTGAGATCTCTACAGTCTAGGAAATTCGCAAAAACTTGATTGTCATAGATGTTAAATGGGCTTTCTATTTCAACTATTTTATTGTCTTGGATTTGAAAAACTTTAACCTCTTGGCTCGCATTAAAATTATTTTGATTGTATGTTTCTCCCTCTATTATTTCTCGACCTTCCTTATGAAAGCTTGTTGCAAATAAACCAAGAAAGGTCGTATTACCGGTATCATCAAATTTATCTTTAAAGAAACACATGGTCTCTGGAGTGTAGTCTATAGAGTACTTGCCATTTACTAAGTACACGGCAGTTGGCCCTTCTGATCCCTGCCAGGATATTTGATTTATAAAAAACTCTATCGATGTTAATTCTTGATCTACTTTGTTCCAGACATTATTTTCTCTAAACCACAAGGCTAGGCCTCTTTGGGAATAGTCCGTTGATTCATCTGTGGCAATAATATAGTTATCTTGGTATTTGAGCTCTGTGCTCCATGGAGCTGATCCTATATCAATAATATTAAGGCCGTCATCGCTCATTATGTTTTCTGTAGGATATTCATCCTTAACGTCGAGCCATCCTTCTGGTGAATATCTATATGCTTGAAGTCCTATTCCAGTAAAGCCAGCAAATAGTGCATCCACATTTCCATTGTCATGCTCAACTATAGTTACTGCATGCCCCCAATCTGGGGTTCCAACTTTTACTATCTCATATTCTGTCTCGCCTTTAGATAATATAATTGCTGGGCTCGCTCTTGAGTATTCCCAAGGGTCTCCATTTCTTCCATCTTCCCAGTTCATAGCAAAAGCAAAATCGTCTCTTCCGTCTCCATTAAAATCACCTCTATCATATTTTCTGCTTGCACCACCAAGGCTTGGGATATTTTCACCAAATACTTCTTGATTGCCCTCACGGTAGGTTCCATCACCATTAGAAAGATGCACAACGATTAAGTCTGGTGTTGGTTCTTGAATAACATCACCAAACTTATCTCTGTAAAGGTCACACCATTGATGCGCCATAAAGTCTTCCCAGCCATCATTATTAATATCTACAGGTATTACAAACTGAATAGATGGCTGAGCCTCTGAATAATCTGTATTACAAACCTGAGGGTAAAGATTTGAGTCGCTAATAATAATTGGCTCTTCTTTAAACTGGGATTTATATTCAGCTGTTACGGTGACGCTGCCCTCAGCAGAACCGCCATTTCCAGTGCATTTAATTTTAAATACTTGGCTGCCATCAACTGTAATGGTGAGAACCTCCTCACCGCTGATACCTTTAACTCCCTGCCAGCTTTCTGATGCCTCACATGCAGTCGAATTATTTGATGACCAAGAAATCGTAACCTGCTCATCAACAAATAAGCTCATAGGGCTAGCTGAAATAGAAACTGTTGGTGCTGGAATAGGAGCTGGCTCAGGAGCGCTTCCGCCTCCTCCGCCACCACAGGAAACAAGAATAAATATAGCTGGGATAACTGAATAAATTTTTAACATTGTAAAAAAGTCTTGATGAATATATGTCTTAAATATTTATAATCTGCTATTAATTTATAATTTTATAAGCGCGTTGTGGGTAATCCTATCAGGGATATTTTCTGCTCCTGGCACCTTTCTGGCAATCAAGAATGGTTTAAGGACTTCAATTGCTTTTGGTTCATCATAATGCCCAATGCCAGGATGAAGATGATGAATAAAATGAAGTTGCATTGAATGATTTAGATATCTTGGCATCCAGTGACTCCAAAACTTAGTGTCTTTATATCTACCAGTTTCCATCTGATAGTGCGGATACCAACCAAAGAAAGCTGAAAGATAAATAACTCCAACCTTGCTTGGCAACCACCATAACAGTAGCGCTTCAAGCGGAAAAACCACAGCAAGACTTAAAAGAATTGCTCTATATAGCAGCCCTATGTTCAGCCCTTTGTTAAAAGATTTCATAAATGCTTTATCATTTTTATATATTTCAGCTAATGATTGATATTTAGTTATTCCTGCTTGAGTGGCTACAATAACGTCCCATATTGATTTAGAAGATGAGGTGTCATAGTCTGGATCTTTCTCAGGATTGTTGGTGTAAGCATGATGTTTCATATGCGTACATCTCATTAAATCATGAGGAAACATTAAGGTTACTAAAGTGTAGTGACTAACAAAAGAATCAATCCAACGCCTCTTTGGATTTCCTCTTGAAAAATTGCCGTGCTGAGCCTCATGTGAGGGTAAATAAGCAAAACACGCACAAACAATAGCAATTAGAGATCCATAAAATAAAGAAATATATCCATAAATAACTAATGGCCACAAAGAAAGCCATATAGTTGCCTGCCCAACGCCAATAAGCATCATTTCCCATTGAAAGCGTTTAGAAAAACTTCTTGCTATCTCTTTCTCTTTTTCAAAAGAAAATTCTTCTGGGATTTGCTCTACGCCTTCCATAACCAAGTACCCCTAATTTTTGCTATAAGCCCTAAAGCCAAACCGCATAAATACCATATAAGTGAGCTGAGCATGACTTCGAATTGAATTGCAATTGCATTGAAAACACTGCCCCAAAAAATTAACCCAAACCAAACCATATTCCAACTAGCTATATGGTTTGAAAGTAATTCATTCAATTTATTCATAAAAATAGCGCCAATCTCATTTAAATATTATCTAATACTATATTAAGTTTGTACTATTTGTCACTCTTCAAATCTTCTCAGCCTTTGTGCGAAAACTATGGAAAGCATTAAGATGAGGGAGATTAATATTTCAAGGTATACTAAAAATTATGCAAGAACGTCCAGACTATTCTAAGTTTATAGAACGCTTAAAAATGAGCGAAGATGAAACTAGGATCGAATCAACTAAAAAACGTCATAGTAAAAAATATAGGACGGCGAGAGAAAATTTAAATCACTTGGTAGATGGGGATTCTTTTTTAGAGTTTGGTCAGTTTGCCGTGGCAGCACAACGAACACGAAGAGAAAAGGAAGATCTAATTCTCAACACAAATGCAGACGGAGTTATTACTGGGTTTTGCAAAATAAATTCTGATATATCAAAAAAATTAAATGCTGATGCTGTGGCAATTGTTTATGATTATTCTGTTCTTGCTGGGACGCAAGGACTATTCCATCATCAAAAATTAGATCGCATATTTGAAAAGGCAAAGACATATAAATTACCAATTGTTATTTTTACTGAGGGTGGTGGAGGTAGACCTGGGGATGTTGATGTTCTTACACAGATTGCAGGCATGCATATCCCAAGCTTTGCTAGGTGGGCCTCGCTCCATAAAGAGTGTTTGAGAATAGCTATTACAAATGGATACTGCTTCGCTGGAAATGCTGCTCTTTTTGGAGCTAGTGATATAAGAATTGCAACTAAAGGGTCGAATATAGGAATGGCAGGACCCGCAATGATAGAGGGTGGTGGTCTTGGTAAATTCTCACCCGATGATATTGGCGCTGTAGAGGATCATTTGTTAAATGGGGTTGTAGATGTTCTTGTTGAAAATGAAGAGCAGGCTACAAACATTGCAAAAAAAATACTTTCTTATTTCCAAGGCTCAATTGATAAGTTTGATGTCTCAGATCAGGAGCTTCTTAAAAATATTCTTCCTGATGACAGAAGGTTTGGTTATGAAATTAGAGACATTATCGAGATAGTCGCTGATTTAGATTCATTTATAGAATTAAAAAAAGGTTATGGGAGAAGCTTAGTCACCGGACTTATTAGAGTTGAAGGGATTGCTTTTGGTTTATTAGCATCAGACTGTAAGTTCTTGGGTGGTGCTATTGATTCTGATTCTGCAGACAAAGCAGCAGAATTCTTTGAGCTCTGTAATGACCAAGGCTTGCCCATGGTTTCTATAGTGGATACTCCTGGTTTTATGGTTGGCCCTGATAGTGAAAAAGAAGGCGCTCCAAGAAGAATGGGCAAGTTATTTAAATCAAGCTCAACCTTTAAAAACAATCTTGTTTCTATTTTTCTTCGAAAAGGGTATGGCCTTGGGGCTCAAGCAATTGTTGGCGGCAGCTTACATAAGTCTACTTATACGTGTGCTTGGCCATCGGGCGAGTTTGGAGGAATGGGTCTTGAGGGAGCGGTTAGGCTTGGTTACAAAAAAGAGCTTGAAGCCATATCGGACCCAGAAGAAAAAGAAATTCTTTATAACAAGCTAGTTGATAAAATGTATGAAGCAGGACAGGCGATGGAAGCTGCATCATTTTTAGAAATAGATGCTGTAATAAATCCCTCTAAAACACGAGAAACAATTATCAAAGCTCAGCATTCACTAAAATAATGAATATAGTTAGTTAAGCTCTCCTTTTATTTTTTAATTGGGTTTCTCTCTATTTTTTGATCATATAAGAAATTTTTTATTGTTTAAAATGAAGTTAATATCATTAAAAATGAACTTGCCAATAATTGTGCCAAATATGAGAAAACCAAGTCTATTCAGAATGTGGGATTAAAATGAAAGTCGTTATAAACTTAC